>Ga0193722_1000010_pt1 | contig 54236 bp, 54 predicted proteins | sample H2m1metaG_FD_143044 | JGI IMG/M metagenome (GOLD analysis project Ga0193722, IMG submission 143044) | Soil microbial communities from a riparian zone of the East river system, Colorado, United States - H2m1 | ecosystem: Environmental > Terrestrial > Soil > Riparian zone | place: USA: East River...
CTTTGAATATTACCTCAAGCGAACAGGTGATACTGTCATTCTCAGAGGACGGAAAATCATGGACCACATTTAAAATGTCGGGAAAAATATTACACAAGATATTAGTCGATGCCCAGGAATACCGGGAAAACATTAATGATCCCGACCTGAAATTCACAAAATTGAATGGTCACAGCTTTTTAGTGGGTCCGGAGGAACCAGGGGAATGAAAGGGGTTTGGAAAAATTTCCGTGCTACCAAAGAGGTTTATGATGACCTTGTTCAATATCCATTTGATGGCGTTATTCTTTTACGAAAATATTGGATTCGAGTCCGAGAGGATTGGAAAGATATTCCTGGATTTGATGGCTATCAAGCTAGTACAATTGGAAGGATACGGGGAGTTGATAGAGTAGTGCCTCACATAAAAAACGGACCATCAAGAATTAAAAAAAGAATCCTTAAACAACACTTAACTGGTAAAAAAAGAAATTATCTGTGTGTCGGATTAAGTCCTCTAAGCTCAGGGAAAGGACTATTTTTAGTTCATAGATTAGTTGCTTTCACTTTTCTTCCAAATTCTGAAAACAAGCCATTTATAAATCACAAAACCGGAATAACAGTTGATAATCCACCATTAAATATTGAGTGGTGTACTAATCAGGAAAATATTCGTCATTCATTTGATTCACTCGGCAGGATACATCACATGTCAAAGGTCATTTATCAATTCAGTAGTATGGGTAAATACATTGCAAAATTTCAAAGCACAAGGGAGGCAGCTAAAAGAATAGGAAAGGACACAGGGTATAGTTCAATTTCATCCTGCGCCAGGGGTGAACGATCAATAGCTTATGGTTACAAATGGTCTTACAAACAACCGAAAATATGATGATTTATTTGGATATAGAAACATGTTCCGGATTCAAGGACTACTATTTAGCGGACAAACGTACACAAGACCTTTGGTATTTGAAATTCCGTCACTTGGTCTTAGAGGCTCTGGCGAAAAACCCTATAATAAACGAGTCTGAGTTTGTGAATGTGATGTACAAAGATAAAGCGGCATTGTATTCTGAATTCAATAAAATTGTTTGCGTGTCATTAGGTATGGTGGTCCAGGATAAGGAGACAAAGACTGACAAGCTGCACATTAAATCCTCATCTAGCGATAATGAAATTGATATTCTCCGGGATATAGCCACAGCCATAAAGAGTGCGGATACCTTGGTGGGACATAATGGAAAGGCTTTTGACTTTCCCATGCTATCGCGTAAATATCTTATACACGGCCTCCAATTGCCTGTATTACTTCAAAACTCGGGACGTAAGCCGTGGGAGGTGCCCCTGATCGATACCCAAGAAATGTGGAAGTTCGGAGATCTGCGATATACCGTATCTTTAGATCAACTCGCGATGGTGTTCAATCTCCCTTCCCCTAAGGCGAACATGCACGGCTCCCAGGTGTCAGAATATTATTACGCTGGGCGCCTGAAGGAAATAGTCCAGTATTGTGAGTTAGATGTAGCAACTTTGATAAACGTCCACCGTAAGATGATTGGTCAGCCAATTGTCACAGAGTTACACGGTGGAGAGCCAGAGAAACAGGAGGAACTATTCAAATAATCAAAATTATTTGGTAGGCAAATGGAGATCACCAGAAAACAATATTTGGAGGCAAAGAAGATGGTAGAAGAGTACCAAATTAGACAATATCAAAGAGCCCTAAAAGAATTAAAGCCAGTCAGACTTTCAAAATATGGAAGGGAAATGCAGACGCCTCATAACAAAACAGGTGTAGTTATTCATAGGCGTCTTGCTGGAATGACGGACTATACAGTAGAAGTTCTATGGGAAGATGGCAAAAGAGAAGAGATGGACGAAAGTCAAACTGAAATCATAAAATGAAACGCTTCGAACGCAGCATTAAAGTGTTGCAAGCTGAAATGCACCGGATAACCGGGAAGGAAGTGTTTAATTACGTTGAGAACAATAGAAAAATGGATCTCAACTATACAACCAAGGGTATAATGGTGCAAAGTCTCGCTAAAGCTATCAAAATTTTGGATGAACATCCAGACAATAAGTACGTATGACCCGCTTCCTCTTTTACCGTATTGCCTTGTCTTACCTGGTTGTGCCCTGGTGGGTGATGTTTATAATCGTTTGCCTGTTAGGCTTAGGCGTGGCCTTAGCTGTTTTTTGTCTTATAACTTACTTCATATCTCAAACCTTTAGTTATGCCTGAAATAAATTTTAATTGTCCTTTACAGCCAGTTGGTGATAGGATTATTGTTCAACAAGATGCGGCTGAAGAAGTTACCAAGGGGGGGTTGATTATACCCGACACAGCCCAGGAAAAACCACAATTTGCGACTATTATCCGTGTTGGTGCCGGCAGGGGTATTGACAACGACATCCTTAAAATGCTTACCTCTTTGATTAAGGGTTTACGTTGGATAATTTCAAAACTTGGCCTCGATACTGATGTCATTCGTCAATGGTGCGATGAACACTTGCCTTTGAATGAAAAATCGGTGATAATTTATAAGCCAGGGATGCGAGTCTTGATTGGACGTTATGCTGGAACCGAGATCGAGTACAAAGAAGTCAAGTACCTTATGATTAGAATGTCTGACATTGCCGCTATTGTAGAAGAAGATGGGATACAGTGATCCAGCAAAACAGCGGGAGTATCAGCGCAAATGGATGGCAAATAAATTGGCTACCAAAAAACAAGACCCGGAAGCTCATAAACGTCATCTTGCGACAAGAAAAGCTTGGAGGGAACTGAACAAGGAACGCTTAAAACAAAAAGAAATAGAATACAAGGCAAGTCCCTCATACAAAGAAAAGAAGCGTAAATGGGCTCAGACCTACAGAGACCGGAATCGTGAAAAACTTGTTGACAGCAACAGAGAATATCGACAACGCCTTAAATCACTTGATCCCGTGATCCCAGTATCAAATAAAGCCGCTATCGATAAAGTGGTTTTTAGAAAAAGGGATGAAGAAAAAAAGCATGCCGAGCGCCATAAGAAAAGACAATCCAAAAGAGATAAAATGCTTAATTGCTCTCATCAATCAGGATTCACATTTGAGCCCCATCTATTAGGCGGAGTGGTCCGAAAATGCAAAATTTGTGGAAAAAAATTCAGACAAATAGGGAGATGATACGTCAACTTAACTGGAGGCAACCCTTCAATTCAGCACATTACTAAAACTTTCCTGCTGAACCCTCAATATTTCCTTGCGCTTTCGGTTCCAGTCATCTGGCTTTATGTTGCCTTCACGGGTTAATCTGTCCCCAAGTTCTTTCCAGAAATTAAACTGCTCCTGACTTAGGCGCCGCCTACTGAGTTCGGTATATAGTTTGTAGAATGCAACCTTGGTACGCCATTCCTGTGTGGATAAATCAGTTACAAACCTCCGGACCACTGGCATTTTGTTGTAGTCTATTTGTTGCTTGTCAATGACATTGTACATCTGGTCACCAAGTTTATACCAAGACTTCAATCCGCCTAAGGTATAATCCATTCCATATTCCATTGTTGCTGGACTGATCTCCAGTACATCGTCATTGCCTTGGAATGTTTCGCTTAGTATCCCCGATAGTTTAATGAAGGGTTTGTCCGTGGACTTGAAATAGAGTTCAGAGTCTTTTTGATACAAGTGTTTCTTCTCCGGATAAATAGGCTGTTGGTTATAGAACTTTTCGTTTTGAGATAATTCTACGAGTGGCTGCACAATGGATGGGTAAAAATTGTTCTCTGCCATGGGAAATATGCCATTCATGAAATTCTTAAAAACATAACCTATGGCTTGGCCATAATCTTTGTTATTCCGGTATAGGTCATATAAAGCATCGCCTACGGCTTTAAATGGACGGATGTTGTAGGCAACCGGAACCGTAACTACCTGGTGTTTGGACCACGGTGCCCACAGAACGAAATTTTTGTTGTGGTCGGATTCCGTGAGTAACTTCTTTAAGTCGTCATCGTCGTCGGCTAAGGCGTCCAGCAAGAATCTATTGGCAATCTGTCCAATAATTAATCCCACCATCATAGCCCGTACCTTGGGGCTCTTGATTAAGGCCGTCATCATTTGGTTAGCGCCCTGGATGCCGGCATTAGCAAATAACCACGCCATGTTCAGAAAAGGACCCCAAGAACCTTTCTTATTGAAGTTTACGGTTACATTCTTTGCAGCTTTTGCAGCTTTGTGTCGTGATACGCCAGCTTCTCTAAGGTTCACATAAGTACTTAGGCGAATGGCTTGTTCTGTTACTTTATTGATTAGGACCACTCCACGCATGACCTTCCGTGTGGGATACAGCATTACATTGCCAAGACGTTGTGCTGGATTCAGTGTCTTGAATCTATCAATCTCCTGTTCGACTTCTTTCAGAATTTCTTCGTGACCAGCTACATCAAGCCAACTAATCTCTCCTCCTTCTGCTTTCATCTCATCCATGTACTGAGAATACATGGGGTCTGGCTTTCCTTTACCGATGTTCTTTTTGAAAATTGTAGACATCGCCGTAGGTATCCCGCCTATGACACTGCGACCGATCTTCTTGACTTCAAGTGATTGAAGATTCACAGCTGCGTCCTGGATATCACGGACTAAATTGGGGAGAGGAAAATCAAGGTTTAATCCGATGTATGTAGCGCGTTGATAGTTTTGAATAGATCGAATAACCTGCATTGTGCTGATAACCCACTTTTTAGTAGGCCGTGGCTTTTTATCCACAAATACCTCTCTCAGATCCGGATCTTTAAGCCAGATGAAATATTGCTTTCCTCCAATCCTTACACCTACAGATTCTTTCTCGATGGCTCGTTTTTCTTCAGGCGAAGTAAAATCCTGAACCACGGTTTTGATTTCGCCTACGTCGTTACCTTCTTCTTCCTGTCCCTCTTGAACTACTTCAGTGACTACTTTTTTAGGCCGAATGATCTTCCACACTTGTTCATTAGGATGTTGCACTACAAGTTTGTGGAACTTCTTCATGACTTCATTAGACTCTACTTTTGCTATAGTGGCTTCATAGTTATTGATCAGGTGAACAATTGGATTCACCCGGTCCCAATACTTGTTTTGTTCTGAACCGTGACTGGCTTTTATTCCGGTGCCAAATATGCCTTTACTCAGTTGGCCCTGCTGTCCTCCTTTTTGATACTGTTGGACTTTTAATGGCACATAATTGGCATAATAATTCAATAACTGATTATAATCCTTCTGGTTAATGATGCCGGCTTGATGTTGGAAATTCAGGGGCTCAACTACAAGTTTCTCCCGGATCTCAGCGGCAAAAGTTTTTAAGTCGTCTTCTTTGCCACTTTTCTTTATTTCAACCAAGAATACATTTGCCTCGGTATCCGTCATCCCGGAACCCGCCTGGGTCTCCCCCTTGGTTAGTTTACGGTTGTATTCATTGCGCTCCAGGCTATGAACTACCTGCATATAAAACCCTAGGTCTAAAAGCGTTAATCCTTTGGCTTGGACGCGACCAGCAAAACTATTGGGATCCAATACGTTATTACCCTTAAAAGTCGTTGCCTTGGTTAAAAACTCCATTATAGATCCGTATCCACTTTCTGAAGTAGTCTCCCCAAATAACCATTTGCGCATGCTCTTGATCTGATACTCAGCCTTGCCGGTCATCAAATCCATAAGCCCATGTATGTCTTTGGTATCTCCTATTAGGCGCTCGGTCAGCATATTCCTGCTGGCCTTTAGTTCTTTACTGAATTGTTTTTTAGTCTCCTTGGAGGCAGTTAGTTTGTCGATCTCGTCCTGCGCCTTAGCGATGTAGGAATCCACGATTTCGTTTTGGACTTCGTGCATTGTGCGCGTCCAGTCCTGGGTAGTACTGAGAAACGAGCTCATAATTATCTGCCGGAGGCTCTTTACTCCCCGTGTCCAGGTCTCAGGCGCCAGATTCAGAATTCTATCGGCTTCTACACGCTTATTCCAGTCTTCCCAGGCTTCTGAACTCATTTTGAATCCTTTTAGGCGGAAACTGGCAGTTTCTGGAAGATGGAGATTTGATATCCGGCCTATCTCGCCTGGTGTCATAAGTTCGCGGGCTGCCATTAAAACCAAGTCATTAAGAGTCATTGTACTCATGTCGACGTTCTGCTTGATCCCCAGCCGCTGTTTTAGGCGTGACCATAGGTCGGTCCAGAATCGACGCCATGCCGATTTATCCGCAATCCCTGCCCCTTTCTCGCCAATGGCTATAACTACGGCCTCATCGGATTTCTCTGCTTCTGAGAGGCTGGAATAGGCTGGATTGGCGTCTACCTCTTCCTTGTACTTAGATCCTTTGATTAGACGTTGTCCAGCGGCATACAGGACCGGATATTTATGCCGGACGATATTCCACCATAAATGGCCGAATTCGTGGATAACCGTGTCCAACCTAACTGTTTCTGGGTTCAGGTAGATTTTATCTCCGTAGATGAATCCGTTGGGGATACCACCGGTAGGATTTTGGGCGAAGAATTCTGGTAATTCTCCTTTTGTGAATGGTGGCACTTTTGCCCGTTCTTCGGCATTGAATTCTGACCGTTCTTCGGCTTTTCTTGATTCGAGTTCCTCATGCTGATCTCGGTATTCTTCGAATGCTTGACGCCTAAGCTGGATATCAGTGATTGGATTGCGGCCCGTTTCTTTGGCAAGTCGATTAAGAATTTCATCAAATCCTCGTCCAGCAGAAAGTCCGGCGGTTCGCTGTAACTGATGTTGCAACTCATGTAAAACCTTGCCTTTGAGATATGTTCTACGCTCATTTTCGTTTTTATTATTTGTGAAGTACTTATCGATGTTTATAAAAATTGTATTGCTTTCATGTTGGTAAGCGGCATTAGGATGTCCTTTTTCTGGGCCGGAAAAAAATCTAACTTTTGTATCTTTAGCTTCTGGTACTAAATTAAAGAATTCTGGGTAATCAATAACTTCTGATAATTTAAGATCATTTTCAGTGTTAATTTCCCACTCTTCATTGTCAGGAGACTCAGATGTATTTTTCTTAGCCTTTATCAGATGAGTATCCCCAATTTTTATTTTAGCTTTTGACCCATCAAGTTCATATCTCCATTTACCATCTTTATACTTAAACCAGCCTGTTTTTTGCCAAATTTCAAAAGGTTTAGATCCCTTGCGGTCCATTGCCTCGGCTTGACTCAACTTACTTGCCATCTCAGGCGTGATTTTATTGCCCGGACTAGCAAAACTTGCAAACATCCCACTTCCGCGATTCAAAAAATCCTGCCATGCCTGTTGAACTCGCTTACGATCGGTTACGACTTCTGAAATACCGGGAAATTTGCTCATTAGGCGCCGTACCAGTGCTTTCAATTGGATCTGACCTATACGCTTAGACGCGGTTTCCACTTGTTTGACCGTGCGGCCATCAAAGCGTTGGCCAGCAAATTGTGCCTGTGGATTCTTTCCTTCGACGGATTCCAGTAATTTTTCGACTTCAGGCCGGGCTGAATTATTGAATAGGTATCGCTGTGTCTTTTTATCCCAAATCCCTCCTAAGGCCACAATACGGTTCTTGATCGAATAGGTATCGCCTGTGACCGCAAATTGGTCTTTGCCCACATTCCTTAGGCGTGTGGTGATTGGCAGTGTACTATCGGTGTTCTCCGGAAGCCCTTTGTCTACAAAGACTTTCTGAAACGCCTCTTTGGCTTTAAGTCCTTTTGATGGTCCGATGAACATATCACCTTCCTTGTCAGCCATGTAGGCCGCTACCTCTTTGATTTTACCCAAGATCTCACCCTGCTTCTTGGTGTCAAATAGCCGAATCAGATTCAATTCCTCAGGCGAGTAGATCTGTTTAGGCGAAAGGCCGTCGTTGAATATGTCGGCTTGATTCTCCCATACATTCAGGTCGTCCATTCCCGAATTCTGAAACTCGCGGTAGCCCACCAAGGCGTTGTTCATGGTCTTATTCAGGCCCTTGGTACGGATGATCGCAGGTATAGCCTTATCTATTCCTTTTTGAACCGAGTCTGGTAGGTGTTCGAAGATCTCCGCCAGATTGGTGTCTCCGCCTTCAAACATCATGTGCCGGAACACCCGGGCTAAGTCTTCAACGCCTTCTTTATTGATTTCGCCCGTCCTGGGGTTGTGAACGGTTTCAAGCTGCGTTTCCGTGATTGCACCCCTCTTGTACAAAATGTCCAGAATTTTGTCAGTATTGGCACGTATGATTTCAGATAAGGTCTCTCCTTCACTTTGGGCTATGGTGTTTGCAAGTTTTGTCCTGTCCTCAGGCGTGAGCTTGTTAACGGTGTGTACCGGTTCAATTCTGCGCTTGCCCCCGGTTTCAATGTCTGAAGCTGTGTACTGCCCCAATTCAATAGCGCGGGCATCACCGGCCTTGACCATGCGGGTCAGCACCGGATTCTTCATTGCCGCTACCTTTACGGGATCTAACCCAAACTTCTCCGCATTTTTGACAAGATACTCTTTATAGCCTGCCGGGTCTTTTTCTTGGTTGTTTGCCCAATACTGTTGCAGGGCATCGGCCCTAGCATTGCCTTGGATTACTTCTCCACGCGAGTTGACCGTAGGTGCGCCCGAATACGGATTGGGGCTCTCTCCCACTTTTGTTGGATCCAATTTGGCAGCAATGTCTTGTGCTCCTTTGACCCCGGCCTGACCGAAAGCCTGATCGCGTGATTTTGGCTGACTTTCAGGTAAAAAGTGTAATGGATTTTTGATGCCCTTTTTGTGGCTAGGCTGGATTTTGTCAGCCTCGATAACCGCATATTCACCTTCTTCATTGACTTTGTTTGCAAATTCAAGTTTTACAGGACCTCCTTTTACTACTTGGTCGCCTTCAAGTGGAGCTTGACGTTCGTATGTTACTCCGTCTTTGATGAGCTTACCTTCTTTACGGGCTTTCTCAGGGGTTTGATCTTCCTTAGGCGCTGGTGTTTCAATGTAGTCTTTGATCTTAGCTAATTCCTCTGGAGACATAGAATCCAAATGCTCTTTGCCGGTGAGCTCTTTGGACTTGTCCATGAATTCCTTGGATTCGTAATCAATGCCCGCTTTTTTGGCAGCGGTATGAATATCCTTGGGGGTGATAGGAGTTGGTATTTTAACTTTTGCCACGGCCAATTCCTTTCCGTCCCGCGTGAGGAACCGGTCACCCTCAACGCGAAATACTTCCTCCCCATCAGGTGTGGATTCAACTTGTTCTAGAACCTTAAAGCCTTTTATTTCTTTCGGAATAGGCTCTGGTGTTACGGCTGGTACTTGTTCTTTCTTCTCTTCCTTGACGGGAACGACTGGTGTTTCTTTTGTTTTACCAGCTTTTGGAACTTTGGATTGTTTTCGTTTTCCAGTTCCTTTGGGTTTAGTTTTTTCATTTTCTTTTTTGGGATACGCTAATAATTGATCAGAAGTAAATTTATCCATCTGCTCCACACTGGTCAATTCCAACGGCGTTTCGCTTTGTTCATGGAAACCAAATATTCTTTCTCCATCGCCGAATCTGGCCTTGGCATCATCAGGGGAAGCTACCGGTTCTCCCCTCTTCTTTAAATCAGAAGGGATTACCGTTTTTTCTTCTTTTGATACCGGTACTTTTTTGATGCTGGTTGGCTGTCCCCCTTGTGCATTGGTAGGTTCTTTGGTCCCTGGCCCGGATACTCGTGGGCCCATTTGCGCGCCACCTCCGGATGCTTCATCCAAAGGTACCGCCTCTGCTTTTCTGATTGGAAGGGCATGGTCTTGCTTTTTAAATGTTTGTGTTACTATATGGGCACCCTGACCACCAACACCACCTTGCGCTAAAGATTCAATTCTGTCCCGTGCGGCTTGATCGGTATTGGCTAGATCCCAGGTCTTTCCAAATTCATCTCCTGCTGCCTGTGAGGCCCCTATTTGTTCAATCCATTGTTGCGCATATTCCGTGCTGGATTCAATCACGGCAGGAGACTTTACTATTTCTAAGGCGCGTGATTGTAGACTTTTCTTTATCGCTTGTTTTCCAAGACCACCGGTTGCGCCCTTAGCTCCTAAATAATCTAAGGCGCCGGCTACTGTACCGTATGCAAGTGCAAGCGCTGGTTTGTCAAGGTCTTGCTTAATAACTTCATCAATCGATAATTTTTTGTCTTTGGCAATTTTTTGCACTGATTCCAAATAAATAGAACCAACCTCTTGTCCGATCGATGTCGCACCAAAACTGGCAATTGAAGCCGGTATCTGACCAGCGGCTTGGCCTCCGGCATAGGATATCCAATTCAGGATATCAATGGGATCATGAATCTTATCCAGTGAGCTGACAAGATTGGTAGTGAGTTCAGAGCCTTCGCCTTGGCGTTGCTCCGCCCACTTCAATAAATCGCTCTTGATCTCCCGGTTTTTGTCTTCGGCGTATGCTAACTTGCCCTCGTCATAATTCTCCGGATTGGCTGCACTTGGGCGAGATGCTGCGGCAAGCCCTGCCGCAATTCCTGAAGGTAGTTGGTACGCAAGTGTGTTCCACGCTGACTTGCCGAACGTGACTACGGGATCGAACTCTGGTTCTTTACGATCTATTCCAAGATTCTCACGTAAGAGCCTTTCGTCTTTCTTGGCTTTGTAGTAATCCAGACTTTGTTGCTCAGGCGAAACCTGTTTGAATAATTGAGCCCTGGCCTCGGCCTCATCTGCATTGGTCTTTTCGTTGAGAGCCGATAATTGGGTTCTGTTGGAGTCATTTGGATCTTCTACCGGTAAAGGCTTGCCTAAATCTACCGTGCCAGGAATTTGTAAAGAAGTTTCTTGCCCATTCTCGAAAGGAATGCCAGAAGCCGGTGAAGTATCTTCTTTTTTTTTTAATGGTTCGACTGTATCGGAATACGCTGGATATTTGGCTACGATCTTGTCAATGAGTTCGTCATCCGCTATATCTTTGTATTGCGGATACTTAGATTTGATCTTGGCCGCAAACTCCTTGCGCGAAATCTTTGGTTTGGGATCGGCTATGATTTGGTCTTCGATCATTTTAGTAGTCCTAGTGGATCATCTTCATCATCAGGTGGGGCCTCAGTAAGCCCACTGCCATTGTATCCCATTTGTTTGGCTTTCTTTTCCGGGTGATTGTATTTCAATAGGTCAAATAAAGCTGACTTGTTCTTTGGATCAAGATATACGGTTTCAGTGGAATTTGCCTTTGTTGGAGTATTATAATCTATTAACGGCAGATTGCTCTGTGGATCTGTTATAACATTGCCATTGCTGTCTTTACGAAAGGCATACCCACCAGAAGTGCCTACTTTTAGTGAGAGTTTAATCCTGCGTTTATCTGGCCCTTTGGCATTGGTTTCAATTGAGGGTTCAGCATCCATGACATACATACCATTCCATTTTTTATTTACTAGGTTGCGAAGCAAATCGTGTGTTCCGGTTACATCACCTTTGGCAAAAGAGTTGCTAATGGAATTAACCTGATCCCTGGTGATTTTGTAATCATCTTCTGTAGGCGCGGCCTTTTGTGTTTCACTAAACTTTCCAATATTCGTGTACTTATTTACTGAACTTACTCGTTGTAGTTGCTCTAAATCCAGTTTTGTTTTATCGTAAACCTGTTTCAAAAAAGAAGGGTCATCGGTATGCCTTATATAGTCATACTTTTCTTGAACCACATCCAGGTCGCGTGGATCACCACCTGACGCTTTAACATTATTCTGCGCTATCTCCCAAAAGAACTTATCCTCAATAGCCGGATTTGTATCCAAGACGTGGGCAATGAGCTTTTTAGAAATACCTGGCTTTCCATCATCTTGAACAAACCTGATTTTATTGGTTGCCCCTTCTTTCATTATCCCTAAGCCTGTATTAATATCCTTTCCGGCCTCACTCATTTCTAATTGTTGCTTTATGGGAGCAACTGCGTCTACAATAGCCGTATGTGCGTTAATAGCAGATGGATGGTTTAGCATTGATTCTACGGCACTGGGATCAATGTTCTGTACATTCTTAGGCGAGAGCTTCCCGTTTTTATGATCAATATCGGATAGCACGTAATCATGCAGAAGAGACACTGCCTCGGGATCAAATCTTTTGAAGTCTTTTTTAAGGATAGCCTGGTGACCTTTTAATTTGTCTTGTATTTCGGTTCGGCGCGCAATATTGGCTTGTACTTGATTCTTTTGATCTTGAACAGCACTAGCAATATCCATACGGGAGGCATACGGATTTTCTTTTGCAAATTTTTGTGTCATTGTCTCAACATCGCCGATCTCCTTCATGCTTTGCTCCTGCTGGAAGGTACCCGGCTTACTGAAGTCCGACTTCATAAGCTGATTATCCCGCTGATTGCGCTGCTGCTGCATCTGGTAGGCCATGCGTTGTTGGGACATTTGCTGCTGCTGCTGATATTGTTGATTTCTCAACAATTGCGCAAGCCCGGCATTGCCCTGAAATACCTGTGCTTCTCCACTGCCCTCACGGCCACGGTATACTGCCTCACTTGCGTTTGTGGTTGCCATTGTATTTAGGCGAATCCTTGTTCAGTTGGTTGATACATTCCGCCCATAGCGTTATTTCCCCACTGCCCATATCCACGCCAGCCTCCACCGTAACCACCACCACCACCCATTGGACCATAGCCAGCGTATTGTGGTCTTGAGGCCGCAGCAATACCGCCACCGATGTCATTAATACCGCCATAGATATTCTGTAATCCGGCTCCCAGTAAAGCAGATTTAGCCGCAAGATATTGCTGTTGATTTTGATTTTGATAACCCGCGAGTTGTTGATTGCTTCCCATTAGGCGACTAAGTGCCCCTTGTTTGAACTGTTGATACCGTTGAGCAATATCATTATTAGATTTGGTTCCCCTCGCCTGAATCAGGGCCGCACTATTGAGTATATCGGTTCCGGATTTCGCATTTTTTTGAAGTTGTCCTACGGCATTTGCTGTGGTTTGGTCGTTACGAGCCTGATCTTGTTCTTGTCCGGGATAAGTAGTGGCATTGAGCATATACCTGGCCAAGATATTGTTTTCTAGTGCACCTGGCGGCAGATAGTCATTGGGTTTGAGTTTTTTGGCTTGGGCACGTTGATTGGCTCCCATGATCAATTTAGCTCCGGCTCCAATACCAGCGCCAATCAGTGCTCCCCACGGTCCAAATGCAGCCCCTGTTGCTGCTCCAGCTCCTGCACCTGAGAGTGCATCTTGTCCAGCATCTCTTGGTATTCTATCGGGTGAAATGATCATGATATTTCAAATTTAGGCGTTTACAGAGAATATTCACTCATGACGTAGTTGAAATTTAATTGCTGAATCAGGTTTCTAGTGATGGCATTATCATTTATTTTGACTTTGAAATAGCGTGATTGGATATCATCTCCGTCTCTTAAAGCAAGTAAACGAGGAACTGAGATCGGTATCCACCAAAATAAATTAGGGGGTTGACGGTTGGTATTGGTAACGAGACAATTATAAAAAAAATGATTATTATATACGTTATCCCCTGGGTGATAAGTCGTGACATTATTCCAGTTTGTATATAAAAAAGGAATTTTATCGAAATCTATTAACACATTAGGATCCGTGTTAACATCTTTGAGTACGTCGGCATAAAACACATTTTCTTTCTTATCGAATTCATCTGTTTTTAAGTAGGATTCTTGACCCTCATCGGTGAAGATTTCAATCTGTTTGTAATCAACATCTGCTCCTATGGCCTCAATACCGATATCGACACCAACAGCATTTTTAATCCTGGTCGGATGAGGATTAACGGCAATATTAATGAATGACGCGTACTGAACCCCATAGAAATTGTTGTGGGTTTCACTGTCATTATGTAGCCATAACGCTCCGGCATTGAATGAAATCAGTTTATTATTGATCTTGCCATAGCACTCCGGTATAAATGAATAACGAGTAGTCCATACTTTTTTAACGTAATTGAATGCAATGGTTTCGCTATCACCTGTGCCATCGTTGAAAGTGATGATGTATTCTTTATGAAATGGATCGTGACCTCCTATGATTTTAACCCCGTTTTTATTACCGATGTAAGCATTGGCCTTGTCTCTGAAGTACTGTTTGCGCCCATAATTTGAAACCGGAAACTGACCTTCAAGAGTATAACGCCATACCACGCCTTTATAAATATCGAATCCAAAGACGGCATTCACATCTTCTTCTACCTTAACAATTGATTCTGGGTGATAGCATCCAAAGTTGCCTTCAAGTTGAGAATCATACCCTATAGTGTCTCCGGTAGCTATGAGCTGATCTTGGCCATCGGCATTTTTGATCATTTTTTCATTGAGATACAGAACCGTGGTGGCGCGTTCATGGATAGCCAGCATGCGGTTAGCAATTGGTTGTAATTTTGTTATTGGCCCACGATCATAAGACAAGGTATATTGGTTACCGGCATCAAATGAACTCATGCCGTTGATGTTGGTGTCCTGGACGTATTTATTGCTGAACCGGATTACACTGGTACGTGATAATGCCTTTTTATCCGGTATCTCGACAATGGCTTTACCTTGATTGTAGGCGATTTTTTCGTAGTCTTGGATTAATAGTTTATATGAAACACCAAGAATACCTCCTATTGTTGGATCAAATATTATTGGATCTTTCCCTGACGCCTTAGTTGTAGGACTTGGTAATTCTGGATTATAAATAGCAAAATTAGTTCTGTCACTAAAATATGTTGGTTTTGTTTTTAATCCTCTGAATGTCAGGCTGGATGATTCTATTAGATTTATTTCAGGGCCAGAAGTAGGATAATCTGCGGCAAATGATGGTCTATAGTTTTCACCAAAAATACTATCTATCGTTGGTTGACTTAAAATTCCAGATCCGTCTACTGAATATCGTTCAGAAATTTCATAGAACAGTCCATCATTTGCGATCTTTGGTTGGAATATCTCCACATAAAGAATATCCTCTGTGATTATAAATTGTGGTACACCCCAATCGGCAATGATAATATAATCACCAATTACATCCATTATTTTATTAACAGACGCAACTGTGCCTTGGGAGTCTAAAAGCCTTACAAAAAACGTGTTGTCTGGCACAAAAGGCATTTCCTTTGGCATTTGTAGAAAAATTCTATTATATGAATTGATTGTTGGATCTTTTGCAAAGATTCTCCCTTCAAGTTCAAATTCAGTAGATGTTGGTGTATACCCCACAACTTTATCAAATAAATAAAACAATGGCCTAACTAAGCACTGGGTGTATTGTTGATATACTTGCTCTTTGCTAATTGCAAGGCTATAGTATTTTATTTTAGGCGATAGCAAAAAATTTCCAGATATAGTTACCTTTAAAAAAATATCCACATTTCTTACTCTCTCAATACTGGATCCCACGACTACCCTACTTACTGTTGATGGACTTGCATTATATTGAATTTTTGAGATAATCCCCATGCTGCGTTGATCAGCATCAAATATAGCTAAGCTAAAAATGTATGTTCCGTTGGTCTTGAAATACGTTTTATAAATATCTGCCCCTAACATTGATCCGATGCCAGTCTGAATTTTTATTTGGTAAATATTCCAACTTGATACAACCGAACCACTTGTTACTGTGTCAACATAAAACGTGATGCTGGTTCCGCTAATGGCTGTTACTATTCCGGTGATAGATCTGGCTGTATTCGTCGAACTTACAAGCCTGATTCGCTCTCCAATGGTATATGTTCTGCCCCCTGAATCTATAAATGTTTTTGATCCTACAGTCATTATAATTGTTGACGTACTAGTGGATGAAGGGGGATTAATTGGTTTTTCCGTTATCGTTATTACTGGAGAACTATTAACATCAAAACCTTCTTGATCTGCTGTTATAAACAGACGATTCTTTGTAACGGTTAACGCCTTAGAATAATTTGATATCGCTTCAAATAACTTTGATGTCTCCGTTTGATCTACGGCAATTACCGCCTCACTGCCAGTAAAATAAATATCTATATTAGCAGTGATATCAGCAATAGTCTTCCAAATCTGCCAATTACCGGTATTGTTTTCCCTAAATAAAAGTTCAATATTTTTTATGAAAGCAGCGGGTGTAATTGGTACTGTAAGTCTAACGCGAATCTTATTGTTATAAATGTAAGTCATTAATCCAAACCATGTAATGGTTGGATTAAATTGATCTGGATCGTAATCAGCAAAAGAAAGAACAGAATAAGGAGCTATAACCGAATATTCGTTGTCCAAAAATTTATACCGGTAGCTAAACTGAAAATTTTTATCCGTTATTTTATTAGTCTTAATAGTGGAATCATACGTGCGATCAAGTCGTGGGGCCTCGTAATAATCATTCTCCCCAACTCTTATCTTAGTGATAGGATGAGGTTTGATTACTGAAATATGAGTCAAACTGAATGTCCCATAAGTATAACTCCTGGTCATGTTTATGACGCGTTGTGGGTTGATCCCATCACTCCAATACAATAGATCCCCGATGGATCCAGCGCCAGTGATTAAATACCTGCGGTCATTCACAAATCCAAGCCCAGCTACTTGTAACAATGTTGTAATAGTTCCAGTCTCAGGCGAATATGCATAGACCCCGTGATTCAAATCACTATTGAAATTCCAAAAAATAAGTTTATTGTTGAGTGTGTCTTCATAGGTCCCAATACATACATTGGTACCCGAAGGCAAAGAATTACTGATCTCTGTTGTGCCCCGGATGTTTTCAATCTCCATGGACATACTGTTCTCAGAGGTGTGGTAGTGTTTATTCAGACAATCCAGGACCGGATTAATGACGGCACGATTGCCTTCATTACCGGATTCAATCGCCTTAGGTGAGATGTCGGTATTGATCCCAAGTGGCCGTACTTTTTCAGTTAGAATCGTTGTCATGGGCTACGGAATCTTAGGCGTCATCGTCCATTGACCTTTAATCGAATCCAAGACATCTTCTACCGTGAGATCCCAGGCATGGTCAATAAGTCTGAGGTATTGACGATCGAATTCCGCCTGAGCAAAGGCTAGCAATTGTCCTTCCCCTGGACGGTGCCCGTAATATTCTCGTTTGGTGCCGGCTACGATATATTCTGCAAATACGGGGTGGATCAGGGTTTCTTCAGTGGGATCCCAGAGATTGGAGATATAGGTTAGATAGATTGGACCAACTGTTGATGGCAAAGTGAACTTGAACTGAAGTTCATTACTGTCTTTGTTCCGATTCTCCGTCACGTATCCCAGCCCATTGTTATGCGCCCGGAGTCCAAATATCTTTCCAGAGCCTGTGGCATAATTCAAATACGGGAAACTAAACCCGGATTCAATGGGAATGTCCGCAAGGTTACAACCATATGTGGGTTCGGCATTAGGTTGTTTTACGCCGTCGACTTCACTAAAAACAAGCGCTTGTTTCTTGTCATTAATAAAAGTCATGATGTCATTGCCGTTCTGAATACCGCAAGAGACCCATGATACACAATCAGGCGGAAGTACTATTGATTTCCATTGAGTTAGATTAATGTTGATAGTTCTGACATCTTTAGCATGATCAAAATGACATTCCTCAGCTATTTTCATACTCCATCTAAGGAACTGGAATTGCTTATGTTGCGATTCGCCGACGTCAGAAAGAGCGTCATTTACAATTTCTATCAGCGGTCGGTATGTCTCGACGTTGCCTTTCATTTCATCATGGTTTGAACCGTGAGCGGAGGATTAAGTTCTTGCTGCACAAGTCTATCCAATATCTTAGAAGACCACTCAGGCGGAATAGGTAGGGGATCGTCTTCACCGATACTGGATGGAGCCGCAACAATGATTTGAGCAATAATCTTACTATTTTCTCCGGGTTCAGCAAATAAATCAAAAAATTTTATTTTAAAACTTTCTTGCCAGCATATATTTATTCCCGGGTATCGCGCCGTGCGTGTCTTGAGACCAATTGCGGGCTGATGAGACAAGGTGAATTCTTTGTCTGTTGGATCTCCTGATAAATGATACGCCCTCTGAAATATTCTATGAATTGACCTATTCCAGGGTAAGTTGATTGGGATTTCAGGCAGTGTCACAAAAGCACAGTCGGGATCGTTTTCAAGTTCCAGTTCGTATGACGCTATGCACTGCGCAATTGCCCCCCGGTCGGAATCCGAGTATTTTGTTATGTAATCCGCCTTCAAAAACTCATTACAGATCCCCCTGAGCTTAAATACAATGTCCTGGACGCTGTATTCACTGGTGGTCTTGCGATCACCGCCCTGTAATCTCCCTATTGCTGTGTATGCGAGCTGACGTAGTGTCTCCATGTTTAGGCGTGATTATCAAGTACCTGTTGCTCTTTAGAAAACTGTATCATTTCACCTGATCTCATATTAATACCGAGCTTAGCCAGGGTTTTGTCGATGATGATGTCCGCTATGGTTTGATGCCATTCCCAATCCACACTACTGCCATCGTTATAAATATACCTGTCTCCCACGGTATCGATAGCATATACCGGTAAATTAGGTTTCTTTAAAAACGACACAATCACTTTTGGAAATGCGTCTATGGGCATGACTTTTAGTTCTTGTTTATTATGGGTGCATACCGGGTATGTCGCTGTAGGAATCTTTACGGGATCATTTATCCTGGCATTCCACTTGGTGCTGTCGACATCATGTACTTCGGTTTTTACCGTCGAACTGACATAGCCTTCATACAAATATAGATAATCCAGGCTCACAATTGTGCCAACGCCATCTGTTAGTATCACTTCCTCACTGGCTTGAAAAGGACGTAAATACGGATCCATACTCTTGGTCTTTTCGAAATCTTTAATGTATTGCCGCCACACATTCATGCTTTCGGCATGAAGTTCGTCACATATTTGCTTAGGCGTGTGGTAGCCAGTAAGCCCTTTTTTAGTGGCAAAGTTTACCCGATTTACAACACTAAATATCAACTTAGACATATAGATTAAAGTAAGGGTAAGAAGTTTACCTGCATAGACTCCAAAGTATTTCCTCCGAAAAAGTTAGTGCCCGGACAGCTTTTTGTAACCGGGTTAGGATATTTTTCGGGATCGTCAACCCATCTCACGCCCGTAACTATATCGTAGAAATGATGATATACGATTGACTCCGTTGATGGTAAAAGTTGAAACTTCCGCAGTAAAGCAGTATTCATTTTAATAATGGTTTCACGGTGGACATCCGTCATGCCATCCCCACCTATATCAAAATTTCCCAAATGCTCAATGCAGATTCCGTATTGATTCGCGCCCTTGATTCCCGCTGGTATGGTATCAAATGGTCGGCCCAGCGCTATGGCTCCATCTGGGAACGAAGTCAAATTTTGCGCTATTTGCGCAAATCCGTTTTGCATCTGAAACGCTTCCATGCTTTCCAGCCAATGAAAATGATCGGGTAACTTTTGCCAGTTTTCATAGTCTGGTTTCCATGTATGATGTTGTTGGACTAATCCGATTCTACGGGTAACATTTAACGTCGTTAACCACGTCTCGAAAGCCGGGAAATCAAATAGAGTGAATTTACCTTTTACTGTTTTCATTTTTTTAGGCGTTTGGATTTCATTAAATCTAGTAAAAAAAGTAACAATACCTATTCACTTACCCTCAAAAAGTCCAGCACCTCGCTTACAATGCCCTGCACACCAGCTTTCATTACATAACTATCTACCCCCGAGTTTCGAGCCAGTTCCAAGTCCTCGTCATCGGGTGGAAACTTAGACGAGTACAACAGGAATGGAATATGTCTCTTTTTTTCTCCGTGCCTAATAAGTTTCGCGAGTTCAAAACCACTTATCTTAGGCATATTAACATCCGATATGATCAATGAGAATTCAAAATCTCCCATCATCTTTAACGCTTGTTGGCCGTTTGACGCACTCATGGTCTTGAACCCCTTTTGCTTGAAGTTCTCCTCCAGAAGTTTGCGTTGCAGTTCATTATCTTCTACGATTAACATCATTTCCTGAGAATGCTTTTATCGCGTCTTGAATGTTATCCGCTATTGACTTTAGTTCTGTAATCTCGCTTTTGATAAAGTTGTCAAGCCTTTTTGTAACTGAATTCATGCTTGTAATTAATTTCTCTACGTCTTTTTGCATTCCAGATATTTTTATAATTGAAAAACTTACCCACGACAACCATCCAGCAAAAGCCAGTAAAGCTATACCGAAAACGAAATCAGTTGACGCCGGCATCCTTTATGGTACTTTAGGCGAATCAACAGTTGTTTTTGTTTCCGTTGTAACCGTTGTTGCTTCCTGTTGTTTTACTGGCGGCACGGATGACAGGCCTCCCTTAAACGCCAATGCCCAATCGAAAATGTATCGTCCAAATACCTGGTAGGCAATTAACCCGGTAATGATATATAGCGCAATTACTTGCGTGTTTGAGCTATTCGTAAAAAAGGCAACACGGCCAATTATTGGTGGAAAAATAAGTATTGAATAAAATGTCACTTGTTCCCCTCCCTCCCATGCTTCGTTTTTACCTGTCATTCTCAGGCCTGCGATCATTTCTTTTTTGTAGTAAAGAAACAAAGCCCAAAAGAACAAAGTCACCCCACCCCACATTAAAAGACTGTCAATCCGCTCAGGGTTTTTTGCCAGGTGAAAGAAGTAACTTTCAAACACATTGAACTTTCCATGGGTGATATTTTGTACCCTTGCCATGGTGTTATGAATTATTGAATCCGGCAATGTTTGAAATAAGGTCATGATTTATTTGTTTATGTTTTAAGGTATAAAAAGTGGTGCCCTGTATCCGTACCCCTCTATATACCAAGTATCCGTTGTAGTGATCAAACCTTGTAAAAGATAATTATCAGGATCGTTATACCCGATAACAAATGTCGGAGTGGGGCAAGTACCGATGACGTTGCCATGATTCCCAACCTGGCCCGTGATCGTATTAGTATAACCTATTGCTCTGTTGTCAAGATACATTGTCGTAGAGCCATCGAGCGTATTGTTTCTGAAAACGATTGGCGCCATCCTTTCTTCAACCTTCACGGCATAGCTATCGGATCCTCCAAGTTTCTTGAAGCAGTTGTTTTCCACTATGATCGAATCTCCGGTGAGCCGATTGGCGAATGCCGCAAAGTATTGGTTATCGGTGCGAAGGATCTGCCCGGGAAATGCCGTCCAGCTTATGTAGTTATGATGAAGGCGTAAACCATGCGAGGCAATGGAGAATCCGTCCTTTGCCCCGGAAAAAACATTATACCTGACCTGGCTTCCCGGCCCGTTGTCGTGATACTGAAAATTATTACTTTGGCCACTGGTAGTAGTCTGCCCGGCGAGGATACTGGTATTATATTCAACGGTGACAAAGTTTGCATGTTCTATTTGGATGAACTCCCGTTGGAGGTTGTACCCAAAACAATTACTGACTACCGATACGTTTATGTAGTTGGTTCCGTTGTAACTCGCCCCGGTGTTGCCCTCATAAATACATTCTTGGCCAGTGTTGAAACATCTGAGATTTTTTACCGTAATATTTTTGTAATAGTTGGTCCCCGATATTCCAAAGTTTGCGGTAAAACCGGACGCATTAGGATTTTTGGCTACGGCATCCTGAACTAAAATAGTTGACCCACCACTGGCCGATGGCATTTGAAATCCGTTTTCGCCGGTGACAACAAGGGGATATGTGGCAAGGCCGTAAAATGAAAGATCATAAGCCCCGGCCCCGTTGGTGCTTATGCCGTGATTCTGCCCCACTCCTTGCGTGCCGTAAACCGCCCCAGCCGTAGTAACGAATCTGTAGTCCCCACTTGCTTGTCTGATGGAGAATCCATTTACAAAGGCCCCATTTGGTTTATAGTCTCCAGGAGATCGTCCCGAGGCGAAGTCAAATAATCCTGGCGAGGTGCAACAAAAATTACTTGGTGCAATCGCTGTCCCTGCTGTGAATGGAGGTAACGGAATGTCAGAGTATTTCTTTACGGGCAATGGAGGAACAGCCCTTAACAACGAATCAAACGAAGCCTTAAGTTTTAGGATGGAAGCCTCCAAAGCGTTTACTCTTTTTTCATTCACAAAAAACAGGCTATCTGTCGTCGCCCTTAATGCAAAAATTTTAGCAATACTAATCGTTCCGGTAGAACTGTACGGGATAGACTGAGCCGAAGCAGTGGAGTAAACGAAAGCGAGGATGAATAAAAGTTTTTTCATTTTTTACAAGCAATTTCTTTCAACTGATCAAAGGTCAAATGTACTTTTACTTTTCCCGGGTATACAATCGTAACCTCATTCCATTCTTTTGCCTTGGATTTAAGTTCGCTGTGCCTTTTTTTCAACGCGCTCCAATCCAGTTTGGCAAAATCTTCACACCTTGGAAATGGATGGTCCTTATCCACTATAATGTACATACCTGCAAACGGGATACGTTCGGTAGATTGCTGTACTATGGAAGCAGGTCGTACAACCTGCCCCATAGACCCAAAAGAAACCAACGCCAACAAGAATATTAATGTTTTCATAGGCTTAAAGTTATCAATTGAAACACACCCATCACAATAAATGTAAAATCTGCGATCTCTACCCACCACGTGGAGTTTTCTACTTTAAACCGGTCCAACAATATGGAGCCAACCAGGCAGCAAATAGTAGGAAAATAAATTCCGTGTGTAAGTAACGCGTAACACGCAAACGCAATCCCGCCTATTGTTCCCGCGGAATGAAGTATGCCCACTATTTTCTTATCGCTCCGGAAGGCCGGTGCAAAGGTAACAATAAGCAACGATCCGCCAGAAGCGAGGAACCAGAGGCTTTTTGAAAATAAGAGCATTGTTGGAATGCTAATTGAAATGATAAATGCGATGAACATAAATTTTTTCTTTGTTAGCCCTTCACTATACCATGACTCGCTGATTGACGGCAAGATGCCGTACAAAGAAACCACAATCCATAGATAGGTAAGGAAACAAATGGCTTGAATGATTGGTAGCGTTATCATATTTTATAAGTTACATTTTCAAAATCAACAAGGGCCGCCTTACTTCCCTTGTCGTATTAAGCTCTAACCATTCGAAGTTAACTATAAGAACGTCAGGCAATGTTTTCAAATCACTTAATCCGTTCAATTTTTAGCGTCCCCTTACTCAAATCTCCCCCTGAAATCCGATATTTCTTAGGATCAATTCCTTGCGCATCCAAAATCAATTCCTGTGCCTGTCTAGACTGTTCTTGGATAGCTGCCGACCGCTGCATTAATGTATTGAAGGTAGCAATCACTTCCTTGTTTTTCTCCACGTCTGATGCAAATGCTTTTTGAACCGAATCTAGTTTCGTCAAGATTTGCTTTTGATAGGTACGCAATTCAATAGTTAGCGTATCCTTGGGCGAAGACTTGGCTTGAAGGGTCGGTTTCCCTGCCTTAGCCACAACGCCAGTCTGGGCGATGGACACGATGGAGAACAAAATAAAGGTTAGAGTCAAAAGTTTAGTTTTCATGGGTTACCAGTTTTTATTTGTGTTAAGTTTATTTATGAGCGCGGCCACGATTAAATACACTTCATCCAGGGCACCTTGTGTGCTGAGTGTACCGGTTCCAGCGATTTGGTTCAACTTGAACTGTTGCCAATAAGCTAACTCGGTGATAGCTCCGGGGGTGCCGCTTGCAACTATGTTACCGTTCACATCTACCCAGTGTCCGGCTGTACCATAACGAATATACTTATCGCCATAAGTTTGTAACAGAACGTCTTTTTGAGCCTGTGTCAAAACGCCATCAGCGGCTATGGTCGTCATAATGTAATTCCCATAAGCCCCGGCAACACTCTCGTAGGATTGTATCTGAACTTCGAGTTGCCATTCTTTAGTATTGAAAATTATGAAGCTGGTTACTACGGCCTTTTGTTTCACCGGATTACCATTGAACTGCAATCTTAGGTTATCACTAAGATTGACGACAGCCCAGGTATTGTTGGCTACTTGTGCTGAAGCGCAAAAACTGATTAGAAGAAAGATTATTGTTTTCATCTTTTTAAGATTATGTTGAGTTAAGAATTTTACATTGCTGTTGTTCTTGATTGCTCATTCCAGTTGGTCCCATCATACACAAAATTCACCGTGAACACTTTTGCGGTTACCGTTCCCGTGGAGAGTGTACCAATCGTCTTATAGTTTGTTCCCCAGGTTAGTACAAATGCGGTCGTTCCTGAAGTAGTTACCACGAATGAGCATTGTTGTCCTGCAATTCCACCAGAGGCATTGAATGTACACGCACCAGTTGGGGTGATGGTCATCACGGTGAGGTTAGTTAGCGTAGTAGTCATCGTTCCGGTTGTAGCTGGAGCAGCCACACTTGCATTAATACCTATGGCTAGCCGTGTGGCAACTGGAGTGAAAAATAGATTTGTACCATTGTTTTCAACCGCTCCAGCTAGTGGAGTGGTTAGGTTTGTTCCAGATGGGAGAAGCAGTGGAGCATACGTAGTTGTACCAGCAGCTAGTAACCAAGACCCACCAATTACCTGGCCTGCATAGTTATTTGTTGCTCCTGTAGCAGCATTTACTGTAATTCCATAGCTATTGGTAACAGCACCAGTGCCAGCAATTACACTTCTTGATCCAATATATAGTGCGTGTGAATTTGTAATAGTGGCATTATTACCAGCTTGAGAATAACTAATATACATGAACTCAGCATCTGTAATAGTGCTAGCTCCAACAAACTCATACCGTGGTGGTTGAAACAGAATACTTCTTAATAGTGTTTGTGCTCCAGTATTAAATTGTACAATTCTATTAAGAGCAAAATTAACATCATTAGACTCTACACTTGCTGTTAAGGTTACGTGTGGAGCACCACTTAAAATGAGCGCTGTAGGCGTTCCGCTTGATAATGTACCTTGCGTAATTTGTAATTGCACAGCCGTTGTGCCACTAGAAATTTTAACTGCGCCAAGTAAGTTTGCAGAGTAATTATTTGTTGCGCCCGTCATCGCGTTAGCAGTAATACCATAACTATTGGTACCACTTCCTACAGATGCAGATTGAATTAAAATACCGTGAGAATCAGTTATGATTGCATTAGTACTAGTAACGGGTGCACCTAAAACGTTTATGGATGCGGCAGAGGTAATTGTTCCTCCAGCAGTAACAAAGGCATATTGCGTTGGTCGTATATCAAGACCAAATGCAGTAGAAACGGTGGTGTTGGAGGCAAATTGAACAGTTTGTGCTAAATTAAATTGAACTGCAGCATAACTAGTACCAGCAGCTAATGTGGTATGAGCCGCTCCTATAAAGCTAGCAAGAAGTGGGGTGCCTCCATTATGGGCACTTTGAGTGAAAGAAATAAAAGTATGAGTAGTTGATTGAGCCACTTGACTAAACGTGACCCCAATGCCCCCTAAAAATTGTGCAGAGTAGTTAAGCGTTCCCCCTGTAGGCGCATTAGACGTCAATCCAAATGCCGCTCCTGCACTCGTTACCGCTCCGGCTTGAATAAGTAGCCCATGAGCGTTGGTCTGAGTTGTGTTGGTTCCGGCCTTGGGCGCACCGCTGATGGTGAACGTTGCGTTATCTGTGATCACAGAAGCTCCAGTGAATCTAATAGTGGGTGCTTGAACAAGTGCGTTACGGAGAATGGTCTGCGCTCCGGCAGCGTATTGGACGGTAGCGGAAGAATTGAAGTTGGCAAAAAGTACTTCGGTGGAAGCCGTAAGACTCGTATGGGCACCGCCATCTACCTGGAAAGCGGGAAGACCATTAGCAGAAATTAAGGCTGGTTGTAGGACATATAATCGTGCGAGATTATTTCCTGTAGCTACCCCGATATTAAAATTTTGTAGAGAGGTAAATGAACCAGCAATTGTAGATCCATTAGTCCGTAAATTAATTCCTCCTGCTGCGAGAGGAGCGTCAAAATAAACATCCTGTCCAGCAACCTGCATACTCATTCCCATCACACCACTTGATGAGTTGATCGCAATATTCCCAAGTACTTGTAGAAAATTACTTGCTCCTGATGAAGCCCCGGTGGCAATTAATAATTGCCCCGTAGATGTAAAATTGGCAATTTGTGTATAAGCTGCCCCATTAATACTCGATCTTAATCTCCATAACCCCGTTGGGTTTGCTGCCCCTTGTACTGGAAGAACATCGGCCATGAACTTAACTGATTGATTAGCTACTGGCGTAGTTGCCCATCCTTGCCCTTCCCATAGTACCCCACCTGATATTTGTTGCGCTCCTGCCGCTGCGGCCGTAGCATTTTGAATCCATAATCCCTTTCCGTCAACCGAGGTTACTCCCAATGTTGGAGTAAGAAATTTCAATGTATTGGCTCCCGTTGTGGTTTGATCAATTACGACCGCTCCAGTAAGCGTGGAGGTTCCGGTAAGTAGCCAACTTAATCCCGCGGTTTGTACCGTAAGCCAATTTGTTCCATTATAAAACTTCAAAACATGAGAAGTAGTATTATAAGATAATTCTGCTTCCAATCCTACAGAAGGGTCCGAAGCAAAACCACCAAGATTAATAGGGGATGTTGTAGTAGTCTGAATAAAAGTTTGCTTATCAGTAAATGTCTTAACTCCAAGAACCGATCCCCAACTAGGCAATGATAAAGTAGTATATGCACTAGAAACATCAACACTATATTTTAATCCCCCAGCACTCCCAAGTCTTACATTATAATCAATAGGGATATTACTATCCTGATAACGAAGCATTACTCCATTTATATCAGAAGTTACTGTCATGTATTTACCAACTAAATTCCCGAAAGCCATTACTATAGAGTTTTGATCGGCATCTACCGTATTGTTCAATGCCCCACTCTGCCAACCAAACCTAGCAAGCTCAAATGCTGTTGTAGTTGAAGTTACTATCTTTATTGAATTATTCTGAAATAGATTTACACCTAATCCACTCAATGTTAAATTTGAAGTAAGAGTATTGCTACCCTGCTTTATAAAAGTGGATTGAGCAACTTTAGTTAGTATTTTACTTGTAGAATTCCAAGTGATAATGTCATCAGTACTCCCCGCAGAAGGTGTGGTAAATATTGCTAACGATGGAACTGCCACCACGTCGATATAGGTTGTACCAGTAAGATTGATGCCACTCCCACCAATAATGGCGGCTCTCACATTGCCTGACGCTATGTTGTGGTTTAGCCCTCCTAAGATCACACAATTGTTAGCCAGGGCACCATTACCGGCAGTCTGTGAAGCATTGTTTTCAGACCAGATAAAAGCTCTATTGCCTGAAGCAATAATACTTTTGTTAAAGCTGGAGCCACCTCCGCCAAGAGAATTCCCCTGACCACCAGCAAACGCTACGTTTCCAATGTTACTAATTGCGAAACCTAAACTAAATGATAATGTACCTCCAGAATAGACACTGCTGCCAAAAGCAAATGAATTTTGACCAACAGCAATGTTATTACCTCCAAAGGCCACACTATAATTGTTTGCAATGTTGTGTGAGCCAAACGCTAACCCATATTTATCACTAAAAGTTTGAACAATGTACCAGTCATAAGTCCCACTCACACCGGGAAACGTTGTACTAGCAGTAGCTACATATCCGCCATTGACATTGTTCGTAGCCGTTATTGTGCTATAGGTGTACCACAAATTAAAAGCTATGTGTGTGTCGTCTGTAAAGACATGAGCAGCACCTCGATACCAGTTTCCACCGCTATCTTTCACCCAAAAGTCTGTCCAAAAACTCTCCCCAAAAAATGTGGCATTATTAAAATCTGTCCCAATCCCAGTTATCGAAGCTGACCCATTAGTCATGACCACCTGGCCGTTGCCCTTTATGCCAGGTGACCTGGCTGATAAGTTGCTATAATCAATTAACGGAATGCGTCGGTAGTTTGCTACTCCGGTGGACAAGAAGCTGACATAATTAATATCATTAATTGAATTTGTTATGGCATCGCTAGTGGCAACAGGTAGATTAAATGCCGTTCCTGTACTAAATAACTTATTTGTCAATGTCTGCGCTCCGCTATCCGCATATTCCTTATCCACCAACGAGTGAGTCTGCGTTACATACCCTGTAGCTGCGTATTCCAATCCTTTTAATGATGTACGAGTATCAGTGAATAGTGCAGAGGTTCCGGTCAAGTCTATACTTGTATGTGGTGATCCACCGCCTATTCCACCGGTAAGATGTACACCGGTAGCATCAAGAAGTACCTCTGCTATTACACTGCTAGCCTGTATATGGGTAAGATCGAGAGAGTTAATATTTAGAAGTGCCTTAGAAAATTGTGTGTAGCCCGAGTTGCCGGCTACGACATCGAAGATTCCGAGCGGCACCGTAGTGTCTCCCCAGCGAACATTAAAGGCACCGTCAAAGGTTAGGTTTTGAGTAAGGATGTTGGTGCCTTGAGTTAAGGCATTGCTTTGTCCCAATATATTCCAACCCCCATTTTGCCTGAATCTGAATTTATTAAGTACGCGATCGTAATAAATTGTCCCATTATTTGATCCCGACAAAACAGAGTCTCCATTAATCAGGCGTATATCAGTGAAGTTACCGTGTTGAGCGGAGGCCACAATAGAAATAAACAGACCGAGTAAAAGAAATATTTTTTTCATAAATATTTTAAGTATAAGGTCCACCAAGGCAAGTCATAAGCCACTCTGTTCCATCATAACTTAGGCTAAATTCATAGGTTCCGGTGTCCAATGGGGTCCAGGTGTGTGCTACAGTATCCCATCTTGCATCACTCATTTTAAAATTTGATGGAAATGTCTGTATATCCAATGTGGTCATCGTAAACTTTAATGATGGAATCAAAAGTGCTAACCCCACATTTGTTATACTCCATGTTTTAGCTGATCCAATATTTGATGAGCCCACAAACATGACCTCTTCAAGACTATTCATGTCAATAACAATGGGGGCCGTAGTGGTTACAACTGAAAGTCTTATAAGTGAACTGCCGCCTCCACCGCCAGGAGCGCCTTGAATAGAAACAGACCAACTTCCATAGGTTCCAGATCCAAAAATTGTATCAATAGAAACAGTAAGTTGTCCTGTGGATTGATTATATGAATCAACCACACCTTCCATTCTTTTTGTCGGGTCACCAGGAACCGATATAACAGTAGCCTGGCCCGTGGAATAAGCCAGGTCTTTCTCCACAATTAAGGTTTGTGTTCCTATCGCAATAGTTAATGATGTAGAACTACTCGTCGTCCATTGATCACCGGTACCACGATATTTTGCCCATAACCCAACGAAGTCACCCACAACCGGAGACACAATTACCACGGTGCTCTCAAGGAACGCCACCCACTGTTTTGATGAATCAAATGTGGTTGTAAATCCTGTTCCTGAGGCGTCGTCTGCGTAGGCGGTGTATAGATAGGCATTAGCTCCATCAGTGCCAGCCGCGCCATCAGCACCATCGGCACCAGACGCTCCGGTATCGCCTATATTGCCCTTGATTGAATATCCACTACCCCAAGACCCAGCGGTTTTGGGTCCATACATTAGGCGGGGATCGCTGGAAAGATCTATGTAAAAGTCGCCGTTGACGCCAAGCCCGGAACTAGGTACGCCGGCACCGCTTAATATGCTGTATCCATTGATTCCGGCTGCACCTGTCGCACCAGTGGCGCCGGCTGCACCAGTGGCCCCGATGGTGCCAGTGGCCCCGGTGGTGCCTGTAGCTCCTGCTGGTCCGGTGTCGCCTACGTATTTACGCCACAGTCCAGCAAATATCCCCACCACGACCGTAAGTGGTGATGTGCTTTGCCGGACAGCTAGGTAAGTATGAGATCCTGGAGTGGTGCTGAATCCTGTCCCGGTGTTGTCATCGGCATAGCCAACATATACATAGGCGTTGATTCCGTTTTCACCAGCGGGACCCTGGCCTCCGGCATTGATTACGTTTGGCACACCGCGAAACAGAAGTTTAGGCGATACCGGAACTGTTTTTAAATCCGCGACCTTGATCAGGTCCCTTAACAGTTTATTGAATTGTTCGTCTGTGATCCGCCCATTATTGCCGATAAAGTTTCCACTTTCATTATATTCGGTATAGCGTTTGAGGTTTCTAAAACGCTTTACCGCGCGAATGAGTTGTACTTTTGTGGTTTTCTGCTTTATTGAATTAGTGTATCCATTCGTATCGTTTCTGGAAACGTCAAGGCCAAGCTCTGCTATCCTGTTATACACAGAGGCTATTTTGAATCCACTATTGGCAAAAAGTGACATATCTTTAAGACGCCCCGTAATTTAATCCGTAATTAGTAAGTGCTTGTATTTGTTCATCGGCATCATTAGCCCGGTCATTGTCCAGCGCTGAATACGCTGCCTGAAGCCTGGCATCGATTTCATCAGCCTGATTAAAACCTTTGGCTTTTTGTGTACCATTATCTAAGCCATCTGCCCCTCTTTCATATTCAGATTCAAGCCGGATTTCTATTTTTCCAGTGACTAAATCATTCATAAACACAACTTCCATTTGGGTGCTGGCATAAGCAAGTTCGCCGTATAGTTGCGCCTGAGGAATCATAGTCCAATACGTTGCATTAGGCGGTTGATGACCTGTGTGCCCTACGGAACATTTGTAAAAATTTGAATCCGTGGTATTATATATAATATCGCCAAATACATAGGCTTGCGCATTGCTCCATAATTTGATACTTAAAAGAATTTTTTCAATCCAACCATCGGTAGTATATGTGACTATCCACTCCGATACAACCAATGGGTCGGCTGAGTTCGTAGTCAACACTTGAAGTGTCCTGATCCCATTCTTATCGGTTCGGGTTACAAATAATACTAAGGCGCGTTGATTACGTGCCGGGTTTGCCCCCAATGCCCAAGGTGACCGGTCTGCAAGCGTATAACTGGTGTTTCCAGACGCAATAGCTTTGATTATAACAGAATAGTCCATTGGTCAATATTTTTAGTCAAAAACAAAAAAAGCCATCTATTTCAGATAGCTTTTATTTGAAAATACTTTTGTTCCGATCATGCCGGTACCGTTGCTTTTGGTTGGAAAATTTTTCTCAGTTTTTCAGCCATTTGTTGATACGCCGTATGTCCTATTTTACGGATCTCATCGCGTTCTTCTGGCTTCATTTTCTTTTCTTCAATTCCTACTGAGAACATATAATTAAGAAGTCCATCGAACCTGTTAACGTCAATAGGTACATCGCAGATATCTTCATCTTTGTCAACAAACACCCATCGTCTATTAATACCAGGATTTTCTTCGTCGGATTCAAGAAATTGAATGATGTTGTAGTATTCGGCATCCATGATCTGAAGTTTGGCCTTCATCATCTTGTTTGACGACGCCTTCATCACGACATCAGGCTTCTTTTTGGCGAGTTCAAAAGTATCGCGTTTAAATTGCTCAAACGTACCTTCGGGGTTGATGTCTTTTCTTGATGTTGGGTCCAGATTCTTCCATATCAAGGCGAGTTCAACCTTGTCAGCCTGAGATACGTGTGTCAAAGCGTCAGCCAAAATATAATTATACTCCATTTCCTGGATAGCTTTCTTTTTGGCGTTGACTCGATAAAATTTCGCTTTAGGACGGCTTTTGTCCCGATATGGATTGTCCCGGTTGTGGGGATGGCGCTCCATGAATAAATACGTGCCTTGATCGTCAGGGCCAATACTGATGGTGCTGTTGTGATCAAATTGCACCCTTTTTACTTCGGGTTCGTCGATCAATTGCCCATTACGCTCAACTGTTTTGTACCCAACGATATTTCTTAGTTTAACTCTCTTCTTTGTGAATGGGTCCACTATCATAATTTCGCCCTTCATATTTAGGCGAGGTTGATTGTTCCGTGGTTTCCCAGTGCCTTCATCTACTCTGGCCCGGTCTACCAAGTCGGCATCACATAATTTGTAAATTGCAACTTGGTTTTCACCAAGTTCTTTTACTTTGAGATTTTCACTGATTTGATCGTTGATCTGCAACATAGGAATGCGTTTTTAGAAGCCAGAGGGAAAACTAATCCCCTCTGACTTGATTTTACTAAGGTTTACGAACCATGATAAACTTCTCACGATTCCGCACTTGCAGCGATTTATAGCTGACCATGTGGATATACCGTGCTTCTTCATCGGAAGTGGGTCCCGATTTTGCGTCTCCACCAGTCTCATACACCTTGATGTCACCCTGAATTGTATGGGCAGCACCTTGAGGCGGAGCATAAGCGAGTTGCAAATAAGGAACGCTTGATTGCCTATCCGGATCTTTTGTAATCCCACAAGGGATACAAATTCCCATATAACGAAAAGGCATGTTTCCAGCACCAAGAGAACCTGCATGTGAGAAAATAGGCCATACGTTCATGTGGAAGGTGACGCCACCGATCATAATTGTGGTGAAGTTAAAGGCTAAAGCCTGTTCCTTGCGACCATCGAAATAATCGAAACTGACACCGGAATTCTGATACTTAGAGAAATCCGTCAACCAGTTCAAAAGCGATAAATTCAGATTCTTGCCCTGACTGAACATATACTCGTCATCGCCATAATTGTCATCGATAACCAGTACGAGATCCTGAAAGTCCATAAGGGTGAAGTCGCCGTCCCACTCAAAATTTTGACCATTAGTTGATACCTGAGGAATCAAACCGGTTGCGCCGTTAAGCACAACTGAGCCCGCATCCTGAAGTGTGCCATCGTTAGCCGGAGTCAAAAGAAGATTCATTTCTTCCTGCATTGCAAACCTGTCTGAGGTTTCTGCTATCCCTTTAGGATACAACCATTTTTGACCATCATATTCAAATTCTACTTCATTTTGGGCGGCAAAATCAGTCACAGCATATTTCTCCCGTGTTTCATGGATGTAATTGGTGATCTTAGAGATGTTCACAACCCGCATTTCCGTGCCGACGGAAGCCTCTTTCTGAATGTTACCGTAGAAACATATCGCCTGACCAACGACTGCGGCCGTTTGCACGGTTTGAGCGGCGTTATAAGGCGCGACTGTTACCACATGGGCATTTGCCACTGCGCGGTTGATCGACAATACGTATCCCACGATCTCATTTTCAAAATTACAAAGCTGACCTATAACCGGGTATGAGTGCGTTCCGGAATCGTAGTGATCGCCTGCGGACAGCGTCACCAGAACATTGGAGCCCGAGTTTACTGCTGCCGCGATAGTACAGCTTGCGTTAAACCAGTCGCCTTCTTCGTAGAAGTAAAACTGGTGCCGTTTTACTTGCTTGATCGGCTCCATTTTGCCGTCAAGCTCCCGGAGAATGGACAGTGCCTTCCATTTTGGCACTTTCATCCCGAGTTCTTTGCGGAAATCCCTGTCGAGGATCCCATATCCTGTGGCTATAGCGAGGTTTTCAATGGATGCCTGCCTTGAGCCTTGTTGTGTTAACATTTAAAGGGGGGTTTGATTTTTTCGTTAGCGTTTGTTTGCTGCTTGTACAGCTTCTTTCATGGTATCATTATAAGATTTCTTAGGCGGCGCAGCAGTGCCAGACTGACCCTTGGGGGCAACGGTGTTTTTGTTGTCCTGTACGATCTTGATCTGACCAGTGGTGAATCCATTTGATCGAGCCTCAGTTACGATCCGGTCGAAGTTCAAAAGCCGGAACATCGTGTCCCTGTAGGCTTCATTTGAGAACTTACCATCAACCATACTTGAGTCCATAATCCGTTCGAGGAGTTTGTTTGGATTGATCAGGGTCTCTCTGAATGCCGAAGCGTCTTCAGCTGTCATAGGTACCCTGACTTGTTCCTCTAGACTATCACCAAACTGCATAACAATACCTCCAAAGTCAGAAAGTGACCGATCAATTCCGGTCGTTATTTTCTGGATTTCCTCAGGCGAAGGTTGTTGTGGCCCGTTGGCAGTACGCTCCGGGGCCTTTGAATACTCCTCCTGAAGAGCCAGAATTTTCTTTTCTGCCTCACTTGTACGTTTATCGTGTTGGTACTTTGCGACTACGTCGGTTTCGACGTCAGTAAACTCTTTTGAATACATAGCCTCGAAAACTTCCTTCGCTGATTCGCGAGGCATTTCGGGGTTGTTCAATGCAAAAAGCTCAAATTGCTTGTCTTTAGGCGAGAGTTTAGCCAAATCAAGTCCTTGTACCCGGAGATATTGCCCGGCCGCCGCGAGCTCATTACCATCATTTTTTACGGCAAAGTCATATACTTTTTTAGCCCGTTCTGAAGGGAATTCAAGCTGTTTGTTCTTCAGTTGCTCTTTGAGAGAGTCATTTTCCTGTAATATTGCAGTGATTTGATCCGGAGTTGTCAGCCGGCCGCCAGAGGTTTCTTGTAGGCGTGTGGAAAAATCGGCTTCAAAATCTTCTTGGGTGTAGTCGCCTGGGGTTTGATCTTCAGGTGCGACTGATTCCGCATCCGGGGTTACTACTTCATCCGGATCGATATTATTGGTTGTGGGTTCAGTCTCTTTGGTTGTCGCCTGAGTGGTGGCTTTGGACTCATCGGTATCCACTACGGGATCGGGATCAAGTTCAACTACCTCTGTGTCTACCTCTGGTGTATCTCGGGCTGGTTGTCCCCCACTCCTTGGAGTCATTACCAACTTTGATTTATCGAAATTTTGGAATGGGTGCTGTTTATCGCCTGATTCTGCCATTTCTTTGAGCGTTTCTCAAATCTGGACAAAATCCCAACATAAAACAAGAGTCTCACGTGGTAAAATTTTTCTACTATTGAGGTTGATTACCAAGTTGGCCATCAAACCATCCCTTGTATTGACCGTCCATCTCCATGTAATGACATGGTCCGTAAAGGTCAAAAAGTTGCTTAAATAGTGCGGAATCAAGATTTCTAGTCTGAGGCGAAGGGAACCGGCATCCTCCCTTTTTGAAACATTCCGTCCTAAAAACCACCTGGGAACTATCAATTCGGTTAACCGGATGGACCGTTTCGGTTAAATTGGTCCAATGGGGCCGTTTTTTGATCCCAAATGGACTTTCCTTGGTGGGGTCGAATATCCTGACGTGGGAATATCCGTATTTCTTGTCGGGATTGGCCCGGAACCATTGATCCAGGTTGGTGAGGTAGTCTGGGAGAATGGAATCGTCGTCACAAAGTATCAGTGCTACCTCGGCACTCGACGCCAAAATAATCTCGTTTAGAAATTGTCCGTGCCGGCTGCCGCCTTGCTCTTTCTTACTTTTAGGCGTGTCTCCTGTGAAGTAAAACCCTATTTTTGAATAGGCTTCATCGCCTAAGATTTCTGTTGCAATTTCGTCGATGTGCGGCTTGGTTTGACTGCCATCGTCTATGATGAATAGATCAAAATTGGCGTACTCCAACTCTTTAATACTTCGTAAAGCGTTCTTTACAAGCAAAGTTCTTTCAAAATAACATAAGCAAATTAGGATTCTAAGCATAACTATACCAATGATACCCCTCCGTCAATCACCAGGTTGGTACCGGTGACGTAATCGTTGTTCAGAAGGAACTTTATTGCGTCGGCAAGTTCCTCTACTTCTCCGATCCTTCCAACCGGAATAATGTTTGGTAGCGATTCTTTCATACCTACTGGTAGGCGATCAGTCATTCCTCCATTCATAAATCCGCATTGCACACTGTTAATCAAAATACCATGCTTAGCATTTTCTATGGCTGCTACCTTTGTAATCGCGTCTACAAACGATTTTGAAGCACAATAAATTCCAGCGCCCCTCTCTGGTCTTATTGAAAGAAATGAACTCATCATCACAATCTTACCAGGTTTTTTCTGTTCACGAAAATACTTTACGTATTCCCTGATGACATTCACGGCTCCGAAGCAATTAATATTGATCATCCGGCAAATATGAATGTCAGATGCCTTGTGAATTACATCGTCATAATTCCATCCAGCGCAATTAACAACGTAGTCCACGCCTGAGCGCACAATGTTGGAATACCCAGTGACATCACAATCTTTTGATGACATAGAAAGCACGGTATAGTCACGGTTAAATATTTCCGTGAGTTGGCTGCCAAGCCCACCACTACCCCCGAGTAAAATTATTGTGCGTTTTTCCATTTATCCTTGATTTTAATGATTGGTCTTTGTCTGGTGGCTTTGAACGCTAGCGGTATTCCCCACCATACTGACCAAGGTGTTAAATGCTGCTTTGTCATCACTAAACTTTTAGCACCTATGCAGCATCCCTCAGGAAATGTTACACCCGGAAAACACATGACATCACTTGCTATGCCAGAGTATTCTTTGAATTCAATATCTCCTTTTTCTGCTTCATTCTCAAACCAAAAATCACCAACGGCTCCCCTCCCGGAATAATCCTCTGAGGCGCAGAATAGTTTACTACCATATCCTATGAACGCTCCTTTTCCTAAAGTTATTTTATGGCTCGGTCCCCCCGATAAAACAGCGCCAGCACATATCTGATTGTATCCATGTAACTCAAGTTGTGTTGTCACAAGGCAGTATGGATCAATACGGCAGAAATCATGCAGAACTACCTCTGATGGATTGGTGAAAATGCAGTATTGGCCAATAAAAACGTTTTGACCTACGTGCTTAAATTGCTTCTTGATTGACTCGTCCCAAGCCATGACTAAAACTTTGAATCCTCCGGCCACTTCTGCATCAAGTATCCAATAAAAAGGCCAAAAACAAATAGACCAAGAAGCGCCCAAAATCCTGCATACCTAATGACTAATTCTAAAAGCCAATCCACGAAGTGAACAAGTAAATGAAATAGCGTTAGGCCCACTACAAAGCAGGCTCCGACGATAATGATTTCTTTTATGTTTATGTTCATCACTCCAAAACCCTCATGTTTGATTCATCCTCAGGCACTATGGTATACGATTGAAAAAGTAGATCATAGTGCGCGATTTGCTTCGGGTTCTCTAAAAATCTCCAGCCATTGGCTTCAAATAGTTCCTTCCACTTCTCAAACCTGCGAATGTTCACATTGTTCTGACGCTGATCATTGCGGTCGCCTAAGTAGAACGGACTCGACGCAAAATAAAAGTACTTGAACTTAGTTGCTAATAATGCAATGAAGCCATTCCACCATTCGTCTGACTTGTTAATGCTTTCAAATACATTGATTGAAATAGCCAAGTCAAAAGGCTGGTCCATCGTTAATTCTTCGGTAATGTCGGCTTGGTTTACCCAGATTTCATTCACTGGATTACGCATCTTGAAATATTCGATAAAATGCTCGTTTTTGTCCATCCCCCAGCATTTGACGTTTTGTTGTAGTAGGCGCTCAACCACGGCGCCGGGGCCACATCCAAAGTCTACAGCAGAATCCGGATCTAAGCGTTTAATCAAGTAGTCCGCTAAGGCGTGGTGTTTCTTAGCAAATTCATCGTTTTCCTGAATAAGCCCACGTTTAAGACAATGCTCGTAGTACTCACGATCGGTCATGGGCTTTTTAGTCATGATCGTAGGCGAAAACTTTGTGTTCTTGTTTTGAGCCAGAAGTTCTTTGATGATGTCGTACCGCTGTTTGTTGATTTCTAACAGAGAGTATTTTTTAATAAATCCTAATACGTTTTGATACACTGCTTTTTTATCTTTGATCTCAATGGTGGCCGTAACCGTCTTTTCGAAGTCATCCTGATCTGTGTATGTTATGCAGCCGGAATCAATAAACTTGTCCCACTTAGGCGCGATGGTCAGAGCGCCAGCTAATGTAAATTCAAGGGAACTGATATTGCTTTTTGAAAAATTAAACTGATTGCTTTCTAGTGGAACAATAGCAATCTCTGGCCGCATAGAAACTAGGGTATCAAAATATTGATAAATATCCTGGAAGGTAAAAAGTAATAATTGCTCTTTTGGGATTTCAAGATCTTTTGTGATCCACTCAGGCGTATAGCCCATGAAAGCCCATTTGTAGTCAGAAAATTTCTTTATCAGCCGCACGATCTGATCCTTAACCGTGAGTAAGTCAGCTTCATGGGTGTCGCCGCCGCGCCAACAAATGATTTTCTGCCGTGGTCCCAGGTATGGTTCATCGCTGAATAGAAAATCATCATACCCATTTGGAACTATTTTTATTTTGTCTTTGGATACAATTTGTCCATAGACTTCTAAGAGTGCCGGGGTAGAAACAGTAATGCAGTCAGCGCGTTCCAAGCATTCCCGAATAATAGCCTGACGGGTTTCGTTCATGTATAAAAATGATCTTGGATTCGTCTTGGGGATGTTTATATAATCATCATCATAGTCGATGATCACCGGAATCTTAGCATAGTTAGCTAGTTTCATGATCGTCACATCGTGTTCTTGACTTGGTCTCTGCATGAATAATACATCAACCTGTGCGAGTGCGGCCCAATCAAATACTTTGCCATCAAAACTTCCATCTATTATTTCAATGTCTGGGTACTGCTTACGAAGATGAGAGAATGGACCATGAGAACGATAAAAACTCGTTCCATCAAAATATATTTTGGCTAAAAGTAAAATTCTGATCATGATTTATTTTCTACGTTTTTAAGGAATTTACGTACACAACTCCGATGTCCAAAATAGACTATGTTCTGAACGGAAATTTCGGTCATGTTGATTTGTTGTTTGGGTTTTATGGGTCGACAACAGAGAATGCAGGGTATCACCACACTCATAATCCGAGTTCCTCCGCTTCTTTGATGGCTTCTAAAATCTGGTAGTGGCCACCATGCACGTAGGGATCAATGTCTCCGACATTCACAGCCTTTAAAGCCGCCAGCATCTTATCGAAGACTGGTTTGATAGCAGATATTGTCTCGGCAGACCCGTTCGCAAAAGAATTTCTCTTCTCTTCTTCCAAACTTTTGGCTTTGGTTATTTCGTGGGACTCAGTAATAATTTTTAGAAGGCTTTCGTTTTTGATCATGCCAAAAATCATTGTCTGATATATAAGTCTCTTGCATGCCTCTTCTTCGGCGGTCATGCTTCCTGAGTCTGAAAATGTTTCTGAATGGACTTGACCCCCGGTCATTTCAATTCTCACATTACCCCATCCCTTTAAGGCGATGTCAGGAGTGAAATCAACTTTTACTACAATATTTGGAGGTAAAAATCGCTTGCTTTCGTGTGCAAACTCCAAAATAATATCCCGATAGGTCCTTGTCTGCATGCCCACAAGGTAAAGATTTTTTACCAATCACAAAATAAGGGCATAAAAAAACCGGGAAGCAAATCCCGGTTTTTGACGTTTTGAGTCTTAGAAGGGTTTATTCTCCTGATTCCGTGGCCGTCTTCCAGTTTGTGGATGAAGCCATTAGGAAGTGCATGCGTCCACCGGATGCGATAGAAACAGCAACATTGGAAGCTCCAGCGCCTGCCGAGGCCCCACTTTTGTTGATGAACTCCGAAGCTGCCGGGAAGACCGAAATCGGCACGGATGACGCGTTGATGATGACTCGAACACCACCGTTGATGTTAACTGAAGGCGCAACGAATGTCGAAGCCGAAGGCAATTTAACCGAGTTGACTGAAGCCGCTCCGCCTGTGATCACGGTGAGATAGGTAGATACCGCTGAGGCTGCCGCCTGGGTGCTTCCTGATGGCACCACGCCTAAGTTGGCATCTTGTGCATACGGGCTTGCTGAAAGAGAGGCTCCTGCTCCTACGATTGTGGCTACGGCTACATTAGCAGAGGATTCCGCTACCCGATACTTTTTGTAGGGACGGACTGATGTTCCATACAGAATGGATGTTCCGCCACGATAGGGCTTGGGTTTAACGATTTGAGAGCTTTCCAGCACAATAACCTTAGGCGTGGTAAGGTTTCCAATTGCTGGTGAAATTTTAACCGCCGTGAGAAACACGAGTGACATAGTCCGGGGGGTTTGTGGTTTACTACGTTTACAGGCCGACACTATCGGCCTTGGGGTAAAGATAAAACCTATTTTGGGAAAACCTACTATAGTGGGACGATTTCTCTTTTTAGGCCATTACTCCCGTTTTACGCTTGGCATCGGTGATTCTTTGCTCAGACCGGGCGCAGTGTTGTTTCAGATCCCAGATACGCATGCAGCCCAACGACATGAACTTCCGTATTGTCGCAGGTGATGGCTTTTCGGCATGTTTGTAATGTTTGACTCGGCGTTCCCATTTGGCTTTAAAGTTTCCGATGACGGCCCCGGTGCTATCGATTTGGGGGTTGCCTACACGGACTCCGTGATAATAAATAGCGGGCGTGAATTCTATAACTATAACTCCGAATTCTTTTGGAATTAAGTCCGCGTGCTTGGCATACAATCGTGCCGGAAGCGCGTACACTAGCCGCGAAATAAATTTTGAAAAATGTTTGTGTGTTTTTTTAAAGTCGGCTTTGAGATCGGAAAGCGAGACCTTGATTTCAACCTCAGTGAATCGGTCCTGGTCGTCGAGTGCCAGTAGATCACATTCGTGACTCAAGCCCAGTCCCCAACTCACATTCGGAACTATGGTGTACTGCCGGTAATTCAACAGCTTAGCAACCGCTATCTCAACAATGCCGGCGTGGCAACGTGGTTCCTTCACTTGAAATTCTTTTCTACTTTCTTCAACGCGTTTTTGAAGTTGAGCGCCTGAAAATACGCACATCCTTTATTCCGGATGACTTTCTTCACCGTGACCAGGCCGTTGTTGTCCATCAACTTAGGTGTGATGAATCCGTGATTGACATCGATCTGTTTCTGAATCAGGTCAAAGGTTGCCGCCTGAAGGATCTTGGTCTCCGGATCGTATTCAAACAGCGTGAGCCCTGGAAAGCTGTGCATGAGATCGGTCTGCATCTCCTTCCGATGTTCCTTGACCTCTTGGATTTCAATAGTGGTGGGTTTGTCGTCGAAGTCTTTCATACCTATTATTATCCAAAAATTTTCTTCACCACACTTGCGTACTTGGCTTCGATTTCTATTTGAATAGTCTCCACAGGGGAAACCCAGAAGTGTCGAATTATTCCGGACTCCCTGGATTCATACAGCACTAAGGCGCGTTTACGCCGTTTGTACCACATCGACGCCTGAGCCTGCATCCAGACTTTCTTCGGTAACTTAGTTACTGGGATATAAGAATCCAGAGGTACTGATTTGCAATCACATGGATCTCCTTCGAAATCAAAATCGGGATGCCCTAACACCTTGCCTCCGAATGCGCTGATCTCCTGCGCTGGAATCTGAACTCGATCGCCAAATACGGTTTTAATGCGCCTGAGTAAATCGGCTTCCATTTGGTAGCCTTTGTAGCATTTCAGCTTTGCTCGATCACTTATCTCCGGAAAGCCATCCTTGTAATTTGCAATAATCTCTTCTTCGGTGAGTGACGCCTGAGAAAGCCCAATGTAGTCCCGCTTTTCTTCGTACTTGCTATTGGCAAGTGTCCATTTTTCAAGTTCTACTGCGATGTTCATAACTTATTTGAGGTCTATGTGGCTTAGCCATTTCAGCCGAACTGCTGTGTTAAAAAATATTTCAATGACTTGGTCACTGATTCTGAATCTGGTCTTGTTGATCCCGAATGACTTGTAGATGTCGCCGTCAGCATGCCGTTCGGTCGCCGCCTTCCAGTCAAAAAACATCTCTAGCAAGTCAAACAAATCCATTCCGTTCACGCCGTTGGAATAATGCTCTGGATGGTGACTGTTGTTGGCATAGTGATGGTCTAGTCCAACCTTCAACTGTTTCATGAATTCAGCATACTCAGGACTGCCATAAGTCGTGCCTTTCAACTTAGGCGTGAATTCGTCAAAGAATTCTTTTTCCGGACTGTTGAGTTTGGATTCGTCGTGAATGTTGGCGCGTCGAATTAACTCCGCCGCTGCCTCGGTGAGTAATTGTGCCACACGTTTGATGTGAACCAATGTTTCGGCTTTGCTATCGTATGGCTCCGCCTTAATTAAAAAGTGTTCCATAATTAAAAAGGTAATTGCGAGTTATCGGTATCGTCTTTTGGTCCATCTGAAACATGATGTTCCGACCGTTGCGCATTCTTTGTTGGACTGGCAAACTTTTGGTGCTCACATTTCCATCCACGAACCTCAGTGTACCATTTTGAATTATACTCTTTGGATTCGAGTTCAACAGAGACAGTGACTTCGTCGCCTAAGCTAATGTTTAACTTATCGATGTTATCTCCCCAAACCCCGAAACAGATCTTCTTAGGATATTGGGATTGAGTTTCTAGGATGTATTCCTGTTTAGTCCATTGTCCTTTTTTTCCCATACCGGTAACCAGTTCGAGTTCTTGAATGATTTTGCCTTTGAGTTCCATAACTTATTTTTTTATAAATTTTAAATCGTCTTCATGCACATACCATTGTAAGGGTGTTTTTATTTTTCTATTTGAAAAGAATTTTATTTTTTTAATAGGTTCAAATATGTTTTCAAATTCAATCAGTCTATATCCATCAGATAGGCTTTAAACTATTCTTCCTTCCTCTCCATTTATTTTTAAACCATGTTCTGATGGCTGCCTTGTTTCAAATAACTCATCGTTCACTGTTATTCTTAGTTTTAGGCTCCTGTTATAATAATCAACTTTCTCGTTCGTAAATCAAAAGGGGGCTGACTCTAAATCGTTACTGTCTTTGTATGGATCTCGATACCCACTATCAAGAACTTTATCGAAAACAATTTGTTGGGGTTCAATTTTTGGATTAAGCCAGTTAGATACATCTATACCACTGTTGTCATATCTACCATTGTCGTGATTCCATGTATAATCCATCTGCCCAGTGTTTCCCCAATATTTGAATTTTACTTTTTGAACATAGACTGTATTTTTAAAAACATCACCAGACCTCTCTTTATAAATTGTTAATCCGATATCAGCCTTATTAAAAAAATTTGAGGATCCGCTTATGTCATATAGTCCAGGTACTTCATATTGCCCGGTATCATAGTTGAATTTCATTTTTGTTGGGTGGGCAACAATAAACCCATGGGTGCCATTCTTGTGATTAAAATTAGCAATTTTATCCAGACTTTCACTTATATATTTAGTTTCACTTATACCGGTATATAGATGCTCAATTTTATTCCACGGATCAAGTACAAACCAATTTATACCATATCTTAACACCGCCTGTCTGATTTTTTCCAGAATATTATCGAGATCGTAGCCTTCTTCAGGATAAATCCAATATACATGGTCATTCAGAAATTCCCTTGCTTTATCCAACTCCATTTCGTTTGCCTTCCATGCTGACTTCCCTAAAATTTTTTCAACCAGTTTTATTACATGAAGTTCAGTTGGTCTATTCTCAGGCGAGAAGTATCCGCCTCTCAAATTATAATCTACACATAATTGCATAAGTATTTGATCAAGGTATTCAGACTTACCATGACCAGGAATTCCAGTAATTATACTCGTATATCCGGGGTGAATTTGGATTAATTCACCAAGTGGCGGTCTAGGTTTCCATCCCTTTGGAAAACCATTTTTAAGAATGTATTTGACTTTATCCCAATGACTATTTACTTCAAATACTCCTTCAATTGGAAATGGAGTTGATTCATTCAAATCAATTTTACCAGTTTGGCAGTACATCTCATTGATATCTTTGTAGATACCAAGATTAACACGAAAACATTTTTCAATACCTAATCGTCGGGCCAACTCTTGACCTAATTTTTCTCCAGGTTCATCATTATCAGTCAAAATAAAAACCTTCTCAATTAATTCAAAGTACTGATAGCAATTATCAAGATATTGAAGATTATTTAGTCCCTTGGTCGCTCCATTTGGAACTGATATGGTATTAATGTGTCCTAACTGAATCATGGTTAGGCAATCTATCTCACCCTCGACGATGTAAATTTCTTTATGGTTCTTAATTCCGTCCAGGTTGTAGAATATCAATTCTGCATCCTTAAACAATTTAAAATTCTTTTCGGCGTCCCTAAACTTAGTATTAACGATCTTATCGTCACGGAAGTAGTTAAAACAAATAACATTCCGTTCGGCTTCTACCTGTGGCATCCATTCTTTTTTTTCTGTCACCCTCATTTTAACGAGCGTATCCTGACTAATATTCCTTTTTAAGAACCATTCAACAATTTTATCAGAGATACTTGTTGTGTTTTCCCACTTAGGAACTTGATATTGTTTTTTATTCAATGATCCCGTCCATCCACAAGTAGCATGATGACAGTGCCACATTCCCTTATCCAAATTAACTGATAAACACTTTGCGTGTTTCTTTTTTCTGTCCTGACTACATTTAGGACAAATTGTGTAGACCTGACCGGTTGTTTTTCCGCGAGGAATATCTATGTCGTAATCAGAATACGTCATCCTATTTTTCCTTTGTTTATTGGTTCCTTAAATCTCCTGGATTCTGATATTTTTTTCCACGTTGTAAGGCGTTTTTTTAAGCTAAAAAATTTCTCAGCCTCGAAGCGCATTTTATATCCATTTTCGTTATGCTCAGTCCAATGGTCACTGAAATTATTGACCATCTCTTTTCCAAAAGTAAAAATGTATGGTTCAAGTTTTTGAATAAAAACTTGCTTTCTCTGATCAATAGTATTCTTTTCATTAATGGTATTCTTATATGTCGGATTTTTTTCCGAGTCATTTTCGGAAATTTTTCCGAGTTTACTCGGATTTTTTTCCGAGTGCTCGGATTTTTTTCCGAGTGAACGACCCCATTTTGAGCCCTTTTCTGTAAGCCTAATACAGTCTTTTCCGTCAATCTTTTTGAGTATAATCAGACCAAACTCTTCGAGTGATTTATACTGCCGATAAACTGTATCATGCTTATCACTTAAAAGAGGAAGTTCCTCACTGGCTCTTGACCGACTTGCAAAATAATACACTTCATTTTCTAAATGCACAGACTCAGCCCAAGATGGTAGATTGAACACCCAATCAAAAAGATAAGCTAGTTGAACATTTAATCCCCATTCCTTAGCTGTGATATTATCTATGTAAATTGAATATTTCATATTTAGGCGTAATGGAATGAAGATAGAACCCCAGCCTGAAGCCAAATAGATTTTATGAGTTGGCTATCTCGACCTGCCTCAACAAAATACTTTCTGTGTTCTTCATCATTCCACAGAAGGCCGTCATAACCATAACAAGTTGATCCAATGTCCCACGCGGTCCCATCACCCCATTGACAGTCTTTCCAATGAACCGGAAATGGTTCATTAAATTCAAATACTCTGACAGAGGAAATATTAACTCTACCAGCAATTTGAATTCCAACTTTTATTCCAGAATAATTGTGATCTTCTTCAAAATTATTATCCAGAATAATACAATTAACTTGATCTGGCATTTTAGATACTGAAGATTCAATTTTAATACGATACTCCTCTATGAGACCATCATCTAAAAAGGGCTTTACCTCGAAAAGTATGTATCTATTTTTAGAACCATACACAATAAAATCAGGAGTCCATCCATTGAGATCGTATGGCTCGTACTGCCAGCGCCAACCTAGTAAATCAAAAAATGCGGCCCATCGCGCCTCTAGCCTTGATCTAAATTCTGTATTTTTATAAACAGTTGGTTTTGCGGGTATATTGTATTCCATGTCTACAAATTAAAAGAACCTCCGCCGAATCTTCTCACCCAGGGATAAGCTAGGCTCAAAAATCCAACGAAGGTTCTACTAACAAAATTTCTTTTCTCTGCCTTATCCACAGTGACCACGTATTGAAGTGGTCCTGCGAACTAAAGCAAAATAGTTTGAAGTTCCTAACTTTATTTATTCTCAGGCGCGAACTTCAAACCAGAACCGCGTAGAATGCTTCAATATTGCACGTAAAGGTTCGTTGCTTCTGTTCTCCACCAGTGGAGTAGCCATGACCATTTGCGGTAATTTTTATCATTGCGGTGTCTCCGTTTCCAAAATTCTCTTTTACAAGTGCTACCATGTGAGGTAATGCCGAATCATATTCGGCCTTGGATTGATCTGCTAACTTTGCACTGTTGGCCTCAAGGGCTTCAGCTACTTTTTCAGGTTTACCAATTAATGTAATTGACCAGCTCATAATTTTGTTTGTTTAAGTTGTTAAGATTATTTTTTCTGCGTCTCGTTCTGATTGAATCGACTTTAAAATAAATTCTCGTCTAACTTCCTCCATGTGCTTATTGATTGCACGGATAGCAGTAAAATCATATGGCGTATTCATTACCCGCACCTTGCCCTCGGCTTTTAGTTTTGCAATAATGTCGGATCTGTGGTCAATTACTGTCATGCCACTACCGCTTCCTTTTTCTTTGCCTTTGCGGCTTCGGCTTGGATCTCTGCGACCTTTAGATCTACATGGCCTTTAAGCTCAGTATCAGTGAGTTTGGCAACTAATTCCTCCTGCTTTTCATCGAGTGACGCCTTAGCCTGGATACGTGCAATAATAACATCCCATGACGCTCCATGGTCTTTAATTTTGATTGCCATCTCGGCGTCAAAAGCTGCTTTTTCTTTATATGCCTCGACGTCCATCATCATTGATCGTTGTTTCTCTTGTTCAATAGCAAGAGCGGTTTGCTTGTTGCCTTCGGCTTGGGCATTCATAGATTCTATATTGCGTTGCTGTGCTTCGGCTTCGCGTTGCATTCTCTTTTGTGACAGAAGTTGATAAGCTCTGTAAATATTTTTTTCGTTCTCAATTATGAAAGCATCTTCTGGCAGGATACCACTTGGATTCTCAGGCGTCCTCAGCGCCGATGCAATAAATCCTCTCAGAACTTGTCTTACTTCGTCTGAAATTCCAGCATCTACACTCAATGCAAAATCCATGAGTGAAAAATTACGGTTATCCAACATGAAGTCGTGCGCATCTTTACCCAATGCGGTTTCTTTACCGGCACTACGTCCTCTGCCTTCGGCATCGGGGACAAGCATGCACACTTTTTTAGCCGTGTTTTCGTACAGGTTTATGAAGGCGTGATAAAGGTCTCCAAGTGCGTTGTCGGTGTTAGAAATAGCGATTTCCGCTAGTTTTTTGCCCATTTCCGGGTCTGGATTACTGGCATCGGTGGCGTCATTCAGTCCTAAAATATTGCGCAACATCTCTATGTCGGAGATAATAAACTGAAGATATTTTTCAGCGGCATCACTAATGCCTCCACTTAATTCTTCAATGGGCTTGAATGGATATGGGCGACCGTGTTGATCTGTTCCGACGTAAATAAATGATCCGGTTTCGGCATACATTTGCAAGATGTCATCAATCTCTAATTTACGAGTACCGACTTGCACCGCCGCAAGAGCACGGCGTTCAATTGCAATACCTCTGGGTTTCGCCTGAGACAATTGATGTTGAAAGTTCAACCAGTTTATTTGGATGTTATGTAGTAATGGTTCACACTGTCTCATGTAAGAGTCGAAACCAGTGGTGTACATCGTGGTACCTAGCTTACAGTCATTGATAGAATTAATAGCTCTGATCATATTGGACTGCCGGCCATAGTCATAAATGTAATCGGTCCCCACTATCCAGTTGCCCTGGTAGACATTATTTACTGTGTCGCGAATAATCTCACGTTTCTCTCCACGTTCTTTATAGAAGCTGACGTACTCCTGATCGGTCAAACCTTTCTTGTCCAGCCAGTATGGATTGTCACGCTTTGAAAAGCTGGTGTTGCCGTCACTATTTTGTCCCATTACATAGGCGGCGTCATCAGCACTATACCATTCAGCCATGAGCACAGTGACTTTTTCGTGATCCCATTCATACCGTAGGTGATCAGACATATATTTCTGCGCATAAATAGCACTATAGGTTTTATGACTCGCCCTGGTGGCAATGTCAGCCAACTCTTTATCAGTGAATGTACCCTTTGGTACAGAGGCGCGAAGCTCTGACATCGTCATTTGGACGTATTCGCCTACACGAATCAAGTCACTGAAATCATTGTGTATACAGGGGTTACATATAGTTTGTTCAGGTATGCGTTTATGTATGCGTATCCGGCCTAAATTGTCGATGTACGCCCTGGTAGAAGTCACACCTACGTCGATGAGGTCATCAAGTATTTCGTCCTCCATTTGTTTCCAGTCCGACTGTAAAAAACTCATGTCGATCTGATCGAGCATGTACATGATGTATTTGTTTTTGGGATACATCTGCATGTACATCTGGATCTGATTGCTGTTCTCAGGCGCCGGTTCCCCTTTTTCAAAAGGTGATTTGGATTTATACCCCGTAACACTTTCCTCCATCGCGGAATGGAATTCCCGGTTGATCAGGTGCTCCATGATTTGGGCATAACGTACTCCATCTTGTTCAATAGAAGTGGCATCAATAGCCGACAATATGATCTCTCTTGGAAGTTTTTTCAGGCGATTCTTGATTACTTTTTTGAAACGTGGAAATATTGGAAGGATTGACCAGTCTAGATTCTTCCAGCTTTGATCTCGCTTTCCATGACGTTTCTTCACGCCTAATTGATCCTTATATTGATCTATCGGCTGGTTGCCCGCAGCCAGGAGTCTCCAGTCCAGATATTGCTGGTAAGCCCAGCGCAATATCTGGCTGTTACCCGTAGTGAACTCACGGTCGAATGCCTTTATGTACTGAAGGCACCACTTCTTATTTTTTTGAGTCGATGGAATTTGATGGGAAGGAAACCCATAATTCTGACCTGGCTCTGACTTAGGTGTTGTTCCCATTACGCGCTTTGTTTACTTCTGACTCCGTCCTGATTATACATTGGAAATACTATTCCGATATCGGTGTTGTCTTCATCTGCTACAAATTCCTTCACGTTAGCCTCAGCGGCTAATATCGCAAAATAGGCGGCTACAACAGCATCGAACTTTGTCCGGTCTTTGATACGGAAGGCAATCATTTGCTTGACAAGATTAGGAAATAGCAACCGGTGGCCATCATGCAGCACTATAGAGACTAAGCGTTGGATACCAGCACTCACGACATCGTCTACACTCGACAATGCCTTGTAGGCGTCACTCAATGTATCGCTTTGTTTAATGACGTTCTTATCGAAGTCGCCTTTAAATAAAATAAATTGTCCATAGCCTCGTCCTTCAAGGTACTGCCGTAAATTATTGACATTGTCTTCAGCATTTATCGAACATCCAAAGTACCGGATCGCCTTAATAATATCTTCCCCAAACATGGAGAATTCATCGGGACGATTGAAGTATTCCGCTATGAAATTAGCGCTCTTCCAATCCTTTCTGGCTTTGCCCATATCTAAATTAGGATCAAACATGCTCCAGATATAACATGCTGCTTTTGAGGCTCTTGGGTCATCGGTTTTAACCCATCTAATGGGGTCAGAGCCCGCTCGAAACAACTTATTATTCTTAGGAAAGAATATTTTTTTTGTTTCCCCGGTCGTGGGGTCTGAATAGTAATCAAATCCAACACGGTTCGCCTGACGGGTATCACTATCCAATGATGGTGCATCTACATCTAAGGCGCGACCCAGGCTCCATCTCCCCCCTTTGTCATTCCGAATGAATTCAACATCGCCATCTACTATACCGCCTACCCATTCAAAGTTTCCGTTAACAAAAGGATATCCACGACCAGACTCGAGAATTTCAAGACAATTGATAAGGATCTCGGTATTAAACGGACTCTCACCGGTGGCCATCATCTTGGCTTCATCCCAACTCATGGGATACTTCCTGACCTCTTCGGTATAGAGTTGGAAAGATTTCAACTTCTTAGGCGCCCGCTCCTTCATGATGATACTCTTTGAGCCCTCAAATATCCGGATGCCCTTCTCGCTGATCACTACTTCATTCGGCGCTGGGTCATCAATTACCGAGCGACCGTACTCGTCGAACAATATTCCTTCTGCCGCACTGATGAATAAACTGATTAGTCCACTAGTGGTTTTATGGTTCTCATTTATTTTCATCGACGACGGCTTACCATGCTCGAACATCTCAATAAATTTTTCACCACCGCTATCCAGGTCTTCAATAGTCGTAGGCGCAAATATGAATCCTATTTTTTCAAATCCGTCCCGAGTAGAAGGAATGACTACCCGGAGGGTCTGATACACATCTACCTTTTCCCACTTACCAGGTTCTTCCATGGAATAGTTATGCAGCTTATATCCGTCATAAGATGTGGTCTTGGTTTCACGGTAGTCAATGATATTATTCAATGCTCCCGTGTCGTCGTCTTCATCGACATCCATGAGTTGAGTCTTGCCCTTGGCTACATATTTGACGAATCTTACCTCACTTTGTTGACTGGATCCGTAGTCAAAAGCGGCCGGTTTGAAGAACGGTGGCTGATTGCGCCATCCATATAGGAACGATTCCCGGAACTTGTCTTCTGCATCCTGGCGGGTTTGCGCCTGAAGGCCGGCCCGGTGGTTGGGTTTGAAACTCTGGTCATACCAGAGATTGTGCATAGAAATAGATGTTTTTCCGAAGCGTCGACATGTACTCAGGGCGACGCCATGCACGAGTTGGTGATCTTTGGCATACTGTATACACCAAAACACCTTCATAAGTACCATGCGTAGAAGAGGATATCCAAAGTCCTGTTTCCACCAGTTAAAGTAGTCGTATGCCTGGCCAGTGAGGTAGACGTATTCCGTGGGCTTTCCATTCCGGTTTCCTATCGCTACCCAAACCCCGTTTACTTTTCTATTCCATTCCTGTAGGCGGAACTGGTCGGCAAGTATATTGGTGTAATGTTTGTTCTGGTACTTTCCTTTTTTTTCGTCCACCATCCATTTTTTCCAATCCGGAGGCAATGGTGTGCGTTCCCATTTCTGGGCTTCAATTGGTAGGTGTTCGCCTAATATTTCACATTTAACGAGTTCATAGGTGGGTTTTCCTGTTTTTAGATCTGGAATTCGGTCTATAGTATAGCCAACCGGCGGTAGTTGTACCGTGATTACCTCATCATCCCAGCAGATATCTACCGCGGTGCCTCCTGGGATTGGGTTGACAAGGCTATTTTTCATTCGGCTGCCTCGATGACACCGGCAAAGTTCTCTGGACTAAGGAACCTGGAACGGATGGCCACGTCTTTTACATCTTCATTATCGCCAAATACCTCTTTTTCAATGGAATCAAGTTGTTTATGGATGTCCTGACATTGAACTCTGAGCTTTGATTTCAGTTCTGCTGATTTGAAAACATCGATTTCTTCAATGTCTTCTTCCCCTCCTTTTTTGCTCTTAGCTGTGGTGATGGGGTCTAGTCTCAGGCGAGTGTATTCGTCGAGCTCCTGTGATAACGTCACCCATTCTCGGTACTTTCGGTTGTGAAATACTTGAGTAAGGAGAACAAATAAGAATTCCAGTGTGGTTTTATCCCTGAGTTCAAATATTTCAGTGAGGTAATCGCTTTCTTTTTCGAAACCAGCGAGTTCTGCCGCCCGAACCTTGCGCTTGTCTAATTCAGTAATCTCTTTTCGTAAATCGCTTTCGGGGTCGTACATAAACAACAAATACCGAAGGAGTAAATTTTTCTGAGGCGCCTTAGATTTGTCCAGTACTTTAAATCGACTTAGTTCCGGAAAGGCTTCCAGTACATCTTTATCAGGCGATAGGTTAAATACATTGAATTTCAGTTTCTGGAATCTCATTTTATTTTATGGCCACCAGCGAATGTGGTTTGATGATGAATAAAAACTGTCCATTGACCTCAATGCCGTTGTCCTGGTATTTGTAGAACAGGATGACGTCACCGACGTTGATCTTGCCTTCCGGACCCATTGCTATCACCACGCCTAAGAGAGATTCTTGGTTTTTACGCTGAAACACCGGTGGAACATACACTTTACCTTCTTCTGCCGGCAGCGGGTGGACGAAAATATTGTCCTCAGTGGCGATGATTTTCATTTTATGTGTTAATTATGGGAATTTAGTCCCAATTAATTATTATTTCCCCAAATTAGGAATTTTCCCAATATTTATTCTACTTTCATGGTCAAATTCCATTACCAATGGCTACATACCGATATAAAAGTTCTGAACCAGGTCCAAAAAAGACACCATTGAAAGAACGGATTCAGTCCGCTTATCCAAAAACCACACTGGAATCCAGAATCATGACAAAGCCCGCTACTGAGGCGCCTAAGAAGAAACCAACCTGGAAATCTTATGGTAGTGTTCCTGTAGGCGGTGCTGGTGGGAAAGCAAAACTTTTACAAGCAGGAGGAAAATTCTAATGAAAGTAACCTACAAAGCCATGTCCAAGGGCAAGTTTGGGCCACAGAATCGAATCACTATTCAGCCTGTAGTGAAGACAAAAGCTATGGCAGGCGTTAAATTTCAGGAACAGGTGAGGGCTAAAACAGCGGCAGAAATAGTCCTGGCTCAAAAAGATAATACTGTCGGCTCAAAGCGATCAATTGCTATGTCAGGGGTAAAAACCAGCCCGTACAGATTTAAGAACGGGACAAAGTGTTGATTGCTTTCCTGAGGACTGGTTAAGTGAATGCCCTTTCTGGTGTCCATCCCTTGGTTATTCTACTGGATACAATCGTCTACTCATGACGGGGTAAATTACCAATAATTCTTAACTTTACATCGCAGGGTAGATTAATGGTAGATCATTGGGCCCATAACCCAACCGTGAGGGTTCAACTCCCTTCCCTGCTACTAAATAAAAAAAGCCGGTCAATCGATCGGCTTTTTACGTGGCAAAAAAATGCTTTTCAGGCTGTAGGTGTTGCCTCGATGTCGGTTTTAGCTGCGTCCAGAGCCGTGTTGGTCTGATCCAACGTGTCTGCAATTGGTTGCAGGGCCTCAGGCGTGATGGTTCCGCCCGCGTCAATGATTGCTTGAAGGTCCGCAATCGTCTTTTCAAACGCTGCCACTGCTGTTCCAATAGCTGCCTGAACAGCATCAATGGAGGTTTGTAATGCGCTTGCTTTGGCTAATGAAGCATCAGCCTTGTCTTGAAGTTCTTTTAAGGTTGCCATAATGGTTTTTTGGTTTTGTTCGAGTTGATTTATTTTTTCAAGTTCTTTTTCGTGATGCTTAATCATTAATTCCTTCAGTTCATGGAAATGATGATCCTCATGCCGATGAGGTCTGCGCTTGGGCTTGCGCTTTGAAAGTTTCTTAGCCATTGTTAGCGCCTAATAGGAGCATTGAAATTCATACCATCAAATGCTCCAATAAGAGAGAGCAAATATATGACAAGAAGAATTCCAACCACAACCCTCACCCAAGTTTGGTAAGGCTGAGGAATCTGACCCGTCACCCAAAAGATGACAGCAACGATAATGATAAGAATTAAAACTCCAAGAAGTGTCATGGCCTATTGGTTTATTGATGATCTCTGTTTGCGGACTCTTGACCTGGTTCCGGGGTTGGATCAGCAACTTCCTTAGGCGCTTCGGCCTCAGGTTCCGGGGTTACTATCTTCTTGGCTACTGGTCTCGCCTTAGAAATGGGCTTGGTGGCCTTTTTGATAGCCTTTTTAGGGGCTGACTTCTTTTTATGCTTCATACCGGGTATGCAACAATAATTATACCCCGCCAATTTATGATATTTTCGAATATTTATGAAACCGGGTGGGAAAATTACTCTACGTACGGTAGACCGGAGGACCGTAAACCAGCAGTCTCAGGCGTTCAATGGTCATCGCCTGAGTAGGCTTGGGCTCAAAAGAATGGCTGATAGGTATGGATAAGAGCAATACAAAAATGATTTTTTTCATATATTACAAAGGTAATGGTTTTAGACGAAAGGGTTAAGGGGCTATCTTTGCAATAATCATGTCAGCGAGAACGATAAAATAACGCTTACCCTCGATGGTTAAGAGGCTTTTTAAGTTAGGCTTGTACAAGACACGGTCACCCTCATTTAGGTATCGGGTGTCCCCACGTAATGGTTTTCCAATGTGCCTGACTATTGCCTGTCTGTCCTTCTGTTGAGGCACAACTTTGGATTGGATCCAGAATTTTTTATCCTTCAGTATGAATTTCCCGTCTAGCCCCTTAACATTACTGTAGGTCTTAATAAGGATGTCATCAAATTCCTCCATGACAGGCTCAAGAAATACGTGACTACCAATAGGTAATATTTTACCATCACGCATCGTGCAGTATATATGATCGTATGGGCAACGAAAAATGTACTCACGGTCACCACTTTTATTTTTGGTCTCCGCTATTAAATTACGACGGTTGTGCAATACTCTCCATTTAAACCAAATTTTGTCATTCAGCCTAACCTCAGGCTCAATGTCGGACATTACCTTGTAATTGTAGTACCCCTGGCTGTAAAGCGAGGTTGATATCGTCTCATCAGAATCGTGGTCTGGAATATGTCTGATTGGGCCGTAACCCGGAAACCCTATACTGGTTTGAAATATTGGCTGTCCACCCATAAATAACGGCTCCTGGATTACCGTCCCGCTAATCCTTGCGCGTTGCTCAGGCCGGTATGTCACATCCGACACCAGTGGTATGTTATCAATACC
>Ga0193722_1000011_pt1 | contig 52215 bp, 40 predicted proteins | sample H2m1metaG_FD_143044 | JGI IMG/M metagenome (GOLD analysis project Ga0193722, IMG submission 143044) | Soil microbial communities from a riparian zone of the East river system, Colorado, United States - H2m1 | ecosystem: Environmental > Terrestrial > Soil > Riparian zone | place: USA: East River...
GAGATCCGTCGAAGTATTTTCGCAACAACATTTGCAACGGGTTGAATCTGCTTGACGCCATGGTCGCAACTGGCATTCAGCGAATCGTTTTTTCCTCGACTTGCGCGATTTTCGGCCTGCCTGAGCGGTTGCCAATCGAGGAAACCACGCCGGCGTGTCCGATCAATCCATATGGCGAATCGAAGCTCGCTTTTGAAAAAATCTTGCAATGGTACGATCGGATCCATGGACTAAAGTTTGTGTCGTTGCGTTACTTCAACGCAGCTGGAGCCACGAAGAACTTCGGTGAAGATCATCGGCAGGAGACACATTTAATCCCCAACGTGCTTAAGGTCGCGCTGAGCCAAAAACAGAATGTCGAAATTTACGGCACTGATTATGAGACCCCCGACGGAACATGTATTCGCGACTACATTCACATTGTGGATCTGGCGCGGGCACACATCCTGGCGCTTGGCGCAGCCAATAGCGCCCTCTATAACCTCGGCACGGGAGGTGGCTCCAGTGTTCGCGAAGTAATCGAGGCCTGCGGCAAAGTCACCGGACGAAACATCGCCACCGTTGAAAAGCCACGTCGGCCGGGCGATCCGCCTCGGCTCATCGCTTCGTCAGAAAAGATTGAAAAAGAACTCGGTTGGCGACCGCAGTTCCAGTCGTTGGAGGCGATTATCGAAAGCGCATGGAAATGGCACGAGAAATTTCCACGCGGCTACGAGGATTAAGGACTGAGAAATTCCACGTCCTGCTGCACGCCCTGGTTAACCGACTTGGAACCGGCGTGCAAGGCTTTGGTTAGAGCTGCCTGAACGACTGCAATCTGCAGGTCATTAACCTCGCCGTTTCGCGCACGAAGCACTTGAACATTCTCGTTCCTGGGTGCCCAGACGTTCGGATCGGTCAGACCGAACAGCAGTATGCAATTTGCGCCTGCAGCCGCGGCCAGGTGCGAGATTCCGCTGTCGTGCCCGATGAAGATTGAGTGCTCAAGCACCGCGGCCAGATGAGGCAGTGGCAAATTTCTTGCGAAACGGATCTCCTGATCCTTCCAAGTTTTTTCCAACTGCGCGGTTTGCTCTTTGTCTGCTTCGCCTGAAATGACGATCAGAGAATGGCGCTTTTCGATGTGCCAATGTTCTGTTGAGAAGAGCTCGATCCAATTTTGCAGCGGCCAGTTCTTTTCCTTGCTGCCGCTTCCAGGATGAATAGCGATAATTGGTTGCGATGGTGTCTGGAGAAACTCGCGGCCAAACTGGCGATCTTCTTCGGAGAGGAAAATTTTTTGAGTGAGATCGACAACTCTAATTCCGAGTTCTTCGATGGGTCGCGCGAGCTGCCGCGCCGCATGGTCACTGGTTTTGACGATCTTGGCGGGCCCGCAAAGCAGATTTTCAACACCACATCGGCGGAGGTTACTTTCAAAGATCCCATCCGGGTCATATAGATAGCTGATGATCAAATCGAAGGTCGCGAAATAATCTGCCAATTCTGCAGGTAGCTCCGAATTCTTCGCGAAGAAGCCCGAGAGAGGTCCGTATTCGATTGAGCGAACTGCTTGCGCGTAGAACCGGTTCTGCGCAATCGCCGCGATATGTTTGTAACCAAGGATCTCGATGTGCGCGTGTGGACAAGCCTCACGTAGCGTCTTGAGCGCTGGCAGAGTAAGAATGAAATCGCCGATCGCGCCACCGCGGATGACCAGAATGCGGTCCATGCATTTACTGTAGCGGCGCTCTATCAGCGCCGAAACCGATGATGACGAACTCTCGCAATTGTTCGGCGGTCACAGACCGCCGCTGCAGCTCTTAATACCGCGTGAAGGCGAACGTCAGAATCACGCAGCCGTAAATCAGCGCGATGAGGTGCAGAAAGCGCCAACGAAACACGCTCCGTGTGCTCCAGTTAATTTGATCGCGCAGCAAATACGGGATCGCGACCCAAAACAGTCCGGCGAGAATCAACAAGTAAGCCAGGACGGTTACGAGCAAACGACTCGGCTCGTAACGCAGAAAAGCTGCATCGAGCAGCGGTTCCGCAGCGAGCAAACAAAGAATTCCAAGCGCGCGCACTGCCAGGAATTCTCCAACAAAACGCAGCACGAGTCCGTAGCCGATGGGCAACGCAATGAGCAAGGGGCGCCGAAATGTGGAGAATTCACCCATCTGAATGGTGGCGAGCAGCCAGAAAGTCCAGACAAGACAAATCGTTAACAGGAATACTCCGGCCACGTGAGACCGGGGAAACTTTTGTGCAACGCCGGCGAGAGTCGGTTTCATCAAACCGGGCAGACTGATCAAGACGAGAAATACGCCTGCGATGATCCCAGCAGCTTGTAAAGAGAGTTGGTAAATCACTGGCGGCGATAGTGCGGGCCGGCGGATTCGTCCCGCCGTATGGCGGGCGAATTTTCAACTCGCCGTTCGGCGGATGCAACTTTAAAAGTGTTGTGATCTTTCAGGAGCAGCGTCCCGTACAAACTGAATCCATTGGCGCGTTGCACGTGTACATCGACAGTTTCTCCGATCAGTTTTTCGTTTCCTTCGAACACGACAATCTTGTTTGTACGTGTTCGACCCATCAACCGCGTTGGATTGGTTTTGCTCGGACCTTCGCAAAGAACTCGAACGTTGCTGCCCACCAAACGCTCGCCAGACTGGCGCGTCGCTTCGTCGACGACGCGGAGCAAATCCCGATTTCGCTCTTCTTTGATGTGCTCATCGATTTGATCAGGCATTTCCGCAGCAGGCGTATGACGGCGCTGCGAATAGCGAAAAACGAACGCGTTATCAAATTGGAGTTCTTCAACTAAATCGCGCGTCTGTTTATAATCCTCTTCGGTCTCACCTGGAAATCCCACGATGATATCGGTGGTAATCGCAATGCCCTCGCGTGCATGCCGGACGCGGCGAACAAGATCGACATATTTCTCCACTGTGTAGGCCCGGTGCATCGCTCTAAGAATTCTGTTGGAGGCGGACTGCAACGGCAAATGAACGTGCTCTGCCAGTTTCGGCAGATGCGAAATCGCATCGATCAAGTCATTGCGGAAACCGATGGGGTGAGGGGATGTAAATCGGAGCCGTTCGAGCCCCTCAATTTCATTCACTGCTTCCAACAATTGCACAAAGGGGGTTTTGCCATCGCGTTTCGGAAACTCGTGACGGCCATACAAATTTACGATTTGCCCAAGCAAGCTGACTTCTTTCACACCATGCGCGACCAGGTCGCGCACCTCCCTCACGATCTCGTCGATTGAACGGCTTCGTTCTGCGCCGCGCGTCTGCGGGACGATGCAAAAGGTGCAATGCATGTTGCAACCCTGCATGATAGACACGAACGCCGTGGCCTGCCTCGGCACCAGCTTTTGATTGCGAATCGTCGATTGCGAGCCTGGTTCCTCAGCAATGTCGACGATCGAAGAACGCAGGTCGTCCATTGAGCGATTCTGGCAGGGCGCGATCGCCGAGCGGGCCGTTTTGCTTGCCACCAATTCTTGTACGTAATCTGCCACGTGGTGGAATTTTTGTGTCCCGACGACCAGATCAACGTGAGGCAAATTCTTTAACAAAGACTCGCCTCGCGCCTGGGCCATGCATCCAAGGAAACCGAAAACCATATGCGGCCGCTCTTTTGCCATCCGCCCCATCATTCCCATTTTGCCAAGCGCCTTTTGGTCAGCCATGTCGCGTACGCTGCACGTATTCAATAGCACGACGTCAGCTTCTCTTTCGTTGGCGACGCGCTCGTAACCCCGCGCGATAAGTGAGTGCGCGACCTGTTCCGAGTCGCGCTCGTTCATCTGGCAGCCATAGGTCTTGATGAAAAATTTTGGCATGGACGAGCGAAAACAATACATGCCCAAACTGGGTACGCCACGCAGAGATTATCCGCTTTTCATCACGTAGATTTTTCGGATTAAATCGCGACATGCCCGCACAAAAAAACGAACCGCCAGCAATTGGGATCATCGGAGGCAGCGGCCTGTATCAAATAGAAGAATTGCGCGACACCAGCGAACACAGCGTCGATACGCCATTTGGGCCACCCTCGGACGCGCTGGTTGGCGGAAGGATTAGCGGACGCCAGGTCTATTTCCTGCCGCGGCACGGCCGCGGGCATCGGATTTTGCCGCACGAAATCAATCACCGGGCCAACATCTACGCGCTTCGCTCGCTAAATGTTCGTTGGATAATCTCGGTGGCGGCAGTGGGTAGTCTTCAGGAAAAATATGCGCCGCGCGACGTGTTGCTGCCGTCGCAGTTTTATGACCGCACAAGTAGGCGCGATACTCATACATTCTTTGGAACGGGGATTGCCGCGCACATCGCATTTGCCGAGCCGATCAGTACAAAACTGCGAAATCTTCTGGCCGACTCAGCGAGATCCCTGGGTGTTACGGTGCATAACGGCGGCACCTACGTGAATATGGATGGTCCCGCATTTTCCACGCGCGCGGAATCGGAATTCAATCATCGAAACGGTTTCGACGTGATCGCGATGACGAATTTACCCGAGGCGAAACTGACGCGCGAAGCAGAGATCGCATTCGCGACAATGGCGATGATCACCGACTACGATTGCTGGAAAGTAGAAGAGGAGCCCGTCTCGGCAGAAATCGTACTCAGCCATTTAACGGCGAATGCCGAAACGGCGAGAAAAATAATTGTGGACGCAATTCCACAAATCCCAACAGAGCCGGATTGGCCGGAGCATTTCGCCCTGAATACGGCGATGATCACCGACCGTAAGCTTTGGCCCCAAACCACCATCGAAAAGCTGAAACCGATCTTGAAGCGATTTCTAGTGGATTGAAAGTTTCCTTAGCGTCGTCGTTTGATCGCCTCGCACAACGCTTCGATTTGGGCTTCTTCGTGTGCCGCCGTCACCGTGATCCGCAATCGCGCGGTACCTTTGGCCACTGTGGGATAGCGAATTGCTGGAACGAGAAATCCATCGCTTTGCAGCGCGGCAGCAAGGTTGAGCGCCGTTTGCTCCCCGCCCACGATCCAGGGGAAAATTGCGCTGCAGGGAGCAACGTGTTTCTCGTTGAATTCAGTGCGCGGCAAAAGTTCCTGCATCAATCTAATTCTTTCCCAAAGCAAAAGCCTGCGCTCTTCCCCTTGATGCGATGAAAGAAAATCAACCGCGGCTAGAGCGGCTGCGGCGATTGCCGGCGCTGGCGCTGTGGAATAGATAAAGGAGCGGGCGCGATTGATCAGCCACTCAATAAGGACGCGCGAACCGCAAATGTAGGCGCCGCTGGTCCCCAGTGCCTTACTCAGCGTGCCCATCTGAATATCGACTTCCTCGCTTACGTTTTCGGCCGCAGCGAGACCGCGGCCATTTGGACCAATCACCCCGACGGCGTGCGCTTCGTCGAGCATAAGCAATGCGTCGAATCGTTTTTTTAATTCAACTAACTCGCGTAACGGCGCGCGATCGCCGTCCATGGAAAAGACGGACTCAGTTATGATGAGAACGCGCGTGCCCGGATGTTCGCCCCGAGCCCACTCAAGATGACTCTCCAGTTTGCCCACGTGATTGTGCGGGAAGACACGCAGAATCGCGCCGCTTAGCTTTGCGCCATCGATCAACGAGGCGTGACAGAGTTTGTCGAGCAGAACGACGTCATTTTTGGTGACCAGGGCAGGAATCGTTCCGAGCGCCGTGGAATAGCCGCTGCTGAAACAAAGCGCTGCTTCAGTTGCCTTCCATTTCGCTAGTGCGCGTTCTAGGCGCAGATGCGGCGATTGCGTTCCGCTGATTAGCCGCGAAGCTCCGGCGCCCACGCCAAATTCGTCGATCGCCGAGGCCGCTGCCTCGCGTAATCGTGGATCGTTTGCGAGGCCCAGATAATCGTTTGACGAGAAGTTAATGAAATGGCGACCGGCGATTACAACTTCAGGCCCCTGTGCGCTAGTGATTTCGCGAAGATGTCGATCCAGTGCCCGCTTACGCAGTGCCTCCAATTCTTCTGCAAAGAAGTCCCGCATCGCACACGATTGAATTGCGACACGAATCAATTGAGAATCACAAAATGAAGACGCGTTGCTTTGATCATATCGACTTACGAGTGAAAGACATGGAAGTCGCAAGAAAGTTTTACCGAAAATTTTTGCCGCAGCTTGGATTTGTTGAGGAAAGACCGGGCAGGAAATATCATACCTTTTTTTCCGCCGGGGGCGACAAGCCGTCAGAATTTTTCTGTTTCGAGCGAGACAAAAATCATAAGCCCAATGGCACGCGCATTGCATTCTGGTCAGATACGCGCGAAGAAGTGGATCGGCTTGCGAAGTTGGTCCGTAAGGCAGGCGGTAAGGCGTTCGAGGGCCCGGAAATGTGCAGGAGTTACAGCGCCGGCTACTATGCATTTTTCTTCGAGGATCCGGAGGGCAACAAGCTGGAGATTTGCTGCCGGGAGCGTCCGATCGTTGCGAAATGATGCGGTCTCGGCGAAGAGGTGAACTATGAACAAACCGGCGCATGAGCCCGCAATTTTGCAGGGCACGCGTCGCGTCCGCTATCTCAGGCTGATAGCGATTTTCAAGATCGCCAAGGGCATGCTGCTTCTGGTTCTCGGCGTTTCGCTGCTTTTTCTTAACGCTCGGACCGGCTGGATGGATGGGCTGTCGAATTGGATTGCCGACGAAATCCTGCTGAAACATAGCAAGACTACCGCCTTTTTGCTCCACAAACTACAAGTGGTAATGGTAGCCGGCACGTTGCGAGCCACAGCGCTTCTGGCGCTGTTTTATGCGGTGATCTTGTTAACTGAGGGGATCGGCGTTTACATGCAGCAACGCTGGGCGGAATTTCTAATGATTTTCGCAACGGCGACGCTGATTCCATTAGAAATTCGTCATCTCTGGCATCGCCCGGGTTTGGTCAGTGTGCTCATTCTGCTGGCGAACTGCTTCATCGTCTGGTTCTTGTATCGCGTGCTTAAGCGTGACAAGGCGACCGAGCACCTCCCGCAGACGCGTGAACTAGCGGAGACGCGTTAGAGATCCATTTATAAGGGCGGACACGCTCGCAGTCAGCGCGAGCAGCGATTTAGTTTTTGCGCCACTTACCGACCCTTCTGGCAATGAAGATTCCGAAAATAGACGATAACCTGAAACTACTGACGGACTTCGGGGAAACCGACGCGATCTGCGTGGAGATACTCAAAAATCCGGCTACTGAAGAGGGCATTTTACTTAAGGTCATGACGCGCGGCCCGTTCGAGCAAGGTCAGCAGGTCTGGATAGTCGATTGCGATGGATCGAAAGTTGGCGCAACAGTCGAAAACGTTCTTGAGCAGACTATCGACAGTGAAGTGACGCTCTCAACAGTCTTACCAGCATAGCTGTAGACGCAGTCGCTGACCGGTCCGGGGATCGGATCTCCGCCATTGTGACCTCATAGAAGTTGGTCGTGAGGGCGGAGAAATTGCGCGCCGAAAGCGAAACTCATCAGTGAACTCGGGATGGACAAGCTTATGTTCGAAGCCGCCGATCCCGACGTGTTTGTGTGGTACACCAAAAATCATAGGGTGGACGTGAATCTGTTTATCGATCACAGCCCGATCGTCCAATTGGAATGCCTTCGAGCTGTTATCTGGGGAACGAAGAGTCTTTGGGGCCGTGTGGTGACGTGCAAAGCATGACTAGAAAGTCCGAATGCGTTATTCAGGCATTCGTCATTTGCGAGTGAGGTGACGCGAAAACCACTGACTCGCGAGTTGTGCCACTTTCTCCAGGGCTCCGGGTTCTTCAAAAAGGTGTGTCGCGCCTGGAATAATCTCCAGCTTCACTTCGCAGTGCATCCTATCGCGGGCTTGCTCGTTTAGTTCGATGACGACGTCATCGTTGCCGCCAACGATGAGCAGAGTCGGTGCCTTCACTTTTGGCAAAGCTTCACCCGCCAAATCTGGACGGCCGCCGCGCGATACCACGGCGTCGACGTTCTGCGGAGCATCCACCGCCGCCATTAGCGCCGCCGCGCCGCCTGTGCTGGAGCCAAAGTAGCCAAGCCCCAAATTGCTCGTTTGCTCTTGTTGCTTTGCCCACTTTGTCGAATGCCCGAGACGCATGGCTAACAAGTCGATGTTGAACCGATGCTCTTGAGTCTGCATGTCGATCGCTTCCTCCTCTGGCGTGAGCAAATCAAAGAGCAACGTCGCAAGTCCGGCTTCGTTTAGTGTGCGTGACACAAATTGATTCCGCGGACTGTGGCGGCTGCTGCCGCTGCCGTGGGCAAACAGCACGAGGGCGCTCACATTTTCAGGAATATTTAGATTTCCGTGGAGAACTGCGCGCCCGGCGTGAATTTGTACTTCGCTCATCGCTTATTCCTGTTCCGATTCTTACTCAGTTTCCTAGTTGGAAAGGCAAAACCAACGCCCGGACGCGTTGCGCACACCGAAAGTTCGGTCGCCGCGGCGACACGGACTCGTCCGTGATCGATCGCTCTTACGACTCACGCGCAAGCAGTTCGCGCACGTCTTCATCGGTTGTCTGCGAGAAATCGTCGTAATATTGGCCGACAGCCTGAAAGAATTCAGGCGTGCTCAGGCAGATCATTTCGTCGGCTTGTTCTTCGATCTCGTGGCAGGTATCCGGTGGACCAACCGGAACTGCCACCACAATTTTCGCGGCTTCCCGCTGCCTCAGGGCCTTTACCGCCGCGCGCATCGTCGCACCCGTGGCCAATCCATCATCCACCAAAATAGCAATCCGATCCCGCACCTCCGGCGGCGGGCGGTCTTCCCGATAGATCTGTTCGCGTCGCTGCAGTTCTGCTGTCTCTCGCGCGGTAACGGCCTCGATTGCCTGGTCTGCGTGCGGTATCGAACGCATGACATCTTCATTCAAAACACGCACCCCGCCCGAAGCGATTGCGCCGGCAGCCAGCTCCTCGAAACCAGGGACACCGAGTTTGCGCACAATAAAAACGTCGAGTGGCGCGTGCAGGCGCTTGGCGACTTCGTTGGCAACGGGCACACCGCCGCGGGGTAAACCGAGCACGATCACGTCATCGCGTCCCGCATATTTCTCGAGTTTCTGCGCGAGTTGTCGCCCCGCTTCGACTCGGTTTGGAAAAGCTCTTTCCATACGGATGATCAGTGGGCCTAACCGATCCTACTTTCTAGTTTGGCTTCTTAGTCCGGCGTCGCGTGTTTGCAAGTCACGCGATGGCAAGCACCGACTTCTTTCCGGCGCTCTGGCGGACAACGGCGTGGAAGCCGTTGTTTCCTACTACGCAGTTACTTGGTCCCGACAGCAGCCTCCAAAAACGTGCGGTGCCTCATCGACCGGGATTTCTGCCGGATCAGCGCCAGCGTTTTTCGTGTCGTTACCCACCCTTAGGTGTTTCTCGCCGGATTCCTGTCTGGATAGGGAGGGACTGGAGGCAAATCGTATCGTTTGGTCTTTAATTCCTCCTGGATCTCCTGGATTGCCCGATCGAGCTGCTGGTCTTCGCCTTTGAATTCCTTTCCGGGATCGTTGTCGACGACGATGTCGGGATCGACGCCGTGACCTTCAATGATCCATTGTTTGCCGTCGTTTGAGAACGGCGCGAATTCCGGTTTGAAGAATTGGCCACCATCGGCAAGCGGCAGCGACTCGCGAATACCAATTACGCCGCCCCACGTGCGTTTCCCGATCAGTTTGCCGAGGCCAAGCGTCTTAAACCGATACGGAAAAATATCGCCATCGGATGCGGAGAATTCGTTGGTCAACGTGACCATCGGGCCGACAAACGTTTGCGCGGGGTCAGTCTGGGGCACGCCGTTCCGCGCCATCCCGACCATCACCAGTGCGCGGCGCAACCGCTCGATCACCAACGGCGAGACGAATCCGCCGCCGTTGCCGCGAACATCCACAATGAGCGCGTGTTTACGGATTTGCGGGAAGTAAAACTTGGTGAACTGGTTCAAGCCGGGCTGGCCCATGTCGGGGATGTGCAGATAACCGACTTCGCCGCCGGTTTTCTTGTTTACGTAATCGATGTTCTTTTGCACCCAATCCAGGTAGTAAAGCGGTGCTTCATCGGCAGTGGGCACAACAGTCACGTCGCGCGCACCGGCATCAGTCGGCTTGGAATTCACGCGCAGGACCACTTGTTTGTCTGCGGTGCCAATGAGCGCGTCGTAAAGATTGGGCAACGCGGAGACTGGGGTGTTGTTGATCGCCAGAATGTAATCGCCGGGTTTCACGTCCACGCCGACATCTGTGAGCGGCGAGCGGGTTTCCTTATCCCAATTTTCGCCCGGCAAAATGCGTTCGATGCGATAAGCGCGCGTGGCCGGGTCGCGCGAAAACTCGGCGCCGAGCAGGCCAAGCTTGATGCGGGGAGTATCGGGGCGCTCACCACCGCCAACGTAGGTATGGCCATTGTTCAACTCGCCAATGAGCTCGCCTAACAAGTAGGTCAGATCATTGCGATGATTCACGAACGGGAGCAATGCAGCGTATTTGTCTCGCATTGCCTTCCAATCGACGCCGTTCATCGTGGGTGAAAAAAAGAAATCGCGCATTTGCCGCCAGCATTCGAAGTAGATTTGGTTCCATTCGGCGTGTCGATCCAACTGTGTGTCGAGGCCCGCGATCTTGTGCTCGTGATCCTTGGTCTCGAGCTTGTCCTTTGGCACATCGATGATGGCGTAATCTTTTTTCACCTTCACTAGCATCTTTTTGCCGTCGAACGTAATTTGATAATTGTTCACGTCGCCCAGGACGGTCTCCTTGCGATCGTCCACGTTGTAAACGCAAAGGTGCGATTTCCTGTCTCTGTCAGGGAATCCTTCGTTGTCATCTTCGCCGATGTCATCAGCCGCTGTGCGGCGCAGATAAAAGATCCGCCCGTCATCCAGCATTCGGATGTTGCGATAATTTCCCGGTGTAATTTCCAAGCCAAGGATCCGGTTCTGGATTCCGTCGGTATCCACTTTCACAACGACTGGCTTCTTTGGTTTTTCTTCCGGCTTCTTCCCAGTGGCTTTTTCTTCCGGCTTTTTCGCTTCGGGTTCCTTCGCTTTTTCCTTTTGTCGTTTTTCTTCAGCCTTGCCGACTTCATCGCTCTTCGGGGCGAGTGGGTTCGCGGTTTCTTTGGCAAGTGTAACGAGATAAACCCGTTGCATGTCGCGATACACATTCGCAAATTCTTGGTCGCCAAACGTCGGCTTGAAATCGCGGGCTGAGCTGAGCAGCACATATTTCCCATCGTCGCTGAAGACTGCCTCGCCAGAGCCATACCAACTATCAGTGACAGCGGTCTGCTGTTTATTGGCGAGCGAGTAAAGATAGATACGAGGCATGTCGTTCTCTTCCGGACGTGCCCAAACGATCCACTGACTATCCGGTGACCAGTTGTAGCCTTGGATTTCGCCGAATTTGTCTTGATCGACGAGCGTGATCGCTTTGGTTGCAACATCGATATAACGCAATCGTTGCAGCCGATCGCTCCAGAGCAGCTTCTTGCTGTCCGGCGACCATTTCGGTGCATAGTAATAGGTGTCGGCGCCGCTTGTGATTTGTTGCGGTTCGCCTTTGCCATCTTGTGAGCGGACGTAAAGTTCGTTCTCGCCCGTCACATCCGAGTTATAGGCGATCCATTTTCCGTCCGGCGACCAAACTGCGTCACGCTCGTGTGCGCCCGAAGTCTTCGTCAGGTTACGCGGCGTTCCGTTCTTTGCTGGCACGGAAAAAAGATCGCCGCGTGCTACGGTTATGGAACGCTCGCCATCCGGCGCAAGGTTCACCGTTTCGATATGTTTGGCTGCATCGACAAGCGCGGAGCGGCCGATCGCAAAATCTTCCTTGATCTCGATAGGCACCGGCGTTGCCTGACCGCTCGCGAGATCGTAGCGCCAGATGTATCCCGCTTGCTCAAACACAATCGAGTCTTTGCCGATCGACGGAAACTTGATGTCGTAGTCTGTAAAGTGAGTGAGTTGCTTGGTTTCTTTCGTCGCAAGGTCGATGACGAACAAATTCATGCGGTTGTCGCGGTCGGAGATGAAATAGATCTTGTTGTCCGGTCCCCACATCGGGCAGATGTCCTGCGCGGGGTTGTTCGTCAGATTTTCGGTGGCGCCGGTTTTGAAATCGTAAATCCAAACATCGTCCGCCATGCCGCCACGATAATGTTTCCAGGTACGGAACTCCCGGAACACCTGGTTATAAGCCATCTTGGAATCATCCGGCGAAAACGAAACGAAACCGCCCCGAGGCACCGGCAATTGCTGAGGCAATTCCGCGTCTAACCCGACCGTAAACAGTGAACCGATGAAATCGTTGAATGTCTTCATCCGCGAACGGAAGACGACCAGCGGCTTCGTATTTTGCCATGCCATCACGAGGTTGTTAGGACCCATCCGGTCCGAGATGTCATCCCGGCCGAGCGTGGCCGAAGTCGTGAGCCGCTTCGGCGTGCCGCCGTCAGCTGGCATGACGTAAACTTCAGTGTTTCCATCGTATTGCGAAGTGAAGGCGATCTGTTTCCCGTCCGGCGAGAAACGCGGGAACGAGCTGTAGCCTGGACCGCTGGTCAGGCGTCGCGCAATGCCGCCCTCTTTGCCGACTGTATAGATCTCACCAGCGTAGCAAAAGACGATCTGTCTATCGTTCGTTGCTGGAAAGCGGAGCAACCGGGTGGTGTCTGGCAATTTCTGCGCCGAGACGGTTGTGATCGAAATCAGACTGATCGCGGTTAAACACAAAAAAACAAGGAATCGAGAGAATATGTTCATTAGAAAAGACATGAAGTGAGCAAACTGCCGTCGAACAAACGGGATGCAACTCCGATTTCATTCAATAGTCGGCATTCAGAAAATTATATAATAGAGACGCCGCTAATTGCCGATCTTGTCTAAATAAAAAAAAGCCTTTTGGCTTTTGTCGGGAAGGCACCCGGACTCGTAGGCGCAGCCCTGCTTGCTAATCTTCGCCGGAGCATCAAAAAAAGTCATCAATCGAAATCATTCGAGGCCGAGCAGCGCATAAATTTCTGCCGACTTCTGCTTCCCCTTGACCGCAACTTTGCCGAGGCGCCGGGTGCGATATTGTTTCTTCGCTTTTGCCAAAGTTGATCCGCTTATAATGATCCGCGTTTCGTATTCCGGAAGTTTCGTTAATTCTTCCAGCCGCGAGGCCAGATTCACACCGTCGCCGATGACGGTGTAATTGAGTCGAGTTTCCGATCCCATGTTGCCAGCCACGACCACGTCAGTGTTGATCCCAATCCCCACGTTGATAGCGGGCAATCCGCGCTTTTTCCATTGCCGGTTTAAATCGTCCAGCGCTTCACCCATTTCGAGCGCGGCGTTCATTGCCCAATCGGCGCTATCAGGGTTTGCCAGAGGTGCGCCGAAGAGAGCCATGAGAGCGTCGCCCATGTATTTGTCCACCACCCCGCCCTGCTTCTCCACGATTGAATCCATGCGGGTGAAGTACCGATTCAAAATCGCCAGCGTTTCCTGGGGCGAAAGGTTTTCGGACATGACGGTGAAGTTGCGCAGATCGGAGAAAAGAACGGTGACTTCGCGCTCTTCCCCGCCAAGAATTACATCTTTCCGCAACAACTCAGAGGCCACTTCGGGTGAAACCACCTTGCCTAAGAGATCGCGGACGCGATCACGTTCCGCTAAGCCCTCGCTCATGCGATTGAAGGAAAGCGCTAGCGCCCCAAGCTCGTCTTCCTGTTGGACCTTGATGCGATGCCGGTAATCCCCTGCCGCGATCTTGCGTGCGCCCTCGGCGAGTTCTAGCACGGGCCTGGAGACCCCACGCGCGATTCGCACCCCTATCGCCACCGAGATCGCGAGACCGAGCAGAGCGAGAAATAGATAAGTGCGTTCGAGCCGAAGATACGAGGCTAGTTCCCCGTCGAGCGATCGTTGCAGAAGCGCGAGCACCGTTCCCTTTTCTGCCGGAAGTGGAACGGGATAACTCAAAAAGGTCTCGCCGGCCACACGGAGGTCAACAATCTGTCTTGCCGGTAGCTCAGCCACGCGCGACACCGACTGCAGGGTCGCACGCTGTTTTCCGTCGAAAGTGGTGGCGAATAAGGTCTGCGCGCTCAAAAACGTGATCTCCAGATGAGTGTATGTTTTGATCTCCCGCGCGAAATCATCGTCGATGCGGAATCCGGGGCAGAGCCACGCGATTGGATCGGGCGCTAGCAGCGGCGTGACCGCCATGGCATAGAGTTCATTGCCAAGAGGAACAAACGCGTAAGCACTCTCAGTTGTTTCAGCCTTATCGATCAATTTTGGGAAAGGAAATGGAACACCGTGCAGGTCCGGCTGGTGAGTATCGAAAAGGAGTTCCTTCTCCAGGGATGCGATCAGAACCACGTCTGCCTTGACTCGGCCCTGAAGACTTTCCAATGCCGACAACGTGGTCGGGCGATCCTGATCCGCGCCGGCGAACGCTTCCTGAAAAGCATGATCGCGCGAAACAATCGCCGCCGCGTTGGTGATCTGTTGATTGCGTTGCTCGATCAGCTTCTCGAAAATTTGCGCTCCAGCTCGCAAACTCGATTCGATCTGCGCGAGTGCATGCTGGCGGTTCGCGTGCCTAACGAGGAGATAGGTCGCACTTTGCAGGAGCGTCAAGAGCGCAAAGAGGAAAAAGAGGAGCCGGTTTCTGAAACTGCGGAATCGAAAGTTCAGCGATATCCTCCGGTCGAGAGCCCCGCCGCGCGCTTGACGCGAAAGCCTGGCTTAAGATCCAAAGTGAAAAGCAACTGCTTCATACCGCCCGCGGCAACGTCCACATGTTGCGCGAAGGTTGCCGGTGCGCCCTTGAGCGACGGTTGCCAAACCTCAACTGTGTATTGTCCTGGCGGTAAATTCTTTAGCAGCGCGTGGCCTTCTCTGCCTGTGACTTGGAAATGCGGCGTCCCCAGCACCGCCACATAAGCGATCATCCAGTCGTGGATATTGCATCCGAGTGTGACGAATCCCTCCTTGTCGAAAACAACTGGCTCAGCTGGTACGCCCTTATAAAGCGGTAGCTCAAATTTTTTCGCGGACGATAACGAATAGACGTGATGGCGAATGTTGTCCTTGTTCGGAAACAGGATCGAGGTACCGACCTGCACGGCGGTCACATAGGGAATAAATTGTTTGTCCTGTTGATCGATGGCCGTTTGTTTCTTTGTGCTCTGGGCGTTCATCCCGTTTCCTCTAGCGTAGACGACTGCGTCGGAAACGAGCGCGCCTTTGCCGTCTTTAACGGTAACGTCAAACGAACCTGCTGACAGATCGTGGCACAACCCGAAAATCACGAGTAAGGCAACCGCGCGCATCAAACTAATTTAATAAGCAAACGCTACCTTGGCCTCTATCAAATGGTTTTCGTATTCCAGGGGATCATGCGAGGTCGCGGCGTATTCGTAGCTCACGAGAACAGAAAGATATTTGGCCACGAAGTACCTGGCTGAAACTGAAACGGAGTGAGTTGAGGCTTGCAAGCGATACGCGGTGTAAAGGGGATCGGTCCCAAACGTCGTAACGATCTGCTCTTCGGAAGCGAGCCGCAGAATGTCGGGCCGCGGCGGAACCGCATAGGAAATGACATCGCCGTACCGGTAAGCGTAGCCAAGAGAAATTTGGAGCGAGGAAGTCACGTCAAAACTCAATAGAACAGAGGCGCTGTTCCCCTGTAGATCCCAGAAATCGTCGCGCGCCGCGAAATGGTCGAACGTATAACCAGTTTCGACCGAGAGTCGGTCGGTGATTGCAATTCCGCCCCTGATTCGAAAATTGTTACTCCAGCCATCGCGCTGATATTCATCAAAAAATTCGTAGGCGAGCCGGTCTTCGACCAGAATCCACGGCGCCTGGCGTCCCAGCCCAAAACGATAACGCAGGCCAGTCGAACCTCCGAAGTCGATGTTGTTGAACCCAGAGAATCGGTCCCACACTTCTCCGTCAACATCGCCAGCCAGATTCAGACGCAAATCGCGTGACAGCTGAAACCCGAATCCTGCTCTTACATCGCCCCTCCAAGCCAAATCGCTTTTTTCATCCGCGGCACGATCAGAGTTGGAAAGGTTGCTATCGTAGAACACGCCGGTATCCGCATCAAAACGCCAGTCTGCCCGCGCGACACTTAGCTCTAGTGCAAGTAAGCCGATCAGGCCGATTGTTCGCGTCACCTGCATAGATCCACCTTAGCTTGATTGAATCGGATTTCACGTCGTGCGTTTATTACTTACATCGACATACTTTTGAATGGTTCGAGCTAGCTTGACCGTCAATCACTCCCCATCCAGGCTTCCAATGCTCCCCTGCGCAAAGCTGAGCGTCGAGAAAGAGACTCAGCCATCTGAACTCGTTAAGCACGTGTGGACATGGAGCCCGTTTCACGGGAATTAGCCGGACAAAGAATTGAGCGCTTCCAGGCAAGCCGACATTTTGGAAGCGCAATGATTCGCGGGTGCTTCCTTCGCGTTCAAGAAACGCTGTTAATTTTCATCGGCGAGCACAACAAGGCGTTTCCCGTCGTCACGAAGCGCGTCAGCGACAAAGATCTACTTCTCCTAACCCCAGCTCACGTTAATGTTTTTTTTACACTTTGGCGGAGCAGTTTAACTAACGTTGCCGCCAAAATGGATTTAATGGAACGGAAGTTTAGACAGTGTTTGCGAGATTAAGGAGCGAATGTTCACGGCTTTTTCAGCAGCTACGCGGCGGAGCGATCTGGCCGAACAGAAACGCTTACATCAAGAACAGCTGCGGACGAGACTGCGTCGACTTCGACGGCGAGTGCGCCACGCAGCCAGCGTACAGCGCGAAAGAGCTTTGATCTATCGTCTGTTGGCCGGTCGATTTGCATTACATTCTCCTCACCACTTACTTCTGCGGATGCTCGCCCGAAGCGCGATGCGCCACATGAGGAGACTTGAGGCCTTGCTTCACGAGCTTTCGGGGACAGCGACATCAGGGCTACCGAGACGATGGTTGTTTCCCTGGAAATATTGGTATGCGCGGGAGGCTCCTCGAAAGTGGGCGCTTTTACAGCTCAAGTACCAGAAGAGTGAGGATGGAATCGAACAGGCTGCCCTAACGAATGGCCTTTGCGGCTAGGGGCGTTGCAGTTTCGGGCGGCAGCCACCGTCGGCCTCATTTTTCTGAAAGCATCAAATACTCAATAGGCGAGAAACAAGAAGGAGCAAACGGGTGACTGCGCGGCACTCTTATCCCTGCCCGGGCCGCATGCATTCATCCACTAACCGAAGTCCAAAAGCATCATCGTATGCAAACATTCCGACTGAACCGTGCAGTTTTAAAAGGAAAATCTGTTTTCTTCGAACGTGAGGTTTGCGTTCTCGAAAGCTTGGATGCCAGAGTTCAACCCCAACGTGCCGTAAAACGCACAATTTTGATCGACTTTGAAATGGGGCAGAAACCAATCTCAAACAGGCGATCGTAGTTGAAGGAGAGTATCCCGCCTGTGGAACGAGCAAGTTGATTTTGATAATGCCGTCAGGTATACGAGGGAGACAGGCGGCGAACTCGCCCACCGGCTGCACCACGGGATGTCGGAAATTTCCCCTCTGAAATCATCCGAAATCGTTATGGGCGTATGAACGAAGCAAGATTACGACATGACCACGAAAGCATTATTCGTTAAACTGGAGGCGAAAGCGGGCAAAGAAAACGAAGTTGCCAAATTCCTGCGCGACGGGCAGGGCTTGGTTGCGCAAGAGCCCGCAACAACCGCGTGGTTTGGCATTCGACTTGGCCCAACGACTTTCGCCATCTTTGACGCATTTCCGGATGATGCCGGACGCGATGCGCACCTGTCGGGAAAAGTTGCCAAGGCGCTGATGGAGAAAGCGCCCGAGCTACTAGCGGAGCCGTTGAAGATCGAGAAGGCAGACGTATTGGCAGACAGGTTACCGGGTTAATCGGCCTAAACATTGGCGGGAAATGCGGTGATGCGACCGGATCGTTCAAACCGGCGCGCTCAGCCTGAAAGTTATGCGGTGTGGGAAATTCACCCGGTAATTAGCTCATCGCTGGACGGGGGTTTCCTTCTTTTTCCCTTCGTGCAGGGTGTACTCGACGGGTGGACTTCTCCGGTGCGGAAGGTCAGTCGCGCTTGCAGCTTCGTAGGCTTTGACCCGATGTTGCGCTTCCGGGGTGTCGATCTGCAGGAGCGCGTCCAGCGCCTCCGCCGCCAGGAGCCCGCCAGACATGGGTTGATCGAGCACGCGCGCGATTTTTTCGACGAGGTCGGCGCTGCGCTTTCGCCCGGCGGCGCGCATGGCGCGGATGGCGATCCCTGGATCGGGATCGCTGACCAGCAGCGCGATCGTTTCCAAGGCCTGCGGGTGGCTCATTCTGCCAGCGAGCACTACGGCATTGGCGCGCATCTTCGGGCGAATGCCGGGATAGCTTCCCAGCGCGGCTTCGCAGATGACGGTGACGGCCTCATTTCCAAGGCTCTCGATGTACTGCGGGGCGTCGTCCTCGATCTCAATGGCGCGCAGCAATTGGAACATGCGGCTTTCGATTTCGGTAGGCATGGGAATTTCTCAGTTGGTTGTGTCTGGCACGCTGCAACGGTTAACACCGTCGAACGGTGTACCAGTCTTGGTTTTACCGGCTTCCACGTAGGTTGCGCCGATTCTCGCCTGGGCAATCTGGACCGCTTCGAGAGCCTCGCCACCTTCCGCAAAAGGATACATTAAATTGCTCTCGCTCTCATCTCCTTCTGTCAAGCAAGCCCGACCCAGCAACGAATCGACCTTGGCCGGATCCTCTCCCTCCTTCAAACAGGTGTGCGGCAAACAAATCGCGTGCCCCGCCTCGTGCGCTGTTGCCTGGGCCAGATCAGTCGCGATGCCGGCGTCATCGCCGACGATCATGATGCTCGCTTGTCCTTTCCAGGCGTAGGCGAGGGCGGGGCCCTCCACTTCTTGAAAGAAAAAGAAGTTCATCGCTCCCGGCACGCCACCGTATTTCTGGTACAAATCCAGATCCATCGCCCTTTGGTCTTTCGGCTCGAGATCCGGCCAAAGAGCCACCCTCTTCGCATCGGGATATGTGATCACCCGAACCGGCTGCGAGAGTTGAAACACGATCCCCGCCTGCGCCCAGATGCGGTTCAGCGAATCCGGGTCTCCTTCGGCGAAGAGATTGGCGATGTCCGTGGCTGATCGTGTCGTGCCGGATCCGGGCATTGTGCCCACCACCCGGTGGGCCACGGAGTTCACTACGATCGTCGCATCGCTGATGCGCACCACGGTGTCGTCGCAGATCCGGTTCCTGCCCCCATCCGGATTTCGCACCCGAATACGGCGCACCCCACGCAGCGACCCGAGCGCGCCGGTCGGCAGGTTGGAATGAATCTCCTCCCGGGTGACGCCGCTCACGGGGAGGTTATAGCTCGGGTACGGCGCGGGCACCGACCAATCTTCCACTGAGAGTTGCAGGCCCGGTCGAAAGGCCAGACCTTTGACTGTGATTTGGGTGTTACCCGCCCAGCGCGTACTGGGCGGCGGCGCAATCACGACCGGGATAATGCCCAGCATCGCGCGATTGCTGCGCCGCCCGATCAGCGAATCGGTGACGCCCGGAGGCCGAATCACCACAGGATGTAATCCGCCCTCGACATCCATGGGCACTACGAAAGAGGCGCGTACGGCGGATTCCACTTTCCCGACAACCGTTCCATCGAAAAAAACCTGATCGTGCGCAGGATCGAAATTGCGGCCGTTCACGATGACCGTGTGGCCAGGCTCCGCCGACAACGGTGGAAGCGGCTCACAGCCGATGCCGGCTGGATAGATGACCTCAAGGCCCAGGATATGCGGACGATTGAACACCTCCGTCCATTGCTCCAGGGTGATCGGCAGCGTCTGGAGCGCGTCGGAGAGCGGCTTGGGCCCATCGTGTCCCGGCCACCCTCGCTGGCCGAACTCCCCGTGGGCGCCATTCGATCCAACACGCTCGGGATGCGAAGCGCACCACATCTCGCAATCGGCGCTGCCAGCGGGTCCACCCGTTCCTCCGATTCCCCGGGCGCCTTCCCACCCGCCCTCCCCGCCGGTTCCAAAATTTACGTCGATCGAGGGCGGAGCCGCCGCGAGCACGGCAATGCTGGCCGGATTGGTTAGCAAGGTCAGGCGTCCGCCGCGTCCACCATCGCCGCCCTGTCCCCCGCGCCCGCCATTGCCCCCGCGTCCGCCATTGCTACCCCAGCCTTGAGGGCGGCAGCACCCGCCAAAAAACGTCCCTTCCGCATTGGGTCCCGCCACGCCATTGCCGCCCTTCCCACCGTCCTGTCCGTACCCGCCCATGCCTCCGTTCTGTCCGCGCAAAACGATCGGTGGCAGATTGCGGGTCGTGTCGAAGATGTACATCGTTACCGTCGGCCCCTCGATCACCGCATTGGCTCCTCCGTTTTTAGAAGGGTGAGGATCGGGATCACCGTTTCCGCCGTCTTTGCCGTGGTCATCCGGCTGTTTGCCATCGGCGCCGTCGGGTGCCCTCTCGGGCCAGTAGATTCCGGCCGGCGGCAGCTCGGGTTGCTGCCACGTGATGAGGCTGTTGGCATCGTGCTTGATCGAGCGGGCGATAATCTCGAGTTCGCGTACTTCCGCACCGATAATGAAGGGTGGCAGCACGGTCAGATCCCACTCACCGGCGAGGACGATCGCCGTCGCGTGCGACACGTCATTCGGCTTGTAGTGCAGAATGTTCGCGGACAGTCGGCCGGCGAAGCTGTAATGTTTGAGCGGATGGATGGGTGCGAGCGCCCCCGCCGCCGGTGCCATGTAAATTCCGGGCTGCAACACGCGGCCTGGATCGAGGCGGAATGGGCCGAGATCATCCACGCTGCACACACCCGCCAGTTCCATGCGCGCGCGCGCCCGGTCCAGCCACATCTGGATGTTCGTCGGATTCTGGATCGCCTCGGGAATGTGTGAGCTGACTCCCGGATTTTTCTGTGCCCACGATTCCAGGATCGTCTCAACATTTTCCCAAACCGTAGGCAACCTGTAACCGATGATCGCTCCCGCACGGTCGGTGGGCAGCTTCGCGATCAACTCGCCGGAGGTCGCGCCCGCCGCCAGATTCTTGACTGTGACCTTGAACGGCTCCGCGTGCGCGGCGTCGCCCGAGACTTCGAGCTTCATCGTCGTCGCATTCGTAAACTTTCGCCGCGTCACGCCGTGCGGTCCTTCGATCACCAGCTCCCCACGCTGGCCGGCGCCCAGCGCCACGTCAAATTCCGCGGTGCCGCCATCCTGGAGCAGGTAGCTCCGCTCGAAGCTCGCGCCTTTCGCCAGGCGCAATTCCGAATGCAACTCGCCTGCCACCCGGGCACGGCCCATGAACGCGCGAGCCGCATCCACCGAGCGCGCGTACAGAACGCGATCGACGGGGTTTTCCTTTTGCACCCCGCGCGTCAGTGCACGATGCAGCAACGCTTCGGGCTCGGTGTTCGCGAGCTCCTCGATCGAGCGGACGCCGAGCTGAGGCAGCACCCGCGCCACGCTGCCGAACTCGGCAGGCAAATGACCGAACGGTCCAACAAACGGGTCGGGCTCCGGGATCGGCTTGCGGAAATTGACGCGGTACGGCGGGTGGATGTCGATGTGGATCCCGGTGTCGTCGGTCTCGTAGCAGGTTCGCGCCGCTCCATCCTCGAGATTCCAATGATGCCCACCGATCGGCAGGGTCGCTGTGGCGATCCCGCGTTTGACCACCACTTCCTTGTCAAAAACAACTTTGCCGGAGTGGGTGTCGGTTGCGCGCAAGTGAACGCGTTTCGCCTTGGTTCCCTCGATGGCAAACTGGACGGTGGCCGTGCCCTTGGCGCGCCGCCCATCCAGCGGCACCGCCAAGCGCGCGACGTCGCCCGCCCGCACCTCGATCGCCATTTTGCCGCCGCCCGCTTCCGCCGCCGCGGCGTGCACCGTGTATTCGCCCGGCACGAGATCGCCCAGCCGGAAACGCCGCGTCACCGGGTCCAGGGGGATCTCCTGCTTCCCCGCCCGGTTCTCCAAAACCACGCCGCCGGTTTTCACCTGCGCGCCGTCGCGGCTTTCAAGACGAATATCCACTGCGCCTCGATTGCGCGCCACGGTCAGCCGGGGAAGTTCCGGTCCTTTGGCAGCCATTTCGCGAAGGCGTTCCGGGGTCGCTGCGCTGGCGGCCAGAATCACCCGCTCCGGGATACAGCCATCTCGCTCGATGACCGCTTCGACATAACGCTCACGCTTGCCTGGATCGCGCCCGCCCAGGTTCGATACGGGCAGCGCCAGCTCCCGAAGGCGCCACGAAATACCTTTCGTGGCTGCCATGTGCTCCTTTGTTTTCTCGATTTCCAGCGGTCTGCTAGTCATCTGACGCTTGCGACGTTTCATAAGCAATTCGGATGTACGCATTATTGCTGTGTCAGGCAGCGTCCTACAAGTCTCCTTTTATCCTTTTTTTAAAGATTTTTGTCGGACAAATACATCCATCTCAATTTACTAGATCAAAGTCTCAGATGGCCATGAGACCGAAGAACAAGGTACAATGAGAAGCCGAAGCTCAACATCACGCTACATGAGGACGCAAAAGAAAAGCTCGCGGATCTGGCGAGATTGGAAAGACGCTCGGTGTCGAATATCTCATTGAGGTTATGGTTGATGAAAGTTCGGAGCGGTTGGCCGAGCGAGAGGGCGTAGATTACGCCAAGACTGTTGCCGACATCGCTGGCTTAAAAGGCTTAAATGCGGATAAGGAAGCTGATCGCAAAGTTTCGACCGCGAGATTCTCGAGCGAGTTTTGAATTTCAAAAAACGAAAGTTCTAGTTTGCGAACATCACCAAAGGTGGCACAAGCGTGGCGGAGATTTTTCTACGGTCCATTCTACGGTCGGGCAAAATTTTGATACAAAACTGCGCAATTCTATGTAACACGCCGCAAACCCCATTCGTTAGGCTTACCTATGATCTGCAATGATTTGCAATGCTGTGCAATACAGCGAAACCGTGCACAATTCGTTAGTCTTGAATACAAATCAGCTGCTCTATCAGCTGACCCGCGTCATCTACGTTATTCTCGGCGATGTTCTTACTCTTATTCTTACTTGTGTTGTCACTTCTCGTTTTTCAATGCCGATTTACCTATGAAAACCAAGATTTGGCGGAAGGGGTGGGATTCGAACCCACGGTGGGTTTCCCCACGCTCGATTTCGAGTCGAGTGCCTTAAACCGGACTCAGCCACCCTTCCAATTGCTCGATATTGTCGATCTTACTTTGGGATGCGCAATTTGTCAGCCGGGCCCGGTGATTGCAAAGGCAAAGCATAACGCGAGCGTTTCATCGGCGCGCCGCTTTCGCCCGAGGAACTCGAAAAACTGAACCATTTGGCTGCGACCGACGTTCACATTTGGGTGCGGGACGAATTGACATGTGTGCGAGAGTTCAATCTCTCCATTCTGGGTGGTTGTAGCGGAACCCCCGATCGTTACATTGACGCTTTGGCGAGGGTTGCCACTAGGACGACCGAGTAATCGTTCCCCGGGGCAAAAAATGTTACAATTTTGGGCTTGCCATGCCTTTCCATGGGGCTGCATATTGTGTGTCCCAAGGACAGGCAACGCTATTACTTGTTGTTCACCAGGATTCACAAGTTGTTTGCGCCGCTGTTCACAAGTATTCGCATCTTATTGAAAACTTCAACCCCTCCCTCACCGCCATGATTCAACTAAAACCGGGAATTCCGCCTGCCTCACTGAAAGGACCACGTGAACCGGCCGTGCGCCGAAGAAACAAGGCCGACAAAAAGAAAAAGTCCGGTGTGCATTTTGAGCGCGTGTTCAGCGATGCCGCTGTTGCGCCATTTGATCAAGTTGAATGGGAACGACGCACCGCGGAAATCACCGATGACGGTGGCAAAGTCATCTTTAAGCAGGAGGACATCGAAGTTCCCAAAAGTTGGACCGCCCTCGCGACCAAGATAGCTGTCTCGAAATATTTTTACGGCGACATCGCGAACGGCACCGATCCATACAAGGGCGGACGAGAAACTTCCGTGCGACAATTGATTCATCGAGTGACGCGCACGATTGCCGATTGGGGACTGGCGGACGGTTACTTCGCGGATGCGGAAGCTGCGGAGGTTTTTTACGATGAACTGACCTGGCTCTGCTTGAACCAGTACGGCGCGTTCAACTCGCCGGTCTGGTTCAACGTCGGTTTGTATCATCAATATGGCATTGGTAAAGGCGCCGGAGCTGGCAATTATTTCTACAACCGGGAGACCGGCAAAGCGGAGCGGGCCGCCTCGCAGTACGAGTATCCGCAAGGAAGCGCGTGTTTCATCCAGAGTGTAGAGGATACGATGGAAGACATCATGCGGTTGGCGACCAGTGAAGCGATGCTTTTCAAGTATGGCAGCGGCACCGGCACCGATCTTTCTTCGCTCAGGTCAACGAGAGAAAAATTGAGTGGCGGCGGCAAGCCCAGCGGACCGCTCTCCTTCCTGAAAGTTTACGACCAGGTCGCGAATGTGGTGAAGAGCGGCGGCAAAACGCGGCGCGCCGCCAAAATGAATACGCTCAAGGATTGGCACCCGGACATCGAAGAATTCATCGACGCCAAACAGAAAGAAGAGAAGAAGGCGTGGGCGCTTATCGAGCAGGGCTACGATGGGAGTTACAACGGCGATGCGTATGGCTCAGTCATGTATCAAAACGAAAATGTGAGCGTGCGTGTGAGCGATGAATTCATGGAAGCGGCGCTGGAAGGCCGCGAGTGGTGGACGCGCCGCGTAACGGACGGCAAACCATGCGAACGGAAAGAAGCCCGTACACTTTTACGCAAGATCGCCGAAGGAACACATATTTGTGGCGATCCTGGAATGCAGTTCGACTCCACGATACACCAATGGCACACCTGCAAAGGTACGGGCCGTCAGAATTCAACGAACCCATGCTCGGAATATCTCTTCCTTGATAACACCGCATGCAATCTGGCTTCGCTGAATTTGATGAAATTTAAGACGCCGGAAGGGGACTTTGATGTCGAGCGTTTCAAAGCTGCGGCCCGCATTTTCATCACGGCGCAGGAGATCATCGTCGATAACGCCAGTTATCCGATCAAAGATATCGCGGAGAACTCGCATATTTTCCGCACACTCGGACTTGGCTATGCGAACCTCGGATCGCTCATCATGAGTTACGGTTTCGGCTACGATAGTGTCGAAGGCCGGGCGCTCTGTGGCGCGATTACTGCCATCATGACCGGTGAAGCGTACGAGCAAAGCGCCCGATTGGCGCGGGCGATCGGGCCGTTTCCCGGTTATCGAGACGCAAACGCCAGCGGTGTCCCGAAACCGGTCGCCAAGGACAACGTCGCATCGACGCTGGAAGTGATTGAACTGCATCGGGGCGCAGTGCGCGAAATCTCGGATGCGAAGGAATTCGCACATTTGAAAGAAGAAGCTGCGAAAGTTTGGGACAGCGCGGCGGAGCTTGGAAAGCGTTACGGTTATCGGAACGCGCAAGTCACTGTGCTCGCACCGACGGGCACGATCAGCTTCCTGATGGATTGCGACACGACAGGCATTGAACCGGATATCGCACTGGTGAAATACAAACTGCTTGCGGGCGGCGGAATGCTAAAAATCGTCAACCAAACGATCAAACCCGCGCTGGAGAAACTGGGTTACGATACCGACGAAATCGAGCGCATCGTCGCGCACATTGACGCTTTCGACACCATTGAGGACGTCACCGATACGGATGGTTCGACGATTTCGTCCGGATTGAAGGCTGAGCACTTGCCGATCTTTGATTGCGCGTTCAAGCCGTTTAAAGGCGAGCGCAGTCTCAATTACCTAGCGCACCTCCGAATGATGGCCGCCGCGCAACCGTTTCTTAGCGGCGCAATTTCAAAAACCGTCAATATGCCGGAAGCCGCCACGGTGGACGATATTATGAACACCTACGTTGAAGGGTGGCGACTCGGCTTGAAATCCGTGGCGATTTACCGCGAGGGCTCGAAGCAGTCCGCACCGCTGAACACCCGAAAGACAAAAGACATGGGTGCTCTAGCCGCTGGCGCTGACGGCGGCGTCGCGGGTGCCACCGGGAACGGGGGTCTTCAAAAACGCATTCTCGAATTGGAACAGGAGGTGGCGTCGTTGCGTGGTCGGGTTGATCAACCGGTGCGGCACCGGATGACCGACACCCGCATGTCGCTTACTCACAAGTTCGAGATCGCCGGTCACGAAGGTTATATCACCGTCGGCCTCTTCGCCGACGGTCAGCCTGGCGAGCTTTTCATCACCATGTCCAAAGAAGGCAGCACGATCGGTGGATTGATGGACACAGTTGGCACGCTTACGTCCATCGCCCTGCAGTACGGTGTGCCGCTCGAAAGTCTGATCAAGAAGTTTGCTTACCAGCGATTTGAGCCGAGCGGTTTCACAAAGAACTCCGATATCCGCCACGCCACCAGCATCACAGATTACGTGTTTCGCTGGCTGGGCTGCCAGTTCATCAAAGGCTATAAGGAGGCGACTTCGCCCAACCGAGGCCAGCCCGATCTGCCGCTGAAGGAAATTGCGGAGATCGAGAAAAAGGCTGTGAACCGGCCGGTCTCGGATTTGGCGCGGACTGCTGAGAAAGAAGTGATTGACGTAATCACAAACCATCCACCGGGCGATTCCGAGTCTGGCCGACAGAACGGGAACGGCAATGGTCACGCCGATCGTGTAACAGTCGCGCTTGGCAGCATCTTCATGGGAATCACCTGTTCGGTTTGCGGCAGCGATAAGGTGATCCGTGCCGGCGCCTGCGGCGTTTGCACCGAATGCGGCACCAGTCAGGGGTGCAGCTGAGGGCGAATTTTTATGCACGACGACCCGTACCAAAATCCGTTGCTCGCTCAATTTTTGCCGCCAAAGCCTGCGCCAAACGTCGCACCGGACATCATCGCCGAATATTTGAAAAGCTTGGAAAGACCGACGGCTCCATTCACGGTGTCCGCGCCGGTTCTAGAACGATCCGTTCTTGAGAAGATAGCCGACGCTACTCGTCGGGTGCGAAAAGCGATTGCCGACCGGAAATTGAATAAATCTGCGCAGCTCGAGTGGATCTCGCGGTTGTTCTTCTGGTTGCGGCCGTTTTACGGAAAGCAATCTCAGCTGGTGCAAACGCTGGGTCAGTGGCGCAAGGAGATCAATAAGGGCCAACTTCCAACGGAAGACTTCGTTTCGCGTGTGGAACAGGTCGAGCACTACCTGTATTCATTCAATGCGCCAGCGATGTCCGGCTCATTCGTAGTTGCGTCACAGCGTTCGCTTGTTCCTGCCACGAAGAACGTCTTTGTCATACATGGCCGCGATGAAATCAACCAGTTGCGGCTTTCCAAGCTGCTTCGGGAAGATTTTAAGCTGTCGCCGGTGGTTTTTTTGGACAAGCCCGGCAGATCTGCTCCGACAATCGAAAAATTTGAGCAACACGCTCAAACTTGCGCTTAGGCGATCGCACTTTTTACGGCTGACGATAAGGTCGCGACGAAAACTGGCGATGAATACTGGCAAGCGCGACCTAATGTAATCTTCGAGACCGGCTGGTTTGTTGGTAGACTAGGCAAGGAACGCGTTTTGATTCTTCTGCAGGAGGGCGTCAAGATTTATTCGGACTTTGACGGGGTAAATCGTATTCACTTCCGAAGCGATATTGAGGACAAGTTCCGAGCTATTCGAACAGAGTTGGAAGCAGCACAGTTGATTCAAGCCAATTGATCCTCGTCCAGATCGGCGGCTTACCCGGAGCCAGCAGAAATATTTAGGGGGAAGCCCCTACAACCTTCGTCGCAAAAGGATCTGCGGCTGACACTGCCATTGCGAATAGCAAGAGAAGCACGTAGTCGTTTCCAAAAACAATCCTAACGTCCGGACTTGGTTGCATAATTGACGACGGCGTCGGGCGCAGTTTTTGAAGTTCCGTTTTGATTTTAGCAAGTTGCTCTTCGATGCCTTTTACTGCGACATCTATGGTCCGGTGAGATTCGAATTGCCTAGGCGCCCCAATTCTTTGCTAATCGATTGAATTTTCTGATTCACTTTGGATTCTTTGCTATAAAATTTCCCACTAGTTAGAAAGTCCTAATTCTATAGGAAGCCTCATGCGCCAAATACGGAAAAGCCTCCTTGTTGTTGGCTACGGCCGCGGCTCCGGCAATGTTCTACCCGATTGGACACGCGTGCCCGCGTGGCTACAATGCGTCGCTCGTTTTTTTAAAGACAAATTGAATGAATAAGCTCGACGCGCAGCGACAGAAGGAGATTCAACAAGCAGAGGAACTGCTTTTTGCAGGTCCGCAGGCGCTTGGTTTCGCCAAGGGTCTTTTCCAAGGACATTTCGTCGCCGATTGGGTAATGCCTTATCCGCGCATTCCGTCGACGCAACAGGTCGAACTGGATGAAACTCTCAAGAATCTTCGCCAATTTCTGGATGAGCATCTCGATGCTGCGGAGATCGATCGAAAAGCAGACATACCGCGCAGTGTGATTGATGGTCTTGGCCGAGTCGGGGTGCTCGGTTTGACCGCGCCGAAGGAATATGGCGGGCGCGGATTCTCGCAGATGGCAAACTGCAAAATCCTGGAAGAAGTTGGTCGCCGCTGTGCATCGACGTCGGTTTTTGTGAATGCGCACCACTCGATTGGAATTCGCGCGTTGTTGCTCTTTGGAACGCATGAGCAAAATCAGCGATGGCTCCCAAAATTGTCGACGGGTGAGCTTTTGGGTGCATTTGCGCTGACCGAAAAGGAAGCAGGATCGGATGCGGCGAACGTGCAAATGCAAGCGCTACCGAGCGAAGACGGCTCGCACTTCGTTCTTAACGGTGAAAAGCGCTATATCACCAACGCGGCAATCGCCGATGTGCTGACCGTGATGGCGCGCACGCCGGTGCCCGGCTCGGACAAGACCTCGGTCACCGCATTCCTTGTCACACCGGACATGCCGGGATTCGAAATGCTCGAAGCTCGAATGCCGAAAATGGGAATCCGCGGCACGGCGACTGGTCGATTCGCGTTGCGTAACGTCAAAGTTCCCAAGGAAAACATACTCGGTCCGCCGGGCAAAGGTCTCAAGGTTGCGCTGACGATTCTCGATTTCGGACGCACGACGTTCGGCGCATGCTGCACCGGTGCCGCCAAGACTTGTCTGCGTTTGGCGATTGAACACGCAAACACGCGCAAACAATTCAATAAAACACTCGGTAATTTTCACCTGGTCCAAAAGAAAATTGCGCGGATCGCTGCAGACGCCTACGCGATGGAAGCGATGACTACCATCACTGCGGCGCTAATCGATCGCGGCCTTGAGGATTACATGCTCGAGACGGCGATGCTAAAAGTGTTTACAACCGAGCGGCTTTGGGAGTGCATCAACGATGTGTTTCAGATTTATGGCGGCTCCGCATATTTTATCGATCTTCCGCTGGAGAGAATGATGCGCGATGCACGTATTAATCAAATCGGTGAAGGCGCGAACGAAGTGCTAACTTCTTTTATCGCACTGGTGGGGATGCGTGGACCGGGCATGGAGTTCAAGGAAATCTATGACACGATGGTGAAACCGACGCGCGAGCGGGGCTTCGCGAAAGCATGGACAGCTGGCAAGCATCGACTCGGCGCGACCGTGCGGGTTCCCGAGATTCCAGTACGAAGCGCTGAGCTGCGCTCGTTTGCCAATCAACTTGGACGCCTGATCTGGCGTTTTAATGTGGCTGTAAACCGCGCACTGATTACTTACCGCGAGCCGATACTTGATATGCAGCTGCTCCAGGAACGGATCGCAAACGCGGCAATGGACCTTTTTGCCTCAACCTGCGTGCTCAGTCGTTATGACGCCGAGCTTCAATATGCGCAACGCAATGGAAGTTCTTCGTCCCCCGACCAGCTCGCTGCCGATTTGTTTTTGCGTCAATCGTTCCGCCGGATCCGCAGTTTCCTAGCTGGGCTTACGGATAACGAGGATAAGTCGGTGCTTGCGACGGCGAATTCTGTCTTGAGCAAGCCAAGCAATTAACTCCGAAAGCACTCGACTGCGCGCAAGGATGGCTTGGCGCGCAAAAACATAAATCTACGTTCGCGCTGCGCGCCGGCAGCACGCCATTACCGGCGAATTCGTCGGAGTTTAGACTATTGGCCGTTACGGTGGCCTAAAATATCCAGTGCACCATGAGTGGTCGGAATTGCAGCGACCCGGTCGCAAGGTTGCGGGATGCGGGAGTTTCCGGTCACAGTGTAGCACATCTTCTTTGAGGTCTTGACGACCTGCTGTGGTTGTGGCCGGAGCACGACGTTCTTGCTCTGTGGATCAGCAGCAGCCGATGCGCAAAACGCGAGCGCAAGCACAACGCTTGCACATCGGACCGACCAACCGCCCAGGCGATTTGGTCTGCCTACTGTTTTCACGGCCTAAGTGTGGTCCGCTTGAAATCTTAAGCAAGCTTATTTTGCCGTCATTCTAGGACAACAAACCGAGATTTTCGGCCACCATTCGCTGCTGACTAATCTGTCCAAAGGAAATGCTCCAGCCGAAGATTGGTAAGACGGGCCTTGGCTTCTTCGCTTCGGCTGCCTCCCGCTGCGGTGAGTTTTTCATAGATAGCAGCGGCAGATTCCCACTTCGAATCTTCCTCCAACAGGCGCGCGGCGTTAAACCCCGCCTTGTAATACCAGAAGAGTTCGCGCTGTCGATCTGGACGCCCGTCTTCCTCCAATATTTTGTAAAACGTGGCAAGCGCATTGGCGCGCTCGCTTTTTTTCTCCAAACATAGGCCCTTCTTAAAGAGCGCCTGATCGCGCCAGTGAATTGGCTCGTCCTTATCGGAGGCGAGTTGATCATAGATTTCGATCGCGCGCTGGTAATTGTTTGGATCGGTTGTGCCCATCTCAAAGAAAATGTCGCCCTTGCCGCACAGGGCCTCGCGCTTTTCTGAAGGACCAGCGTCACTCTTTAGGACCTCATCGTATAGGGCGAGAGCATCCTTGGGTTTGCCTAGCTTGCGCTCAATCACGGCCTGCTCATTGCGCGCAGCCCATCTCAGCGCGCCGTTCTGCCGCACCACCTGATCAAACAAAACAATCGCCCGATCCAGCGAATGTTCGCCCATACTGGACATTGCCGACTCTGCCGCGAAGAAGAGAGCTTTTTCACCAAGCGAATTATCGGCGGTCTGTTGCGCAATAAGTTCAAACTGCGTCTGCGCGTTCGCAAAATCCTGGCGTCGGTAATAAAGCTCAGCCAACTTCATTCGAACTTCCGGAGCGAAGGGTGAGGTTCCATGTTGTTCGAGGAATCGCTTCGCAAGCTCAATAACTTTCGCTTCGTTTCCACCACTTGATTCCTCAACCCAGATGTTGAGATAATCCCCGCGTTCCGCGGCTGCCGCCGTTGGCGACTCGGCGGCGTGAGTCAGATACTTGCGCGCTTCTTCGAGGCGCGGAGGTGAGGCATGAAATGCCAGTTCCGCCAGGCTGACCAAAGCCTCCGACACGCGAGGACTCTTTGGAAAATCATGAATTAACTGTTGCAGCGACCTTGTTGCTTTTTCGTCGCCTTTTTCCGCTTGCACCAGGCCTTCCTCCAATCGCAGGTCGGCACGCGCCTCTTCGTCGCCATCCAATTTTTCCAGGTCACCGTAAGCAGCTAGAAAACGTGTATGGTCACCGAGTTGTAGCCAGCCGGTGGACGCATTGAAAAGCGCAACCTTTGCCCAAGGCGACCCGGAACGCGCGATTTGTTGAAAATCCGCGGAAGCTCTGCCAAATCGTCTCGCAAGGTATTGCGCTTGGGCGGAAAGGAAATCGATTCGGGTAAGCAAAGACGGCGTGGGATGAGACGACCGCGCGTCATTCAAAATCGCAATCGCCTCATCGAAGTGTTTGTCCTCGACCTCGAATTGGGCGAACTCGATCAGAGCAGGGGCGATCGCCTGAGATTTGACGCCCGTGTGACGAAGATCGGTAAATAACTGTCGAGCTCGCTCCCTGCGCCCTGCACGAATTTCGAAGCGTGCGAGATACCATCGCGCAAATGTTCGTCGTGGCTGTTCGGGACTGCGCACCCATCGCTCCAACTCGTTGCGGGATGGCTTGTGTTCAGCTCGATATAGTTCATCAAGTCTTGCGAAGAGAAGAGGAAGATCCGGATCTGCTGGATGACGATCAATAAACTGCTCGACCACATCGTCTGCGATTTCTGGCGTCTTGAGTTGCACTTGCGCTTCCGCGACACCGAAGACTGCCGCGATTAGCGCGGAGTGAGCTGCTCCTTCTGGTCTTCTCAAGAGACCCTGAAAAATTCCGATCGCCCTTTCATGTCGCCGCTGGATTAGTTCCAGACGTCCCCGCAACACCCGGCGTTCTCTTCGTTCCGCGACCGATGTGGGCTGCATCTCTTCAAGAAGACGACGCGCGCCGGCGGCATCGCCCGTTTCAATGTACAATTCGGTTGCTCGCAACTGCGATCGCGTTGCCCAATCCTTGTCATGAATGAGAAGCGTAAATTTCTTCAGCGCTTCATCGCGTCTTCCCAATGCGCGCAGCATTTCCGCCGCCCCAAACATCGCCGGGCTGCGAAAGGGCGAGCCCTTATCGTTGGCCAGTTGCTCGTAAAGCGGCAGGGCTTCACCCCATCGATGGAGGGCGGCAAAGGCCTGTGCGCGCCAAAATTTTGCCCAGGGTAGTTCGCGGACCCGGGTATCTGCCAACAAAACCAGCGTATTGTCTGGCTGCTTTGCAGCTATTTGCGCTTCGGCAAGCTTCTCCACGACCGCGCGCCATTCGGTTTCCGGCAAATTGTTATTTAGCAACGCCTGCAACCGCACGAGTGCTACTTCCGGCACTCCTTCTGCAATCGGCGCGCTAGCTTCGGAAATTTCGTTAGAAAACTCTGCGCGGGCCAATTGCGCGAGCAGGCTCATCAGGCACATCAGTCCTATGCGTCTTTTGAGGCTCATGCGTTCTTCAATGACCGCCGCAGATATTGCCCGGTATGGCTGCCTGGCAATTCGGCGATCTTCTCTGGTGGGCCTTCTCCCACGATCTTGCCGCCACCCTCTCCCCCCTCGGGCCCCAGATCGATGATCCAATCCGCGCACTTGATCATCTCCAAGTTATGTTCAATTACGATCACCGTGTTACCTGCATTGCGCAGCTTCGTTAACACTTGCAGCAGTTTTTCGATATCGGCGAAATGCAATCCAGTCGTCGGTTCATCAAGGATGTAAAGCGTGCGTCCAGTCGCCTTTTTGGCAAGCTCGGTTGCCAATTTTACTCGCTGGGCTTCTCCGCCGGAAAGAGTCGTTCCGGCCTGACCAAGTCGCAGATAGCCAAGACCCACATCCAGTAATGAGTCTAACTTTTCTGAAATGCTGGGCACGTTTCGGAAAAAACGGGCCGCTTCGTCCACGGTCAGTTCAAGGACATCGGCAATGTGTTTGCCTTTGTATGTGATCTCGAGGGTTTCACGGTTATAGCGTTTGCCGTGGCACACCTCGCATTCGACATAAACGTCGGGCAGAAAGTGCATTTCGATCTTGATCAGCCCGTCGCCTTCGCAATTTTCGCAACGGCCACCTTTAACATTGAAGCTGAAACGTCCCGCGTCATAACCGCGCACCCGCGCCGCGGGTAATTGACTGAACAATTCGCGAATGGGAGTGAACGCGCCCGTATAGGTCACTGGGTTCGACCGTGGCGTTCGTCCAATCGGGCTTTGATCGATCACAATTGCCTTGTCGATTTGTTCTACCCCGCGAATCGCCCGATGGGAGCCCGGTTTATCCTTGGCATTATGGAAACGTCGAAACAGGGCGCGTCGCAGAATGTCGTCCACCAAAGTGGACTTGCCGCTGCCGGAAACGCCGGTCACACAAGTAAAACAACCGAGCGGAAAAGAGACGGTGATGTCTTTCAAATTGTTTTCCGTCGCCCCGACTAATGTCAGCCAGCCTTCGGATTTATCGGTCGACCGAGGTTTAGTGCGCTGCTTGGGAACGGAAATTCGCGCGCGGCCGGAAAGGTAATCGGCAGTTAGAGAATTCTTCGCGCGCAGGACATCTTCAAGTTTACCTTGCGCAACAATTTCTCCGCCACGCGGACCCGCACCGGGGCCAAGATCGATAATGTGATCAGCGGCCCGTATCGTTTCTTCGTCGTGCTCGACCACAATGACGGAATTGCCGAGATCTCGAAGACGACAGAGTGTTCCCAGCAGGCGTGCATTGTCGCGCTGGTGCAGTCCAATACTTGGTTCATCGAGAATGTAAAGGACTCCCGCGAGCCCGGAGCCGATTTGGGTCGCCAATCGAATTCGCTGCGCTTCACCCCCGGAAAGTGTCCCGCTCTGGCGATCGAGCGTGAGATAGCCGAGGCCAACTTCGACGAGAAATTGCAGGCGGGATTGAATCTCGCGCACAACGTCGCGGACAATGGCACGTTGCTGTGTAGTCAGCTCAAGCGCCGCAATAAAGCGCGCGGCTGCTTCGGTCGTCAGCTCGCTCAGCTGGTGAATGTTCAGCTCAACCGCGCGCCGATCCTTTATGGTCACCGCGAGGATTTCCGGTTTGAGCCTGGCTCCCTTGCATACCTTGCACGGTTCGTACGTCATGAACGATCGAATCCGATTACGAGTGAATTCGCTTTGAGTCTGCTCGTATAGGCGCTGCATCTGCGGCACCAGTCCCTCGAATGGTTTTGCCATTTTTTTCGCGTCGGAAGGACCATTTTCACTAAAATTCATTTCGATCGGCGTTCCGTTCGTGCCGAAGTAAAGCGCCTGCTTAAATTGTGACGGCAGTTCGCTGAACGGCACGTCTTCATCGATGTGAAAGTGCTTCACCAGCGCCTTTTGCAGATGCCGGTAGTACGCCTGCATTCGCTTCGTCCCACGCCGCCACGGGGTGATCGCGCCTTCAGCCAGCGTTTGGCCCGGATCGGAAATCATCAGGTCGGGATCGCAAACCAACTGGGTGCCAAGTCCATGGCAAGCCGGGCATGCTCCGAGATGGCTGTTGAATGAAAAATGTCTCGGGGTTAGCTCGCCGATCCTAAAGCCCGTAGAGGCGTTTCCGTAGTCAGTGGAATATCGCAATTCTTCCCAAGTCTCTTCTGACTCAGCATGGAGCGTTGAACGTTGCCCGTTCGGCGTCTTCGAAATTTCGCGCAGGACGATGGCGCGATTCCCGCCCCATTTCAGCGCAGTTTCAATTGAATCAGTAAGACGGCTACGAATGCCATCACGCACGACCAATCGGTCTACTACCGCCTCAATGGTGTGCCGTTTGTCCTTGGTGAGGCGGATCCGTTCAGAGCGATCCAATTCTATAATCTGGCTGTCAATTCGCACCCGCACGAATCCTTCGCGCCTGATCTTTTCTATTACGTCCCGAAATTCCCCCGGCTGATTCTCGATCAGCGGTGCTAGCAGAATGATTTTTGACTCCGGCTCGTAAGTAAGGATTTGATCGACAATCTGCTGGGGCGTTTGTCGGCTCAACGGCTGGCCCGTGACCGGATCGTGCGGCTGGCCTATAGCCGAAAAGAGCACCCGAAGATAATCATAAATTTCGGTCGTGGTCGCGATTGTGGATCGCGGATTCGCGCCGGCGCTTCGCTGCTCGATGGCGATCGCCGGCGAAAGCCCTTGGATGAAATCCACATTTGGCTTCTCCATTCGATCGAGAAATTGCCGTGCATAAGCGGACAGGCTTTCGACGTAGCGGCGTTGTCCTTCGGCATAAAGCGTGTCGAAGGCCAGGGATGATTTCCCAGAACCACTCAACCCGGTAATAACAACCAGCTTTTCCCGCGGAATTTCCACGTGAAGGTTCTTGAGATTGTGCTGACGGGCACCGCTAATTTTGATTACTTGCGCAGGCATTCTGACGAGGAATGTCGAACCTATTAGTCAAGCACAGCCGTTCTCTTTCTCCAGCGAAATTGCTTTACCGAAATTACGGCGGAACGCCTGCCGCAACGAAATGCCGCCCGTGTTGCGCAGATGAAAGTCTCAGTCGTAATCCCTTGGCAACAAGAGTGGCAACGTTTGGCGCACGACCCGTGAGTCGTTATAACCGCTATGGTGTGCCGTTAAGCAGACGTTTGGAGTCTGTTCTGGGTCGATGAATCGGAAAGAGTGTTTACGTAGCGGCGAGTAAAATTTAGGAACCGCAAGTCAGCAAACATGATTCGTCTCTAGTCACTGAGTTGAAGTGAGTCTCAAAATCACCGCCGCGTTCGTGGTATCCTCGGCTGGCAACCACCGGTAACCAGGTATGTTCGGCAATCGTGACGCCTTTTCATCAAGTTCTTTGGTTGAAATGAACAGCGCGTAAACTGGAATGGAGCGATGCAAGTTGAGTTCGGCTAGCGTGACCGCTTGCGCGTGATCGTAATGCACAACGTGTCTGAATGAGACGTACCTTTTCCCATCGAGAGGAGCCGCCACAAATCCGGGTGGGAAAAGAGCATTCAGGTAAACAGGACTAATATCTGAAAAGACGAGTCCACCGGCTTGCCCAACGCTTTCGATGAAACGTCGTTGCGCGATAAACTCGGCCGATTGGCGGGGGCGCGTGCTAAAGTGGAGAGCTTCCCAACTTTGCAATCGATCCGCTTTCAATCGGGGATCGACCGAGCGCGAAGGATAACCCAAAGAGGCCGCCACAAACAAAACGAAGATTGCCAGAGAAGCGATAGTTCGTTTTGGCAAAACGAGGTTTTCTACTGCCCACGTCACAGGTAGAACGGCAACTGCGACTAACAGCATTAGGAGCGGCAGATAGTACCCCAAGTAGTTGACTGGGAACAGACCGATGGTCGCCACAAAGAAACTCAAGCCGGCTGCAAAAGCGCAGATAAAAGACCTGTTGAGTCGGATGAAGAATAGCCCCACACAAGCTAAAAGAATAAATGCGGCAACAAAACAGGTGCCGGTGCCAAATTGATTGATAGCAGTGAACTTTTGTGGACGCAGAGCGAGCTCCCGCCAAAGCATCGCAGCATTGTCTGGAATGTAGCGCCAGGAAAAAAGCGGGACCTTTGCTAACACTGGACCGAGGTAATAGTCGTATCCTGTTTTGAGTGGCGAATGAAACTGAATCGTATTTAGCACCAATAGCGGGCTGACTGCCAGAACGAAAACAATCGGAAATGCAAGACAATGTAAAAGCCAGCGCACGCGCGCTCCCTTCACTGGGAATAGAGCCATGGCCAACAACAACGGCACGAAGAAGATCGACTGCAGGCGAATGTTCACAGAAAGTCCGAGAAACACTGCCGATAGGTAGATTTTCCAGCGGCGTTCCTCCTTCAGACCCAAGTATGCAAACATAAAGGCTAGCATGGCGAATGCCGATGCACTGATGTCGCTCAATGGCGAGCGACAGAAAGTGAAAAACCCGGGCAGCGTGGCGAGCAAAAGCGCCGCAAGTCCGCCAGTTAGCGGCATGGCCAGATAAAGATAAAAGCCGAATACACCAACGAGCAGCAGCAAGCCGATCGTTTGATTTGTCCTGAACGGCGCAAGGATGGAATCTGTTTCCGGAAGGATCTTAAGCCAGGGAAGCATTAGCGCCGGATATCCAGCTGGCCACAGCGACGGCATTTTGTCATAACCGATTTGTGCCGAAGGCAATCCATGTCTCAGTAGAGCTTTTGCCTGCGCGAAGTAGTGCGTCCCATCTGACTGACCGAGATCAAGCAGGTTGGTGTCCCCCCAATCGATTGCCATCACGGAAAAGTAATAGAATACTAATGCACAAATAAACAGTAGCGCGCCTATCAAGGTCTGTGCGGTCGCGAAATTTCGATTATTGCGCATTTAGGAGATTGTGCTGGATTCTCGTTGCTGCTCGCTCGGCCTCGTGGACAGTTATCGACATTCTTCGTTAGAATGCCTGCGCAAGTTATAAAAACTAGCGGTGCCTGCCAGCACAATTCAGTGACAGACGCAGAAACCAGGTCGGAGCTGTCCGGGGGACGGCTGCCCTCGACCAAAGGCGCCAGCGCGCGGCCGGGAGCATCTGGCTAAAATTGCTCCTCGACGCGACAACTGGATAACCAACAATAGATACTACTGCCAGCTACTCGCCGTCTTCTTCGATTCCTGATGGAACCGCAGAAGAAGGTGCTATCCGGTGTGCTATGGCGCTCGCAACCTTTTAACTGCCGTCAGGCCAAGTGAGGGCAAAGGCGTCGGTGAGAGGATCGCCCGTTTGTGCGACGCGGTCATTTGCACCGGGGATGATATCCAAAACCGAAATTCTTCCGTCAGCCAACTACGCCGATCTCAATTCTGAGCGCACTGAAAGACATTGCCTCGGCATCTGCGAAGAAGCGTTTAGGCGAGAGGACTACGGTAATTTGCCCAAATGTTTTCGCGGAGTTTCCCGCGATAGCAGTTCCATGTCCGCATCCACCATGATCTTGACCAGTTCGTGGAAGCGCACTTTTGGTTCCCACCCAAGAATTTTTTTCGCTTTAGATGAGTCACCTATCAGAATGTCCACTTCGGCGGGCCGCTCATAACGCGGGTCGTGTTTCACGTATTTTTTCCAATCAAGATCGACATGGGCAAAGGCAGCTTCGGCAAACTCGCGCACCGTGCGCGCTTCACCGGTCGCGATCACGAAATCGTCGCCACTATCCCGTTGCAGAATGTGCCACATCGCCTCGACATACTCAGGCGCGTAACCCCAATCGCGTTTCGCCTCCAGATTTCCCAAGAATAGCTCGTGTTGCAGGCCGTGCTTAATCGCCGCGACGGCGCGCGAAATTTTCCGCGTCACAAACGTTTCTCCGCGGCGTGGGCTTTCGTGGTTGAATAAGATGCCGTTGCTGGAATTGAGCCCGTAGCTCTCGCGATAGTTCACCGTCGCCCAGTAGGAAAAAACCTTCGAGACACCGTACGGGCTGCGCGGCCAGAATGGCGTTTTCTCAGTTTGGGGAACTTCCCGCACCTTACCGTACATCTCGCTGCTCGAAGCCTGATAAAAACGCGAACGAATTCCGGTCTCGCGAATCGCCTCGAGAATTCGGATCGTGCCAACGGCCGTGATGTCCGCGGTGTATTCAGGAATGTCGAAGCTCACGCGCACGTGGCTCTGCGCGGCGAGATGATAGACTTCGTCCGGTTTTAAGCCGTAAAGCAGTTTCACTAAATTGACCGAATCGCTCAGGTCGCCGTAATGCAGAAACAATCGTACGCCGTTGATGTGCGGATCGGCATAAAGATGATCGATCCGCGAAGTGTTGAATGTACTCGCGCGCCGGACGATCCCGTGGACTTGGTAGCCTTTCCCGAGTAGAAGATCGGCGAGATAGCTTCCGTCCTGTCCAGTGATCCCTGTGATGAGCGCTTTCTTCATGAACAGTGTTTCGCCCTTAAAGCAAAGGACGTGCATGAGCAACCTGTTTTAGCTTCCCCAGTCGGGAGATCATACTGCACCTTTTATTTGCTTCAATCGTAGCTGCGATGTAAAGAACCCCGAGACGTACGGGGTGTCCCCCGATGATGCAGACAAGGCTGGTTTGGTTAACGGCAGTTTCAGGGACGGGGCAATGTGAGTCTAAGACCGGCAGAAAATCGTCTCGGATATGCAACGGTTATTCGACAGTTTTCCCAGGCAATCGTAACAAAAACTGGCCCGGCTTTTGAGCCAGCACACGGTGTACCTCCAGCAGAACTTAGCTCCGCGCAAAAGATGAGCACGAAACTGACTACCGCTGAGGTTGAGCGGCTCCAGCCGATGACGCCTACCATTCGCGTCAGCAGAAAACGATCTGCGATGCGAGGCTATTTTTGCAGCGCGCTTGCTTCCTACCTGGCCCTGTACGTTCGACCGCAAGATGAGATTGTGGAGATGGATCCCCGGAGCGCCGGCTTGGGCGAGCAGTTCTTGAATTACAAGGCGGTCTCCGGCATTGAAGAGCTCAAGGCACTCCAGCGCGGGCCAGGATGTTACATCTTGTTAAACGGGACGATTCATTATGAGCGCGACATTCAGGAGATGCTCAATCAATTGCAGGAATCGCTCGAGGGATCAGACCGGATCGTGTTCGTTTACTACAGTATGTTATGGAAGCCGCTGGCGCGTCTGGCCTCGAAGGCTGGCATACGCAGTCGTACGCCGGAACTAAATTGGATCGCGCATGGAGACTTGGAGAATTTTTGTCATCTGGCCGGACTCGAACTGATCCGCCACGACTTAAAATTGCTCTGTCCAATACCCATTCCATTCCTGGCAAACGCTCTAAATCGATATCTTGCGCCACTCCCGTTCTTCCGGCTTTTTACGATGCTCAATATTGTACTCGCACGTCCTGTTAAATCGGCACTTAAAGAGCATCCGTCCGTTTCTGTGATCGTGCCAGCCCGCAATGAATCGGGAAACATCGACAGTCTTCTTGCTCGTTGCCCGATCATGGGACCAGAGGACGAGATCATCTTCGTCGAAGGGAATTCCACGGATGATACTTGGGAAAAAATCCAACAAGCCGCCAGCGCATATAAAGGCCCTCATCGAATACGCATCGCTCAGCAGAAAGGCCGGGGGAAAGGTGACGCGGTCCGGCTAGGCTTCGATCTGGCGACAAATGACATTCTCATGATCCTCGATGCAGATCTGACAACGCCCCCTGAAGAGTTGCCGACGTTTTACAACGCGATTGCTGAGAACAAAGGGGAGTTCGCTAACGGCAGCCGGCTGGTTTACCCAATGGAAAAGCAAGCAATGCGATTCTTCAATATTCTGGGAAACAAATTTTTTGCAGCCGCATTTTCCTTCGTACTTGGCCAACGCTTCAAAGACACATTGTGCGGTACTAAAGTGCTGTCGCGCACGCACTACAAACGAATCGCGGCAACGCGCGAATTCTTTGGAGATTTTGATCCTTTCGGAGATTTTGATCTTCTTTTTGGAGCAGCTCGAATGGGTCTAAAGATCGTCGAGATCCCCGTCCATTACCACGAGAGAACATACGGGACAACCAACATTCAGCGATGGCGCCACGGATTAATTCTTCTCCGCATGCTAATGTTCGCTGCGCGACGAATGAAGTTTCTCGGGCATGAGACCTTGCATTCACAATAGGCAGTAGCAGCAATCTCGGTATTCACAGCCCGCCGATACCTCGAGCCGGTTTCGAAGAAGGACGAAGAGGAGTAAGAGACAATTGACTAATGCAAGAGCGGATTAGCAGAGAGATCCAGCACGGACGTTTCCTGGCAGAGCATGGTGCGGGAGAGATTTGGAATTGGGAGACTTCGGCAGGCAGAATCCGCTGGGCCCGACGGGTGAAGATGCTCAGCAGTCATCTGAAACCCGGAATGACCGTGCTCGAATTGGGATGTGGCACCGGCTCTTTCACTCGCGAACTGGCACGCTCGGGAGCGGACGTTGTTGCGATTGACGTTTCGCCAGAGCTCCTGGAAATGGCCAAGGCTAATTGTTCCGCGCCAAATGTTCAGTATCAAATCCAGAATGCCTACGCGCTAACCTATTCTGACGCGACATTTGATTCAGTCGTAGGTAGCTCGGTTCTACATCACTTGGAAATCGAAGAGGCGTTGCGCAAGATTTATCGCGTGCTGAAACCACGCGGCACCATTTTACTTACCGAGCCAAACATGCTGAACCCTCAGATCGCGATACAAAAGAACGTTCTTTGGATTAAACGAAAGCTTGGCGACTCACCGGATGAGACTGCATTCTTCCGGTGGCCGCTCCGGCGGTTGCTTGAACAAATAGGCTACCGTGACGTTCGAATCGATCCATTCGATTTTCTGCATCCGAGAACCCCGGTTCCTCTAATCGGCCGCGTTAACACTCTCGGTCGGTTTCTCGAGAAAGTGCCTGTGATTTCAGAGCTTGCTGGCTCGCTTTTTATCCGTGCCGTCAAATGAATAGCGCGACGACGGTCTCCCAGAGCCAGGAGGCGAAAGACCGAGCCGCAACATTGTGTAACCGCGAGCGGCTCGGCGCCAACAAGAATCTTCTTTTTTGGTATCGCGAGCTTTACCGTGAACAGTTCAAGGACTTTCCCGACCCGGCGACACTCTCGATTCTCGAGATAGGAAGCGGCACGTCGCCCCTGAAACAATTTCATTCGAACATAGTCACAAGTGACATCCTCGATCTTGACTATCTCGACCTCGTGTTTGACTGCCACGAGATCGACAAATTTGACGCAATAACAGACAACAGTCTTGATGTGATTACGCTGACCAATGTGTTGCATCATCTCAAAAGCCCAATTGCGTTTCTGAACTCGGCAGCCGCCAAGTTGAAACCTGGCGGCAAAGTCATCGCGACCGAGCCGTTTTTCTCCATCCTGTCGACCGCGATCTACAAGTACCTCCACCACGAAGCTGTTGATTTCCACGTGCGTGAGCCGGAACTAAGAGAGGTGCGCGGCCCCCTGGCATCGGCTAATCATGCGTTGCCCTGGCTGATTTTTTTCCGCAGGCGGGACTGGTTGGAACGCTTGAACGAGAACTTCGACGTCACGAACCGATCGATTCGGCCTTTTACCGCATTGTCTTACATGGCTACTGGCGGAATCTCGCGCACACTCCCGATCCCACATTTTCTTTATCGCACGTTGTTTTCAACAGACCTCGCGATCAGTCGTCGCTTTCCGGGCTTCTGCGCAGCCTTTTTTACTGTGATCCTGACGCGACGTTGATGTCGACAGTTTGGTCTGCGACGCACTGTTCACAACCTCTAAAAATTTCCAACGACGCTGTGTCCTTACGTCTTACTCCCTTTTCTTGAGCAGCACGAAACGACCGCGGCGCTCAACTACTGCGTAGTCTTCAATGTGAATTCCGGACGCCGCGTTTATGCTGTCTGAGCTGATCCTGAGGGGTGCGTAGGCATCAGCGCTATCGCCAAGGATCCAGATCGGCGCAGGCCGGCCATGCAACCAGGTAAGGTAGAAGAGGTTTCGGTCATGCGCGTAGCGGAAGAGCATCGTTGATGCGACAACTGGTTCCTCTGACTTACCTTCCCGGCGGTAGCGTGCGAATACCGCGTCAGCGTCTTGTCGCTCTGATAACGAGTAAAGGCTGGTTGAACGAAGAAGGTACGCCCCACGGACAAACCATGGGACGAGGGCGAGTTGTGCAGATGCTGCCAGCGCCGTGATTACTATTGCGGTCGTAAGAACCGCGGTGCGCATCCCTTTGCTGCAGGTCGGTACAGCGCGCGCAATCGAAGCAAAACCTACCAATGTGATACACCAAAGCAGAACCTGGGTTGGAAAGAATCGGTATCCCAATAGGAAGTCGTTCTTATTCATGAGCCATGCGACGACGGTGGTAGGAACACCAACAACCAAATAGTACGGACGCAACAAGATCGTACCAAAACTGCCCACGAACAGAATCCACAGCCACTGGCGAACCACGCTGCTACCCAACCAATGAGCAATGTTGGATGCAACAAAAACGAAAAGCGCTCCGGGACCGGACAAACTTCCTGGCGCCACGACACCAAGGCGGTCAAGCGAGTGAGGAGCGTACATCGTCGGCGACTGCGCCGAACAAATCGCCAGCAAGACGGGAATCGCAGAAACCGACAGGACGAGTGTAATTGCCGCAGACCAGTTGAAACGACAACGCGCGGGTTTGCCTGGTGAGGAAATCCATGTCTCAACGCCTGCTACGATCGCTACCATGGCTGCGGCGATCGTCGCGTCCTCCTTCACGCTGATGACAGCAATTGCCGTCACGATTGACGCGATCATCCGCTGCTCAAGCAGGAAATAAAGCAGGACCATGCATAACGCCGGGGCCAGAAGCTCGACATGGAATCCCTGGCCTGCCTCTTGATAGAATCGGACGGAAAGCGGTGAGATAAGGACCAGCCCGGCTGCAAGTACCGCAACGCGTCCACCAACTCCGAGAAGACGCAGGCTCCGCGCTGCCCAGAAATAAGCCGTTCCCACCGACGCAGCTAGTACGAATAGCAAACCGGGAGCGCCGAACGGCTTTGCTATTAGTCCAAGCGGCAGAAGCAGAAAATAACCGTGAGTAGCAAGATTGTTCCCATAACAGTTGTCTTGGAGTAAACCGCGTCCTTCGAGCCAACTCCGCGCAGCCTGAACATTCAGGAAGAGGCTCCCTGAGTAGCCGAGATCGTAGAATGTCTTAAGTTTGAGCGTGAACACCCAAACGGTAATGAACAGAGCGAGGGCCAGAGCAACAAAATCCCAGCGATCCCATGGCGCCGCCACTGTCACCTTCGACGTGAACATCTCTCTCCAGCGAAACCGCATTGGACGAACGTATGACTTCTCAATATCTCTTCAAATGTTGTATCGTCATGAACGGATCTCCCGAAGCTAATGTCGACAACTTCAGTCCTGCGTGGCGCTGCTAATAAGCTGTACGAACGCGCCTTTCCCATCTATCGGCCGCTTTATGCCGCCTACAAGACCTATACCGATCGGGCGGAGCGAGGGTTGCTAAGGAAGATTGCGTTTCAAGGCGCTGTTGTCGCAGATGTCGGCGCTAACATCGGAATTTATTCGCAGTTTCTTTCCCGCTGTGTTCGCCCCACCGGCCTGGTTCATTCGTTCGAACCTTCGCCCGACAATTTCAAGCGTTTGTCTGCGGCTACACATGATCTTTCAAACGTCCGACTCACTCAGGCTGCGGTTGGAGAGCGGAGCGGCGAGTGCAAGCTTTACGTTTCAGACAAGCTAAACGTCGATCATAGGGCGTACAAGGCCGATGGTGATTCACGCCGCGCTGTTCCAACTGACATGGTCGCGCTCGACGATTACTTCAAACCCGGCCAACGCGTCGATCTCATCAAGATGGATATTCAAGGATACGAGCTTCATGCGTTACGCGGCGCGCAGCGCGTGCTACAGGAAAATCGGGACATCAATCTCTTGCTCGAGTTTTGGCCTGCTGGCTTGGAGCAGGCGGGCGTCGGATGGGGAGAACTTGTCGAGCTGCTTCAGGGCTTAAATATGAATCTTACCCTGGTGAGAACCCACGGTTTGGTTCCCTTCGATGCGCGGGATATTCGAAACGATATCTCCTGGTACGTGAACGTTTTCGCCCATCGTACACGCGGTCAGACGCAGAATTGAGCGGAGTAAATTATCGTCGAGTAATGCGCACAATTATCGTCACCGGATCCGCAGGATTGATCGGTTCGGAAACCGTAAAACGGTTCGCGAAAGAGGGGGCGCATGTTATTGGGATCGACAACGACATGCGCGCGCAATTCTTTGGCGCAGAAGCGTCGACGAAGAAGACGCGAGATGATCTAATCGCGAATATCCGCGGCTATGAGCATTACGATCTCGACATTCGGGACGCCCACCCAGTTGCCGAACTGTTCAAAACTTATGCCGGAAAAATTGATGCGATTGTGCATACGGCCTCACAACCATCACATGATTGGGCAGCCCGCGATCCTCAAACCGATTTTACGGTTAATGCAAATGGCACGTTGAACCTGCTCGAGGCGGCGAGAACATTCTCTCCCGAAGCGCCGTTCGTTTTTACTTCGACAAACAAAGTTTACGGCGACACGCCGAACCAGTTGCCACTGCAAGAATTGCAGACGCGGTGGGAAATCGAGCTAGGGCATGAATATGAGCAGGGAATCTCAGAAACCATGAGCATCGATTACAGCAAGCACTCGCTCTTTGGCGCATCCAAAGCGGCGGCCGATCTTTTGGTGCAGGAATATGGACGTTATTTTGGAATGCCGACTGTTTCTTTTCGCGGTGGCTGCCTCACAGGACCGGCACACGCTGGCACTGAGCTGCACGGTTTTCTTTCTTACCTGATGATGTGTACGGTAAGCGGCCGACCTTACCATGTGTTAGGCTACAAGGGGAAACAGGTTCGTGATAACATTCACAGCTTCGATTTGGTCGAAGCATTCGTCGAATTCATTCGCGCGCCGCGTAGCGGAGAAGTGTACAACATCGGTGGCAGCCGGCACAGTAACTGTTCGATGCTAGAAGCGATCGCCTTATGTGAGGAAATAAGTGGGCGCAAACTAACCTGGAACTATGACGAGACGAATCGGATAGGCGACCACATCTGGTGGATCAGCGACGTTAGAAAATTCCAGGAACACTATCCCACCTGGGAATTTCGCTACAGTTTGGGAGAAATCCTGGAAGAAATTCATCGCGCAGTCAGTGCTCGTCCAAAGTAACCCCAAGCCAACAATCGCCGGGGAAATGATTAGCTGCGCGGGACTAATGCGCGCGTTAAGATGAAGCGATCAGGTGAATGATTACTGCCTTGCACGCGGCGGCAGTTCTTTTGGGCCCTTCGAGCCGCTGCCATCGTGAGGAAGCATTTCCTTCGGAACATCATAAACCAAATACGAGTAGGCAATGTGATCCACGGGAGTAAAATGCTCTCTCAACCATCGGTACTCCTCAGGGGGGCGATTGACTCCAACCAGGGCGTTGACAGGCACAACAATTCGACCTGCCTGCGGTTTACGAGGATCTACAATCACTCCAGGATGACGGCGGAGATATTCGGTGAGATACCATTCGTTTCCGCGCCAATCCAGATTCGAGTCCGCAAGGTGTCGGTAGGCGAGTTTCCTGTCCGGAACGAATTCATTAAAATACGAGATAAAATGCGGATAGTACGAAAGAGCCGATATAGCAGCCCAGGCTACTAGAATTAGCGCGGCATATCGTCGGAGCTTGGAATCCGGGACGGCTAAAAATCTTCCGCAAAAAATTGTGGCCAGGGCAAATACAGGCAACACATAACGAATGCCGATCTGCGTGTTAAAGAAGAAGTTGAAATAGATCCAGTAAAGCAGAATCGGAACTAGCAAAAAAATCTCCTCTCGACGAAGTCCTCGCGCCGCTAGCCAGCCACGCCTTGAAAAGTATCCGACCAATGCCACCAAAAATATGATTTGCTTCGCAATCGGCACCTTGAAGAAGGCCGCGTAAAAGTAATACCCCGGGAACCCATGCAGCGTCCCGTCATGATGATTCACTCGAAGTTTCCCAGCCATGTAAATATTGCCCCAGGCTTCTCCCATCCTCTCCTCGATCTTGATGAGGTCCAAGCCTTGAACGTAAGACACGGGCAACGGGAGTGGAAGATTGCCGATGATCGGAGTTGCCTGAAGTTTTTTGAAAAATGGATCTCTAAAGGTGTAGCCCGACAACGGCGTTCCGATTCCGTCAAAGCCGAACCCCAGATTGATTGTTACAATACTTATGATGGCGAAGAACGTTATTACGATGAACCAGTGGCGCAGATTCAAGGTTCGGCTGTGTGAATGGTCAGGCTCCCCCCCTTCAGTTGCTGGCCTAGAACGACAATAAATCGCCGCAATCACCAAAAAGATTGGGTACAGGTAAATACACGAATATTTTGCGAGTTGGCTTAATCCGAGAGTCATTGCGCTAAGAAAGGCCCGTCCTTTGCCGCCTAACCTAAGAAAATGCCAAAAGTGGTAGAGCGCCATGGTCGTCATCAAGGCGGCCGGCAAGTCAGCCGTCACCAACTGGCCATGTGCCAGCAGATTGGGATCGAAGACGTAAAGACTCAGCGAGAGAAGAGCCCCGTTACGACCGTAGAGTTCATAACTCCACTTCAACACGTATAACGCCAGCAAAAGCGAAAAAGCAATGGTCGCGTACCGACCACGCTTGATCTGGCCGTTCCACGAAGTGTCGAGTGGAGCACCAGCCGTCTCGGCAAGGACAGCCAGATTCATGCTCGTCATGGCGTGAACACTTGAAAAAGGCATGAGGCTGGCGTTTAGCGCGCTGGTTCGTCGCGGAGTGCCCTCTAGCACGCGATAGCCGTACTGGTAGTGAAGAGGCTCATCGGTAGTAAGTCCCTTGTGATGTAAGCTCGTCATCAGTGTCAGCAGTAACACAGCTAACAGTGCGCCACAGACAATCATCCAGCCGGGCCTCGTTATCGACTGCCACACTCTACTACTCATTTATAGGGTCCGTAACACGATGGATTGGCCGCTCAGTCCGACTTTGGAAGCTCGGACGAACGGATGACATCGGCGTCGAATTCATTGACTAGAATGATGTAATCGACGTTCGCCCGTTGCCGTGGCGTGAGTTCATTTGCATTTTCGACCCAAATACGCAGGGAATGATCGTTCCAGACCAGAGAGGCAATGAAAAAAACATTCCATTTATTTTGGAAGAGATTTTCTTTCAACAAAAGGAGAATGCTACTGCCATGTGAGGGGCGTAGACCCAGAGAACGGAACGTGTGGATAACATGGGAGGTCTTGGCTCCTACATTGAGCCAGGGCACTCGGAGGCGCTGATTCTCTTGTTGTGTAAAGGCTGCGAGAGCGAATGCCACTAAAAGCATTGCAACGATTTGGAAACCCCGGAAAGGTATTTTCCTGGAAGCATCCCTCACGGTTGCATCCGTTGCTGCAGGCAGGATACGGTTGCCAACTGATACTGAAAACTTCCAAATTAGCGTGATCAAATCAAACGTAACCTTTGCAAAGATCATTGACCATCCGAACAGCAGAAGGTAAAGGGATGCATCGCCACGCATGGGGACGATAAACGCCAGAGGAAGAGGCACGATCACTATCCAGAAGGCCATGAGCTGAAGCGTGCGGTCGCGGCGTAGAAAGGCATAAATAAAAGCCAGCGCCCATAACAGGAGTAGCGCTATTGGCGTGATTGTATGCCCGGCAAACAACAATTGGCCAACAAACTTGGCGTTGGAGGCTGTGAAATTATCCCACGAATATTTTGGTCGATAAGGATCTAAACTCGCCAGCGAGCCGTTACCGTGCAGTTTTCCGTAGATGTAGAAAATCGTGAGTAATCCGGCAATTAGCGACGGCGCGGCGTAAGCCCGGATCCAGCGTAGGAACGCTTTCGAGTCTACCCAGCTATGAGACTTTAGAACCTCATAGATCAGCACGATCACGGGAAGGGTAACCGCCATCTCTTTGCAGTTCAGCGCCATAGAATATAGCGCTAGAAATCCCAGCAATTGCAGCGGACTGAGAGAGGCCCCTCTCTCGCGGATATGTACGTAGTAAGCCAACGCCGCGAAGTAAAAGAATCCACATAACACGTCATAAATAAACGCACCGACGAACACTAGGCCGGCAAGCCGCGGGTGGTAACAAAGAGCAAGGACAGCGAGAAAGGCGATGGAGCGCGAGGAGGCGAGACGCCGGCTCAGGTAGTAGACCAGGGGAATGGACGCAACGAGAATGCTGATTTGGACAATTCGATAAGGTAAAGGATCCAGGCCGAAGAAATAATAGAGCGGCAAATAGTAAATAGCGCCTCCCGGCCGATAAAGGTATAGAGGCAGATCGTAAAGGGCGCCTCCCGGACAAACAAATAGCTTCCAAAATGCGACGTTTGCCAGGAGCGATTTTAGCGCCCCGGCACACCAACAGATTCCCATGTTCATCATTTCGTCTTCACGAAAACCGCCGTGTACCGCCGGAAGAGCAAAGTGGAGGAAGTAGGCGATCAGAAAGGCCACGCAAATCGCGTCAAACAGGATGCGTCGATATGCGGTCGCTGTCTCCACTCCGGGTTTGACTGTTGTCTCAGAAAGCGGCTGGGCCTTGTTCATTTCAGGATGGCATAGCGCTGGAAGTTCTAGACAAACGGTCTCGATACAGACGAAAAATCAAAAAACCCAGGAGTAATACGATCGTGATTCGGTTTAATATCATCAACATTCGAAACAGGGTGGGGCGATATTCAAATTCAATTCTATTTTTCCCAGCCGCTGATTCTTGCCGTTCACCCGGACCTTCCAGGCTGGCGTGAACCATTCATTCAAAATCAGGAGTGAAGCGAAATTGCATTTCACCGAGGAATAGCTCCGATTTGGTTCATCGACGGGAAATACGTCCTTGAGTAGACGACTTCCGCGAATTTCCGAGAAAGGCCTGAACTTTTTTAGAGTCGCCGAAGCCACGCATGCTTTCCGAGAGGTAGTTAAAGCCGAAAAAATAGAAAGGATAGAGTATCGATAAATGGGGGCCCTCGAAGATTAGAAAACCTGTTCCAATACTCGGAAGGTAATACGGAACGGTACCGGATAACGCTAGCCGTGAGACTTCGGAAAATATTGGCCCATAGACATGGACGCTATCTAAATACGGTGCCCACAGAAGACGAGATGCAAGGAACGGCGCAAAACAAAGGACAAAAGTAGTAACCAGCGCGAGGATGACAAAGCTATCCGAAGCACAATTGGACTGAGGTTGTTCTTTAGTCACCAGCTTAGGGCGGCTACCGAGCATTAGGCGTCAACTTACCTGTGTGGAACCGTTTCGCCTTCGGTGCGCCAAACGATCTGCGCAACCGTAGGCAAAGCCGCTCGTCTTGAAATCGTGCATTGACGGCATGGGATTGTTCCGGATGCTTCGAGACTCTAGAATTCGAACGCATGCCAATTTTTTCCTCTGAATTATTCGATAAAGCTGACTTTTACCGCAAGCAGTTTGATACTGCGAAACCGTTTTGCCACGTCCTGATTCCACAGTTTTTTGATCCAGCTATCGCTGAGGCAATGCTGGCCGAGTTTCCTGTTCCACGCGAGAGCGAAATGATAAACGAGTTCGGAGTAAAGAACCGAAAGTTTGCCTGCCGTGATGTTCGTTCGATCGGGCCGACCTATTGCTTAGTTGACGATTATATTTCCTCGCCTGAGTTCGCCCAAATCATGGAGCGCATCACCGGAATCCAGGGCTTGCTATATGATCCGGTATATCAGGGCGCTGGCACCCATGAAAATCTATCCGGACAGGGTATGGATACGCACGTTGATTTTAACCTGCACCCAGCGACCGGGTACCATCGCCGGTTCAACGCGATCATTTATTTGAACAAGGAATGGAAAGAAGATTGGGGAGGAAATTTGGAACTTCACACCAATCCGTGGGACTTTGAAAACGACCAGATCGTTTCTTATCCTCCGCTGTTCAATCACTGCATTCTTTTTGAAACAAACGAGCACTCCTGGCACGGTTTTCAAAGGCTTCAAATGCCTGACGGCCGTGAAATATCACGCAAGTCTTTTACTATTTACATGTATACCAAGGAGCGCACGGCGAACGAAATCGCGCCCAGGCACGGAACGATATATGTTCAGCCAGGTCCGCCCAAACGTTTCCAAGCCGGACATACTCTCACTGCCGACGACATACAGGATCTCAAGATAGCCTTTGTGCGGCGCAATGGGTTTCTCCAGGGGATGTACCAGCGTGAATCGCAACTGCTCACGCAGATCGACAACCTGACAAAGGCGGTGGAGCACCTAAAAAAAGTGCAGCAGTCCGCGGCTCTGCAAGCAGCCCGAAAGTAAGGTCGAGAAACGCGAAGAGGAGCCGTTCAGGAATTCGCGGCGGGAAACCTAGGTATGCCAGTTAGCCAGCCTGCATTAGCTCGCGATGGGTCCTGCAGAGAATATTATCGGACTTTGAATGAAGCCTGCGAAAAGTTCGCTGGCGAACTGAAACAGTTTCGGCGATAAAGGCGCACTGCCATGGAACCCGCGTCTGGGAACACAGTTCTGATCATCGAGGATGAACGCGATGTGGTCGATCTTCTCGCGCTCAACTTGCGCAAAGCCGGTTTTACCACCTCGACGGCGTCCGATGGCGCTGCCGGACTCGAGAAAGCGCGCAGCAACAAACCAGCTTTGATTATTCTTGATCTGATGCTCCCGAAAATGCCCGGGCTGGAAGTTTGCAAAATTCTGAAAAGCGACCCGGGAACTCGTCATGTCCCGATTATGATGCTCACGGCGAAGGCGGAAGAAATCGACCGGATAGTCGGTTTGGAATTTGGCGCGGACGATTACGTGACAAAGCCGTTCAGTCCACGGGAAGTGGTCCTACGGATTCGAGCGATCATGCGTCGAGGCGAGACGAAACACGGCGATGAACGCTTGACAGCCGGTCCCATCACCGTTGATCCGGCACGTTATGAAGTTTCTGTCAGCGGCAAGCGAATCAATCTCACCAGCCTCGAATTTAAACTTCTGTGCACGCTGATGCAGCGACGCGGTCGTGTCCAGGCGCGTGACCGCCTGCTCAACGACGTATGGGGTTACGAAAGTGTCATTGACACGCGAACAGTGGACACGCACGTCCGACGGTTGCGTAAGAAACTTGGCAAAGCTGCCGATGTGATTGAAAGCGTGCGGG
>Ga0193722_1000012_pt1 | contig 51328 bp, 54 predicted proteins | sample H2m1metaG_FD_143044 | JGI IMG/M metagenome (GOLD analysis project Ga0193722, IMG submission 143044) | Soil microbial communities from a riparian zone of the East river system, Colorado, United States - H2m1 | ecosystem: Environmental > Terrestrial > Soil > Riparian zone | place: USA: East River...
GACGAGAATTTCGCCGCCGCCGCCCGGAATCGATCCAAGTCCAGCCTTCTTAAATTCCGAAATCACTTCGTGCAACGGCATTCGGAAGATCTCCGCGAAATGCTGAAATTCCGGCGGACTGAATCCGTGAATATTGATGTGCGGATATTTTTCCCGGATGTGACGCAGCAGATCGATATACCATTCGAACTGCAATTTCGGATGATGTCCGCCTTGCATCAGAATTTGGACCCCGCCAACGGAGGAAAGTTCGTCGAGCTTCTGATCGATCTGCTCAAACGAAAGGACGTAATGATCCTCATCTTTCTCCGTCCGATAAAACGCGCAGAACTTGCAGTAGACGTTGCAGACGTTCGTGTAGTTGATGTTACGATCGATAATGTAGGTTACGATCTCACAGCCACGTCCGCCGTAGCTTTTGCTCTTGGCCTGATCGCGCCTCGCGTTTGCCAGCGCTCCCACCTCTTCCAGCGGCAGCCGATATAATTCGAGCGCCTCGTCCGTCGAAATTCGTTCGCCAGCGAGCACCCTCTCGGTCAGTCCATCTCGGTTTAAGGAGCCCATCGCCCGCCATTTTATATGACGCTGCGGTCCATTGCACGTAGATGATTCCAATGAAACACCGAGTAGCAATCGTGGGTGCCGGCGTTTCCGGCCTCACCTGCGGTGCCGTTTTCGCCGAGCGCGGGCACGGCACAACGATCTTCTCCAGAGAAATCGGGCAGCAAACAACCTCAGCAGTCGCTGCCGCGCTTTGGTTCCCTTACGATGTGGAGCCTGCTGACAGAGCCATTCGGTGGGCGCTCAAGACGTTCAGGACGCTTACCGATCTCGCTCGTGATCCCAGCAGCGGCGTTTCCATGATCGAGCTCCGCCAATTTTCGCGCACCGAAGAAATTGAGATTCCAGATTGGGCGGTCCCGCTCGGTGCGCGCCGACTTTCTGCTGTAGCCACGGCGCTCTGTCGCCGTGCGGATGGATCGCACGACGAGAGCCTCGACACAGCGAGGCGGCTACAAAATTTTCGGAACGGTTTCTCGCTGCGCGTACCGCTCATGGACACAACCATTTACCTCGATTACCTGGCGAACCGGTTTTTGAAGGCTAACGGTCAAACCACCGACGTTTGTTTCGAAAAACTCGAAGACGTCGATCCAAAGTACGATCTGGTGATTAACTGCGCTGGAATCGGCGCCCGCGAACTCGTCCACGACGCCGCTCTTCAGCCGCACCGCGGCCAGGTCGCAATTGTACCCAGGATCAAAGATCTTCCATGCGCCGTCGTTTGCGATGAGGCACCGCTCATGTACGCGATCCCCCGCAGGAACGATTGTGTCTTTGGAGGAACAAACGATCTCAGTGACGATCTTGCTGTTGATTCCGCAACAACCGCGCGAATCGTCGCTGAGTGTAGCCGGACCTTAGAAATCGAGAAACCGAATGTTCTCATGGAACGCGTTGGGCTGCGCCCGTTTCGCAAATCAGGGGTTCGCATCGAGCGCGCTCGCTTAAACGACGGCCGGACCGTCGTTCACAACTACGGCCACGGTGGGGCCGGCTTCACGCTTTCCTGGGGTTGCGCCGCAGAAGTGATTGCTCTTGCGACCAGTGCGGGCGCCTCTGAGTAGCGCACGCGTCACGCGTGCTGGTTTCGGCGTCGCGCCGAAACAATCTTTTCCAACCAGTTCCGCGCGAGAACGCTTGGGTGAAAGACCCGACAAAGGGAGAGTTCGCGAACCCGAGGCGGCTTCGCCAGCACGCGAGGCGCGTGCCCTACCCTACGTCAGCGCGATGCACTGAAAGGAGCTGACGACGTCGTCTGGACCTTTTGCGGCGAAAAAGCTTTCGTAGTAACCTGGACCGAGATCCCAGTAAGGCCCTTTGTAGTAGTCGTCGCGATAAAATCGCCACACGCCGCTCACCACGATCAGGCAACTGATCCGGTCGTTCCAAAAATCGCCGACGTAATTGAAACTCAAGTTGGTGCGGGCGTATGCGCCTTTGAACCCGACGTGATCGTAAAGCACGATTTCCGGCAGACGAGTTGATTGCGTCGCGAGCGGTACGGGCTCTTTCCCAGCCGCAGAAGCGTGATAACTCAGCGGACCAATCTTCCATTTCATGTCGATGACGCAGCCGTTATCCGGCGACAATTCAGTTTTGGGTATTCGTGGCATAGGCGTGGACGGGAGTGGTTTTTGCAATTTCATCAAATGATAAGCTCGCTGTCCAGCAAAGAGATTCAAGGAAGAGGTCGGGGACCATAATTGATCAAGTGTAGGAACTCATAGGCGCAAGGGCACAATTGCCGTCACTGGCTTTTTGCCCGCCCGATGACGCCACATGCGATGCGCGCGCCGGAGTCGCCAGAAGGCTGGGATTTGAGATCGTCCGCCTTCTCGTGAACCACAACGGAACGTCCGATCACAGACCGTTCGTCGTTCGTGAGCGAGATTTGATGGTCCACATATTTCAGCGTCGCCTTTCCAGAAGCGTCCGCTTGCACATTTCCCATATCGCCTACATGCCGTTCGGGTGTGTCGGGCCCTGCATGCGGTTTGTGGGTCGGATTAAAATGAGCGCCAGCCGAACTCGCATCGGCTGCGCTGCAATCACCGAACTCATGGACATGAAATCCGTGATTGCCAGGAGTCAGGCCGGTGATCTCCGCGCGGATCTGCACCCCATCGGCCTCTTCGGTGAAAGTAACCGTACCGCTGACTTTACTGCCAGCGGTGGGATGAAGCACCGCGACAGCTTTCAGGGGTGCCGACGGTTTTTCTGCCGGAGTTTGGGAATACGCGCTGAAGCCGGCCGCTAACAAAAATATCAGCGCAATGAATGAAGTTTGGAACGAATTCATATAGCACCTCTATTTCGCAAGACCGGATAAGTCCAGCCGCATCATTGTCTGAGAAATCGCCAAGAACCGCTTGGGCGATCGAGGTCATTCCCCCCGACTAATTATCTTAAGATAAGTATCTTCGAGCCGTTGCGCTTGCGGGCGTAGATCGAAATTTTTTCGAACGAACCCGGCGCCGTTGAGCGCGGTCCTCGAAAGGTACCCTGGATGTTTCACTGCATCGAGAAGCGCGACCGCCAATTTTTCATGATCGCGCTCAGGCACGAGCACGCCGGAAACGCCGTTCTCGATTGCCTCGGGAATGCCTCCGTGCTGGGTAGCAAACACCGGAAGGCCGCTGGCCATTGCTTCCAACATCGAATTTGGAATGCCTTCCTGATTCCCGTCACGGCCGGTCTGGCTCGGATGTAAAAAAATATGCGATTCATCATAGATTTCGCGGAGTTGCTCCTGCGAAACGAAACCTGTGAATGAAACGCGATTGTCGATTTTGAGTTCACCCGACAACTTCTGAAGTTGACCGAGCAACGGTCCTTCTCCAGCAATCGTTAGGTGCGCACTTGGATGTTGGCGCAGAAAAAGTGCAAAAGCGTGAAGCGTGATTGGCAGACCTTTCTTTTCAATCAAGCGACCAGCCTGGACGAATCGCCACTCGATCGCCGCGGTCACGAAGTTTCGTTCACGAAAAGAAAATTCGTCCAGCGGGATCCCGGTTCGTTGGATCTCGATTTTTCTTTCGTCACAGCCCAGATCAATGACCGCGCGCCGCAGCGATTCGGAACGAACAAGGACCAGCTTGACTGCGTCGAGCATTCGCCGCGTGGCTTCGCGATAAGCCGGCTTGTTCATATCGACCGTCACATCGGCGCCGTGAAAAGAAACAATCGACGGTTTCTTCCACGAGCGAATCAACGGCAGCAGATGAACGGCGATCTGGCCAAAGTAAATATGCAACAGACAAGCGGCGGTCTTGCTTAAAATGGTTTGTAACGCGCGCAGCTCCCTGTTCGAAATCTGCCATGGCACGTCACGCATTTGCCTGAACCAAAAGCGGCGCAAGAAATGTGTCACCGGCTTGGGAACGATGTAAATTGGCTCAAACGGATAACGCCCGGCTTGTTCGCGCTTCTGCGCAATCACCACGGGACGGCATCGCTCCAGGGCGGTGATTTGTCGATAGATATGCAACATTTCCGGCTTCAGAAATGTCGCGCAATAACAAGCGATGACCGGCCGTGAATCAGGAGATGGAACTTCCAACGCCCAACGCTCAACGCTCAACGCTGAATGATCAACTAATCGAAATCCAATTCAGATTGAGAACTGCGCGCGCACGTCCGCCGATACGCGCACCGGCCGGCCGGTTTGCGCGTCTATCGGGCACCAAAGAGTCCGAGCCTGGGACAAGAGCCGGCCGTCGCGATTGCGGCGGATCTCGGTGAATCGTTCAAACGTCAGCCGAGTGGCTTTACCGACCCAGGTATACAACACTACTTCGTCGCCGAGCGCGGCAGGCCCTTTGTAGTCGATCTCATGTCGCACGACCACCCAACCAATGGCCTTCTGCGCCTTCGGACTGGCAACAGCCCGCCAATGGGCAGTGGCAATGTCCTGGACCCATCGCAAGTAGACAGTGTTGTTTACGTGATTTTGCTCGTCGATATCAACTGGCAGCACCGGAATGACCATTTCAAAACGCGCGGACGACATCGGAGAATTCAGGAGAAGTTAGAAATGCGAATTCAAACATGGTGGACGGCGAGTCAGCTTATGTGAAATCGACGCATTAATTCCTGCCGGGCTTCCATGGCAAGTTCAGGACTCATACGGCTAAGGATTTTTTCACGGCGTTCCGGATCCATGGCTACCAGGTCGCGCACTAGCTTGTTGCGCGTTCTCCATTTTGCATACTTGCTACAGCCAATACCGATCGCCAGAAGCGCAGAGATGATCCAAACGGTGATATCTGTCGTCGTCACGAGAAGAATAAAGAAGCAAAACGTATTAGCGACAACCTAACACGTCCTGTGCAGCCGGTTGCTACCGGTACTATTACTGTCGTCACATCCTGAATAGAGGGACAAAGCAGGAATCTACCGAATCAGAGACACTTGCGGCATCGACCGCACCGTGTGATCACAAAGAATGTATTCGGTTGAGATCGATCGATCGAAACGCCTTCTGGTGATCGGCGCTGTGCAACGAGTTACGGGGGAAGAGGCGAAGTTGGTAGCGCAACGGGTTCACGAGCTTTTGCGCGATGTTGCCCCTGGCTTCCGCGTTCTTGCAGATTTCCGGTGGTTGGAATCAATGGATCCGGCAGCCGCGCCTCACGTTGCCAAGATTATGGACACGCTTGCTGAAAAAGGGGTCTCCTCCGTTACGCGAGTCATGCCCGATCCACACAAAGATATCGGTCTCAATATTCTGTCACAATTTCATTACGGTCCCGAAATCCAAATCGCGACATTCGAAACATTAGCTGACGCGCTGCAAAGCCTGACAGAGCGATGACAGTCGAAAGCTGCGCGAGAGTGGCTCGCGTAGCCACAACGACCGGCCCAACTCTGAGTTCAGCGGACCCCCTCTCTAGTTTATTCGCCCTTGCCTGCGGCCCTGTTTCCTTCTTTGGCCGCCTCGGCTTCGGTCATGTATTTGCCCTTCTTGGTCGTGCCGTAAAAACGCGACCCTTCCTTGTGGAACACATGCGAGTCTGTATTAACCCACACCAGACCGTGACCTCCGCCGGGTGCCGGAGGATTAGCTGCTGCTTGGGCGCTTCTGTTCTTGGCAGGGGCACTGCTCACAGCAGCTGGACTAGCTGCCGCGGAGCTTTTCGGCTTGAACATGTCGCCAAGCGAGAATTTAGCAGGCGACGGTGAAGCACTCGTTCCTGTCTCTGCTTTTTTGCGACTGCTTTTTGCTTTGGGCGCGGCTGCGGGCGACGTAGCAGGCGATGCTGCCGGGCTAGCTGCTGGGCTGGCCTCCGCTTTTTTGCGACCGCGCTTCGCCTTTGGTGCACCGGCAGGGGACTCTCCGGGCGCAGGCGACGCAGTGGTTTCGCTGGTTGATGCCGTCGTTTCAGCTTTCTTGTGCGTGCGACGTTTTGCCGGCGCGCCTGCGGGCGACTCGCCCGGGCTGGGCGACTGAGCTTGCAGAACACAAGCGCTGGCAAAACAGATTGCTAAGAGAAGAGTAACGAATCTTTTAGTCATGGAGGAGAGCGTAAACAAACCGCCGGATTACAGTCAACGCATTTCCAACGAACAAACCCGTTTTCTGCACAGAAAAACGGCCAAATCACTGCGACTTCGCATCCGATAACGTCAGCAAGAGCGGGCTTGGGCCGCGCCAAAAATTTAAAGCCAGCCGACGCCCCCGTTCGCTTGAGCACGGCGGTGGCCTGCGCTACAGTCGGCCGAAATGCTTGACACCATTCTGGGATGCCTCAAATGGGCCGCGGTCGGGTTCATCGTCGCGTTTGCGCTGATGAAGCTGTTCGAGGCTAGTCATATTCATGACGACATCCCCAAACCTGCCTTTAAGATACGTCAAACGAAGCGCGCGACCTTTGTGTTGTCGACATTCGCGGCGATGCTTTCGGCCCTGGTCTGGCTGCTCGTGCAAAAGCTGGACTAGTGCCTGTCTACGTGTAGCCGCCTACTCGGGTGTGGCGGCTCCAAAGGCCGGATTGGCGAACCCGGATCAGCCCATATAGAAGCCGCCGTTTACGTTTAAGACATGTCCGGTGATGTAGGAAGCCATCGAAGACGCTAGAAACAGGGCCGCATTTACGATCTCACTAACATCACCAAGACGGCCGAGTGGAATTTGCTTTGTGAAATTTTGCGTCACTTCGTCGGGCATCCCTTTGCTCATGCCGACATCGATGAAACCAGGCGCGATGGCGTTCACCGTAATGTTCTGACGTGCAAATTCACGCGCCGAAACTTTCGTGAGCGCAATGATCGCTGCTTTGCTCGACGAATAATTTGCCTGGCCAAATAATCCGAGCTGCCCACTGACGGACGACATGTTAACGATCCGCCCGCCGTTTCTCAGAATCGCTGCGGCCTTTTGCGTGACGGTGAATGTCCCGGTGAGATTTACGCGCACCACGTTCTCAAAAGTCTCCATCGACATTTTTTTTATCGTGCGATCACCAATTATACCGGAATTGTTGACGAGAATGTCCAGCCCACCATGCCGATCCTGTATTTCCTTCATCATGGCCTCGACCTGCGTTGGTTGCGTCACGTCGCACTCAATCACCAGCGGCTCATTGAGTTCACTGGCCACATTGGTGGCATCGGTCTTATTTTGTCCCTGCGCGTCGGCCACATAATTCACCACGCATTGCGCGCCGCGTTGGCCAAATGCCTTGATCATCTCCGCGCCAATCCCGCGCGAGCTCCCCGTAACGAGCACGACCTTGCCGCTGAAATCGAGGGGATCAGGCATTTGACGATTTAACGATTTAACGATTTAACGGTTCAACGCTAGATTTTTCCGATGCCTTCACCCATTCGAATTTTGACAGCGGTCCCGATTTGCGACGGACATGACAGCGCGATCAACACGATCAACCTTGAATTCATCCGGCACGGCATTGAGGTCGTCTATCTTGGCTACCATCGTTCAGTTGGCGATATCGTGCGCGCCGCCATTCAAGAGGACGTGCGCGCCATTGGCATTTCGAGTTACAACGGCGGTCACATCGAGTTCTTCGCGGAAGTCATTGCCCTTTTGCGAAAACACGGAGCGAACGACATCAAAGTCTTTGGTGGTGGTGGCGGAACGATCACGCATGAAGACGCTGCGGCAATGAAGCGCAAAGGCGTGGACAATATTTTCTTTGCCGGCACCTCACTCGCTGAAATGACCAATTATGTCTGCAAGCGCTACGGGAAGCCGCGTGGAAAAAGGTCGCGCTCGGAATCGGCCGACCAGGACCTCGCCCACAAGTTGACCGCGATCGAGGACGGCTACGGTGGAGGCAAACGCTCAACCTCCAACGTCCGACGCGTAACGCTCAACAAAAATATTCGAGATTCGAGCAAAGCGCGCGTCATTGGTTTTACCGGCCCAGGTGGCGCTGGCAAAACGACGCTCATTGACGAACTGGTACTACGTTTTTTGAATCAGAATCCGAAGGGAAGAATCGCGATTTTGTCGCATGATCCGAGCGTGATTGGCGAAGGAGCATTACTTGGCGATCGAGCCACGATGATCAATTCGCAAAATGATCGCGTGTTCATGCGCAGCATGGCGACGCGCGGACAGGCCGGCGGCCTTTCGCCCGCCACGCAGGATTGTCTGGCGCTACTCGCCCGGTCTCCGTTCGAGTACGTGATCATTGAAACGGTGGGCACTGGCCAGGAGGCGATGCCATTTCAAAAAAATGGCATTGTCGACCAGACTGTACTGGTAATGAACCCTGATTACGGCAGCCGGTTGCAACTGCAAAAAATCGTGATGCTCGATCTTGCCGATATCGTAGTGGTAAACAAAAGCGATCTTCAGCGCGCCCGTACTGCGCACACTGAAATCGAACAACGTCTGGAACAAAACCGACGTAATCAGCGGCTGATTGATACAGTGGCAAAACGGCATCGCGATCCTGGCGTCGACGAATTATTTGGGTTAATCTCGCGAAGCGAGTTGTAGCGGCGTTTGTGTCAAACGCCTGGACCCAGGATAGGCGCTTGGCACAAGCGCCTCTACAACCGAGGAAAGGAACAAATGAGCAAACTTGGACAAGTTGTTGAGTCGATCGAGAAGCACAACAAGTTCGTTCTCGATCAGGTGAAGCGTGCGCGCACCGATGAAAAATTCGGGCGCGAACTGCTGGGACGCTGGAACGATACCAAAGCGAAAATTCCCGTCTCGCGGACGCCAACCGGACTGCCGTTGCCGCGCCTGGCGCTACCCGAGATCGATGAACCGGGCGAGATCGCTCGCTATCTTTTCGGTGAAGGATTACCGGGCGAATTTCCATTTCTCAATGGCGCCTACCGCGAGATGTATTTGGAACCGATTCGCGAGGTCGAAAGCTTCGAAAAAAACGGCGAACCTCCGCAACGGCCAGCGCGGCCGCCATTGCCCCAAGCCGAAGAGCCGACGCGTTTGTTCTCCGGCTTGATGCTCGCAGAGGATACCAACGAGCGTTTTCACTATCTCACCCAGCATCAGCGCACCCACCGGCTCAGCACCGCCTTCGATGGACCTACGCTTTATGGCATCGACAGCGACGCGGATGGCGTCTTCGGAAAAATCGGGGAGGGCGGCGTGGCGATCGATACGGTCGAGGACATGGTCCGGCTTTACGATGGTTTTGATCTCGGCTCGCCGAATTTTTCCGCGTCGATGACCATCAGTGGTCCGGCGCCGATCATCATGGCGATGTACATCGCGGCGGCAAAGCGGAGGTTCGGCCCAAAGGTTGTTCCCAAACTGCGCGGCACAATTCAGGCGGACATCTTCAAAGAAGTCCAGGCACAGAACGAAACGATTTTCCCAATCGAAGCCTCACTGCGTTTTCTTACTGACATGGTTGAGTTCACCACGCGGGAAATGCCGCGCTGGTATCCGATTTCAATCAGCGGCTATCACATCGGTGAAGCCGGTTCAACGCCAGTCCAGCAAGCCGCTTATACGCTCTCCAATGGTTTCGCTTATGCGGAAATGTTCGCCGAGCGCGGCATCTCGGTCGATCAATTCGGCCCGCGCCTCTCGTTCTTTCTAGATTGTGGTCTCGATGCGGAATACATCGCGTTGGCTCGCGTTTCGCGGCGCATCTGGGCGATTGGAATGCGGGACGTATTCGGCGCCGGCCCGCGAGCGCAGCTTTTGAAATTGCACACACAGACCAGCGGCCGCTCGCTTATCGCAGCAGAATTCAAAAACAATCTCACCCGCACCGCAGCAGAGCTAATGCTCGCTTACATGAACGCGACGAATTCGTGTCATTCAAACAGCGCGGATGAACCGTTCACAACGCCGAGTGAAGAATGGATTCGGCTTGCCGCGCACGGCCAGGCGATCTTGCTGGAAGAGTCCGGCATTTTCAAACACACCATGAACATGTTGAGCGGTTCGCCAGGGATGAAGGCGGTCGAGCGTTCGGTAGAAGCGGCCATTCTCAATGAGTTTCGAGAGATCGAGCGACTGGGTGGCGTGCTCGCAGCGGTGGAAGACCGTTATCAGCGCAGCCAGATCCAGAACGCCGCACATCGTTATGAGCAGCAAATTTACGAAGGCACTCGCCCGATCATCGGACTCAACCGTTATCGGAACGGCAGCGACGACATTCCCGAAGTGAAACTGTCACGCACGCCTCGGAAGAAACAGCAAATGCAAGTCGATCGCCTGGCGAAATTTAAAAAGAAAAATGCCGAGAAAGCCAAGCGCGCGCTGGATAAACTCGCCGACGTTGTCGAACGCGGTGAGAATTGTTTCCCGATGTTACTCGAAGCAGCGGAAGTCTGTTCGTTAGGCCAAATCACTGGCCGCTTGCAGGAAGTGGTCGGACGTTTCCGACCGATGGTGTAGCGAGCAAAGCAAGCCATTGGCCTCGCTGTGTAGTGGCGCGACAATCAACTTCGCTTCTGACAATGTGGACAAAACCACGCGGTGCGTCCGCCGATGGTCGCTGATTTAAGTCCCCTCCCGCAACGAGGACATTTCCCGCCTTTTCCCCGGCGCGGCAGCAGCCATGAACTTGGAATTTGGTCCGTGTCAGCCCTGGTCGTGATCGCTATTTCCAAAACGTAGTGTGTGGCGCGAAACAGTTTTGTGAGAGCTGTGTCGTTCAGGCGAGCGATTTCGGTCGCAGGATGAATTCGCACGCGGAAAAGAATTTCATCCGCATAAATGTTGCCAATACCCGCGATGATCCGCTGGTTCAGCAAAACGGATTTCACGGCGCCACCATGTTTACCCAGAATTTTTCTGAATTCCCGGAGATCGATCTTAAACGCGTCCGGGCCGAGTGCGTGCTCTTTCAGAAATTCATCGACATCCTTTAGCAGTCCGATCTGGCCAAACTGGCGTTGATCGTCGAACGCCAGACAATGGTTGTTGGCGAAAACAAACAGCACTCGCGCATATCGCGGGGCTTGTTCGTCGTTTTTGAAATACTGCAGCGAGCCCGTCATGCCGAAGTGCAATCGCAACCAGAGCGCGCCATCGGCGCGTACAAACAGATGTTTGCCATGACGCCGACTCGATTCGAAGCGGCGCCCCTTCAATCCGCGCGCAAGTCCTCGCGCTGAAGTCTCTTTCAAGATGTATGCGTTACGCACATCGACGTCGTCGATACGCTGATGCAATGACGTCACGTCAAGATATCGCTTGAATATTTCAACCTCGGGCAACTCTGGCATCGGTGTAGGTGAGACAGGCAATCCCGCCTGCGAAGATTGGGATTTATAGTTTCTTAGAAGTCGAAGCTAATTAAATCATGCCCGCCGATTCAGTCGAAAAGTTCATCAGGTTATTAAAGAGATCACCATCGGGCGCCGTTTTTAATCCATGGTGGGAAGTCGACGAGCGAAACGACATTGACCGCAGCGGACCGGTGACCCGAAGAAACCATTTGCGTGCCTACCTTCGCAAACGACTCGGCAAGGCAAAAGTCGTAGTGATCGCCGAAGCGCTCGGTTACCGCGGCGGGCATTTTAGCGGAATCCCCATGACATCCGAGCGAATCCTCCTGGGTAAAAAGGAAAATGTCGGAATAAAACCGGAGCATGTTTTTTCCAGCATCAAGGCAAGGCGAACAAGCACGCGCGACCAATGCCCGGATGGTTTTTCCGAGCCGACAGCAACGATTGTCTGGAGCTCGTTGCTCAAGCTTGGCCTAAAGCCGGAGGAATTCGTGCTGTGGAATGCGTTCCCTTGGCATTCATTTAATTCACGTCGCGGTTTATTAAGCAATCGGATGCCCAAGAAATCTGAGCGACCCGCCGGTTTATCGGTTCTCAAAGCTTTTCTCGATCTCTTTCCATGCGAGGAAATCATCGCGCTTGGCAACGTCGCTGCCTGGCAACTGAAGGAACTGAACGTCGAGTGCCATCGTCTTCGTCATCCCGCGTCCGGCGGCGCGAGACTTTTCCGTCAGGGAATCGGACCGCTCGTGAAGGGAGCCGGGTAGCGAGGCACGCCAAGCCGGAATCGGTCTTATAAATGGGAGCAGCGCCGAGATAAAAATTTCCCAACAGAGTCATCGATTTAATCCAATCTCGCGCTGGCAAAAGTAGTGGCGTTCGTCCGTTGCTACTTCGGCGGTTCGCTCTTCTTGGTCAATGACGTCAAGAGATCGATCGGAAGCGGGAAAAAGGTCGTGGTGTTATGTTCGCTGGAAATTTCGCGCATCGTTTGCAGGAAGCGCAGTTGCAGCGCAATCGGCTCCTTGCTCATCATCGCAGCGGCCTGCACCATTTTTTCCGCCGCTTGAAATTCGCCCTCGGCGTTGACGATCTTTGCGCGGCGTTCGCGCTCGGCTTCCGCTTGCTTGGCCATCGCGCGCTTCATCGTGTCGGGCAGCGAAACGTCCTTAACCTCAACGGCCGTGACTTTGACGCCCCACGGTTCGGTTTGCCGGTCGATGATCTCCTGCAATTTCTGGTTGATCGACTCGCGCTGCGAAAGCAGGTCGTCCAAGGGGGCCTGACCGAGCACGCTGCGCAGGGTCGTCTGCGACATTAGCGACGTGGCCTTGAGAAAGTTCTCTACCTTCACGACAGAGGCCTGTGGATCGACCACCCGGAAATAGACAACCGCATCGACCGTCACAGGCACGTTGTCACGCGTCATCACCTCCTGCTTCTCGACACTGATGGTCACCACGCGCAAATCCATTCGCACCATCCGATCGACGATCGGGATGAGAAAAATCAATCCCGGACCTTTTGCACCCAGTAATTTCCCCAAGCGAAAAATGACGCCGCGCTCGTATTCGCGCAGAATGCGGATCGCCTGCGGCAAGATGATGACGACGAGTATGATGATCGGCACAGCCCAGCCGATCAATCGCGGCAATGCTTCGATTAGTTCCATGGTTTTATTTTCCTTTGGTTTTCAGTTTTACTGTCAGCCCTTGCACGGCAGCAATCTCAGCCTGCTCGTCTTTTTCGATAGGCGTATCGCTGATCGCGTTCCAGTATTCGCCTTCCACGAAAATGCGGCCGCTCCGCGAATCGATTGGAGTCAAGGCCGTCACTGTTTTTCCAACCAGTGTTTCCGCCCCGACTTTCACTGGCAGCCGTTGCGCGCGCAGGCCTTTCCCAACTACGAAAAGAAAGAACGCCGCAGTGACCAATGTCGCGGGAATAATGTAATTTAACGATAACCGAAAGAGCGGGTCGCCGCGATTGAAGAGCATGAGCGAGCCGATCAGAAATGCAATGATGCCGCCGACCGTTAAGACGCCGTGTGTGGTCGCGTAAACATCGAAGATAAAGAGCATCAATGCGAGTGCGATCAAAACGAGCCCGGTGACGTTGACCGGCAAAACGGCCGCCAGATAAAGTGCGAGGACCAGCGCGATTGCTCCAACGACTCCAGGAAGAATCGCTCCCGGCGTGGTCATCTCACCAATGATTCCATAGATCGCGATCAACATGAGAATGAACATCACTTCTGGCCGCCAGAGCTTTTGAAAGACGTGTTCCGACGCCGACATCTTGATTTCAGAAACTTCGGCGCCGGCAGTCTTGAGCGTCTTTCCATCGACCATTCGTCCGTTTAATTTCTGCAGGAGATCGGAGTTATCCGAGGCGATCAGGTCAATGACTTTTAATTGAAGCGCTTTCTCAGCAGTAATCGATGCACTTTCCTTTACCGCCGACTTGGCCCACTCGACGTTACGTTGCCGCTTACCAGCGATCGTCTCGATGTAGCTCACGGAAAAATTCTCCAGCTTCTGTTTCATCGTTTCGTCGGTCTTTTCCTCTCCGCCACTGGGAAATCCGCCTATCGAGACCGGATGCGCGGCGCCGATTGTCGTGGCCGGAGCCATTGCCGCGACGCTCGCCGCAATGGTGATGAAACAACCTGCGCTGGTTGCAGTCGCGCCGGTCGGAGCGACATAAACGACCACCGGCACCGGGGAGCCGAGGAAGCTTTGCACAATCTTCTGCGTCGAATCGAGCAGGCCGCCAGGCGTGTTAAGCTGAATGATTAGACACTGGGCGTTTTGCGACTGTGCTTCCTCAATGCTACGCGAAATGTAACTCGCCGTCGCTGGCCCAATCGCCCCGTCGATATTGATGAGCGAAACTTTCTCCCCTGCGAAAGCTGTCGGAACAATTGCGCAAGCGAGCCAGGGAACAAGACCCATGAACGCACTGGTCATGCGGCCTTTCACCGCACGCTGCGCTGCGTTGCGCAAAGTCAGGCTCCTTTCATAGGCTGCAGCTTGATGGCCAGGTCGTGCACCTCTGGCTTCACGATTTTCTCGTAATCGCGATAATTTATTTTGATCGCGTCCGTGTGCGTGCCCGCTTCAAACACAATGTAATCTTGCCCGGCCAGACTCTGGTCCACGTACGTTGGCAGACCATAGAGATTCCCGAAGGGCGGCATCGCTCCAATCACGCAGTCGGGGAAGAGCGACTTGAATTCTAGTTCCCTATCCAGGGACACGGCTTTGCCGACTGCTTTCTCGACCTTCTCCAGATCAATATGGTGGTCCGCCGGCAACACCATCATTAGGTGCGCGTCACCGGATTTGACTATAACCACTTTGGCGTGATGCCGGCCTTTCACGTGCTCGGCCTGGGCGATTCGTTGCGCAGACACTGCCTCGGGATGCTGCAGAACCTCGTAGCGAACTTTGTTTTCATCTAAACACTCGATCAGTCGCCTCGGCATTTCCATAACCGTCTCCGATCGAAAAGTAACACTTTCCTGTGCGATCTCTACTCGCTCGAAAACCAGGTGGACACCGCCGCAAAGCTGCCGAGGCGCGAAAGAATTATGTATGGCTACATGCGAAGTTTGCGAGAATGAATATGACAAAGCGTTCGAAGTGATCGTAGCCGGAAAGCATCACACATTCGATAGCTTCGAATGCGCGATCCACGCGCTGGCGCCAGTCTGCCCACACTGCAATTGCCGGATCGTGGGGCATGGTGTGGAAGCCGATGGAAAAATCTTCTGCTGCGTTCATTGCGCGCGTGCCTCCGGCAAAACAACGTTGAAGGATCGAGCTTAAACGCTGCACAGGTCCGACAACAGCGATCACCCGGGAATGCCTCGTCTGAAGGTGGACGCTCCCGATCAAGAGTGCGCGTTTCGGATCGGGCATCAACGATACCGGCGACAGCACTAAGCGCCGATGGTCGCGATCACTGATTGCTTAAAACGAATTGCGCTTTAGCGCCGTTTATTCCCACCTGCTCGCTCACTCCTTGGATTTCGGGGATCGTGTTCTTTTAATCGAACAAGAACAGTTTCCATCTCCTTCCTTAGCTGCGATTGCCCAGAGAGGCATCTAGCGTCCGTAACATGCAAGACGAACGAACTGATTCGTTGTCTGTATCCTTGAAGGAATGATTGCACAAGGCTTCGGGCCTGAAGTAGAAAGGTTCCATGGAGCAAAATCCGGCGGTTCCTCTAACGCCACGACCCAACTGGTGGACGCGAAACTGGAAGTGGTTCGTGCCGGCTGGCTGCTTCAGTATTTTGGTATTGTTCGTCGTTTTTGTTGGCTCGATCGCGCTGATCGTGTTCGGCGCGATGAAATCCACTGACGTTTACAAAGACGCCTTAGCGCGAGCCAGGGTGAACTCTGCCGTGATTGAAACTCTCGGCTCTCCCATCACAGAGGGATTTCTCGTGTCGGGAAACACAAAGGTTAATGGCGCATCCGGAGAAGCAAACCTCTCCATCCCCATCTCCGGTCCCAAAGGGAAAGGGACGATTTATGTGGCAGCGAACAAGTCGCTTGGCCGATGGAACTATACGGGTCTTGTCGTAGAGATTGCTAAGACACATCAGCGGATCGATCTCCTCCAGAGCGGTGTTTCGGCAAACTCGCGCTGATCAATCTGGTGCAACCCGCGACAAAAAAACTTTCCGTCAGCGCAATTCTCTTCGGAATTCTCGCGGGGATTATCGGCATCGGAGGCGGACTATTTCTCGGTTTCGCTCTGGGAGCGGGTCTCGCAGCCGCTTTTCATGTCTCCACGTTTGAAGGCGAAGCCGGCTATTTTGCCGCTGCGATCGCGCTGCTGGTGACGTGCGTCGTTGCGCCGGGCCTAATTCTTCTCACGCTTTACTGGCGCGGCACACGAGGACTTTGGCTTTTCGTCGGGTTGATCGCGGTTTGTTTCTCGCTCGGTATTATTGCGGTGTCGGGTTTTGGAATTTGGTATGCCGGTCAACCGCATGTTTTGAACATCAACGGACCGACGCCGCTGCTGGACTTTGAAGTGAAACCACCGGCCGGACAGTCCGTCCAAGGTCTGGCTGACGTTCAGCCTGAGCTCGATACAGACCGCAATGCAATGTCAGGTTACTGGCACACCGATGCGCCTCAAGACCAAGGAGTGCGAGCGGGTTACGTCGAACTTTATTTCCGAACTTCGCAGCGCCTCTTCGTCCTAAAATTCCCTGGTCAGGAGGACAAGATTTTCCGCCTCAAGCTGCCGGCCAATCCAATGAGGACGAAGTATCGCGCCTGGTCTGACTGGCAAAACCCGGACTTTGTAGCGAGAACGGGCCAGCACCCTTCTCGCCCCTCTAGCGGAAACGACTATCAGATTCGCTACAAAATAGATTATCAGGACCGATAACTTGAGCACATTCAGGTGGAACGCGTTATCCTCAACGCGTTTGTAAGCACGGTTTACCTCTAGCTGCGCCGCGCGTAAGTTTCTGACATGTCGATTTCTGAGGAACAGGTGAAGAACGCGTTGAAGTCGGTGAAATATCCCGGCTTCACACGCGATATTGTTTCATTCGGCCTTGTGAAATCGGTCGAGATCGAGAATGGCGAAGTCAAAGTACAAATCGCCCTGGCGACGAATGATCCGAACGTTCCGGCGGCAATTAAGAGCGAGGCTGAAAAAGCGCTGCGAAGCATCGACGGTGTTCAGAGCGCAAAGATCCTGATCGATATTCATGCGCCGCCCGCAGGCGCAGGCACCGGCATGGGAGCGACCCGAATCCCGGGAGTCAAACACGTGTTCGCGGTGGCAAGCGGTAAAGGCGGCGTGGGCAAATCGACTGTCGCGGCAAATCTGGCGGTCGCTCTGGAGCAAACGGGCGCGCGCGTCGGCTTATGCGATTGCGACATCTACGGCCCGAGCATTTCGTTGATGTTCGGAACACGCGAGCGGCCAATGGCGACGGAAGAAAACAAAATCGTCCCGATCGAGCAATACGGATTGCGGTTGATGTCGATGGGATTTCTGCTCGACGATACTTCGCCGGCAATTTTGCGCGGGCCGATGGTCACTCGTTATACGCAGCAATTTCTGCGACAGGTAGAATGGGGCGAACTGGATTATCTGGTGTTAGATCTGCCTCCTGGCACCGGTGATATTCAGCTCACCATCGTTCAAACGGTCGCGCTTTCCGGCGCGATTGTGGTAACCACGCCTCAGGAAGTTGCGCTCATCGATGCTCGCAAAGCCGCTACCATGTTCGAGAAGGTCAATGTGCCTGTGCTCGGGATCATCGAGAACATGAGTTATTTCGCATCTCCCTCCGACGGTAAACGGTACAATATTTTTGGTAGCGGGGGCGGCGAACGCGAAGCGAAACGACTCCGCGTGCCATTGCTTGGCCAAATTCCGATTGATATCCCCACGCGCGAGTCGGGGGATCGAGGGATTCCAATTGTGGGAGAAAATCGAGAGTCCCCCGTGGCAGCCGAGTTCAAAAGAATTGCAGGAAATCTTCGTAAGACACTGCCGTAGTGAGGGCGTCCGCAACCATGATTGGAACGGAGAGTTAAATAAATAGGGCGGTTGGCGCGTCGAATTTAACTGCTTCGATCTTGTTGACTCGCGCCCAATTCCATGAAAGAGAATCCAGAGATGCCATCTTCAGAGGAGGCTCACTCTCAATTCGTTAAGAATTCGGTGCTGTACAAGGAGTTTCTGGCGGAGCGTGCCGAGATTCTGAGACATAAATGGATCGAAAGCGAAAAAGCCGGAAAAGACATCGGCTTTGAAAAGGCCTTGCTGGATTGGATTGTGAAACATCGCTCCAACTGGCGAGAGCGACGACGAAAGGAGGCGCGCACCGAAAAGTCCGCCTCCTAATTTTTCTGTTCCTTTAATGTGATCCCGCGAGGTCGCAAAGGAAACGCATGAAACAAGCAAAACAAAGGACATCTGGTGCCGCGGTCCCAACGATGGACGCGGAGGCAATTCGTCGAGCGCTTCAACGAATTGCACACGAAATTATTGAGCGAAACCCGCACCTGACTCACGTCGTGTTGGCGGGAATTCCGTCGCGCGGGGTGGAAATCGCCCAGCGCATCGCCGCTTTCATTCACCAGATCCGGAAGATCAATGTTGAGACTGGCGTCATTGACGTGGCGATGTATCGCGATGACGTGGGAACGCGCTCTGAATTGCCGATCGTGCGGGAATCGAAACTCCCTCTGCCACTGGAGGAACGCACCGTTGTCGTTGTGGATGACGTTCTTTACACCGGCCGCACTGTGCGCGCCGCCATGGACGCCATCAACTCATTTGGACGCCCTTCTCGGATTCAGCTCGCAGTACTAATCGACCGAGGCCATCGCGAGCTGCCGATTCGCCCCGATTACGTCGGAAAGAATTTGCCGACTTCAGGCAAGGAAAAGGTGAAGGTCCAGCTTCAAGAAACCGATGAGAAACCGGACGCGGTATGGCTGGAAAGGGAACGATGACCACGCGCTGGACACGAAAAGATCTGCTAGGCCTGCGCGAACTTTCGGCAGAAGAAATCAATTTCATCCTGGAGACCACTGACGCGTTCAAACAAGTAGGTACCCGCGAGATTAAAAAGGTGCCGTCGCTGCGTGGAAAGACGTTGGTGAATTTCTTTGTCGAGCCGAGCACGCGTACCCGCACATCTTTCGAGCTGGCCGCTCTTCGATTGAGCGCGGACGTAATCAATATCTCGGCAACCACTTCCAGCCTGACCAAAGGCGAAACGCTCAAAGACACGGCGCGCAATCTGCAAGCACTGCACGCCGACATTCTTGTTTTGCGTCACAGCTCCGCCGGAGCACCGCAGTTTTTGGCAAATCGGCTCAAGACGAGCGTGATCAACGCAGGCGATGGCGCACACGAGCATCCGACGCAGGCACTTCTCGATCTGTACACCATTCGCGAGCGCAGAGGAAAAATTGCAGGACTGCGAGTGGCGATCGTCGGCGACATTCTGTTCAGTCGCGTTGCGCGCTCGAATATTTTCGGCCTACTCAAACTGGGTGCGCACGTGACACTGGTCGGGCCAAGCACGCTTGTGCCGCGCGAGTTTGAGAAACTTGGCGCCGAGGTTTCGTACAAAATCGAGGATGTGCTGCCAAAAGCCGATGTGGTGAACCTGTTGCGCATCCAACACGAACGCCAGCGTAGAGAATATTTTCCCGGCATCGGCGAATACATTCGCTTGTTCGGTTTGACCAAAGAGCGCGCAAAGCTTTTGAAGCCCGAATGTCTGATCATGCATCCCGGCCCGATCAACCGCGGTGTCGAGATCGACAGCGAGGTCGCCGACGGATCGCACAGCGTCATTCTCGATCAGGTCACCAACGGTCTGGCAGTGCGCATGGCTGTTCTCTACCTCTGCGGAGGGGTCTCGGGATGAGCACCGCAATCGTTCGAAACGGTCGAATTATCGATCCCACAAACAAGCGGGATGAAATCGCCGATCTTTACATCTCGAATGGAAAGGTCGTCGGCTCGAAATCCGAAATTCGAGTGGTGTTGACCCGCCGTGGCGGGAAATCGGAAATTGAAGAGATTGACGCGAAAGGTTTGATCGTTGCGCCTGGGTTGATCGACATGCATGTGCACCTGCGCGAACCCGGATTCAGTCACAAGGAGACGATCGAGTCGGGCGCACGCGCGGCGGCAGCCGGCGGATTCACCACTATTATTTGCATGCCGAATACGTCGCCGGCCGCAGACAATCCCAGCACGATTGCATGGATCAAAGATCGCGCGGCGGAAGTCGCGTGCGTGAATATTTTGCCCGCCGGATCAATTTCAAAAGGTCTTGCGGGCGAAGAACTCGCACCGATCGGATCTCTCGCGAAGGCAGGCGTTGTGGCAATTACAGATGACGGTCATTGCATTCAAAATCATGAGGTGATGCGACGCGCGGTCGAGTATGCTCGCATGGTTGACCTGCCTGTGCTCGATCATTGTCAGGACTACAATCTGGTCGGTAACGGAGTTGCGCACGAGGGGTACTGGAGCACGCTGCTTGGTGTACCCGGCTGGCCCGCAGCGGGAGAACCAGCGATTGTGATGCGCGACATTTTGCTCGCGGAACTTTGCGATCATCCGATTCATTGCCAGCACGTCACAACAGCTGGAAGTGTGCGATTGCTACGTGAAGCGCGGGCGCGCGGCGTAAAAATAAGCGGTGAGGTCTGTCCGCATCACATCGCACTAACCGACGAAGCGATCCAGAATTTCGACACGAACTATAAAATGAATCCACCGCTGCGCTCGCGAACAGACGTTGATGCGCTGCTGGAGGGCATCAACGATGGCACCTTGTCGATCTTGTGTTCCGATCACGCGCCGCACGCAGATTTCGAAAAGGAAGTTGAGTTCGACGTCGCGCCATTCGGGATCATTGGATTGGAGACCGAGCTGGGCCTTTTCATCGATCTGCTCGTGCACAAACACGCCAAGATCGATATCGCACGTTTGATCGAGATGTACACCGTCGAGCCGGCGCGCTTGTTAAAGCTGGATACGGGCACTCTATCGCCCGGGTCCCGCGCGGATGTCACGCTAATCAATCCGGCTTTGAAATGGACTGTTAACGTCGATCAATTTCGATCGGTCTCTCGCAATTCGCCGTTTGACGGCTGGAAATTGAAAGGTCGCGCGGTGCGAACAATTGTAGCTGGAGAAACCGTCTGGAAGTTGTAGCCGCGACCGGTGATCGCGGCCCGCAATCAGCGATGCAGATCCTTACCCTGCTGCGTATCCGCCGTGAATGTAGTTTTCCAAGTGTGCGATTGCCGCCTGCTGACAGGAGATCACGTGCTTTACGAGGTCCCCGATCGAAATCACCCCAACCACTTGATCACCTTCGACCACGGGCAGATGGCGAATATGTTTGTCAGTCATCAGACGCAGACATTTCTCCACCGGTTCACGCGCGTGCGTAACGGTCACATTGGTTGACATAATCTCCGAAACTTTCGTTTCCCCGGAACGTCTGCCGCGGAGGAAAACCTTCCGGGTGTAATCGCGCTCCGAAATGATGCCATTCAAGCGCTCTCCATCCATCACCAATAGAGCGCCGACATTTTTTTCGTCCATCATTCGAATCGCCTCAGAAACTGTTGCGTCGGACGCAATGGAAAAAATGTCTTTACTTTTTTGACTCAGAATCGCGCCGATCGTGCCGCTGACATCCATATAATCCGGAAAATTTTCGCTGCCCGAACAGCAACCCCTTACCATAAGGCAACACCGGCCACCGACGCAAAACAAATAAACGGCAAAGCCGCTATCAAAACGTGGACTGGTATCTCCGCGGAGGAAGCTTGGGCGGGCGCTTTCCATTAACGATCGCGCCTGCCACTGCGATGTATGGAAGTTCCTGCCGATCCGCTGCACAGCGTAACATCAATCCGCCGCGGCTCATGTCGCCGCGACCGACGAAGTCAACGGGAAATCGGAGCCGGTCGCCAAAACTTGCGAGCAAAACGTTCACATATTTTCCGGTGGCAATACTTCCAAGAAGGATGATCTCGCTGCGACATGGCAGTTTTCTTGCGAGAGCACGAGCATCTCGTTCAATCGGCGCTCGATAACGCGGATCGTCACCGTGAATATCGACTGTTGCGAATTCACGCAGGTCATCAAGATGGATCCGCGTTCCGGCATCGACAAGCCCACGAGTGGGCGTGATCACTAATACACCGGGGTTTCCGGTCGCGGGTCGCGCGAACGCAGTCGCGTATGCGATCTTGCCGCGAAAATAGAGGCCGCTGAGAAAGGTGAACACCTCCGCGATCGGCGCACCGCGTTTGCCGCGCAATTTCCGCGCGAGTTCGAATTCCGCCCTATCGCCCAGTATCATCCGCGCTCGTTCTCCACCGGCGAAGGCCGGTGAGAGAAGAAAAATGCGGCAACGCCTCGCGTTTTCCATTTCAATTTGATTGTCGGATTCAATTGTCGAACGAATTGCTCTCTTTCTCATCTCAGCCACTAAATAGACATACCGTTTGAGAAAATAAACACCCAGGGCCGTCCCAGCGACTACGTACGTATTTCATGAAATTCGATTGCAACGCTGAATGGCGAAAATAACTTGGAGACATCATGGCGCCCGCCGACGGCAAAAAAGGCACGCCGCATTTGTTTCCAGGCCTCGTTGCCTCGGCCCTGGCCGCGGCAGTTTTATTCGCTGGACGACTGGTTGCCATTCATTTGGAACACGAGACCGTTTCCTCAACTGCGCCGGAGTTGTTTCCGCTTAAAAACCAGGGACTCGCCTTTCAACGCGCTGCCGTGCACGCGCCGAATGTCCTTTCTCTTTATGGCACCTCGGAACTGATAATCCCGTCGGTTCAGGAGAGGGCGAACCTTTTTTTTCGCAGTGCGCCAACAGGTTTTCAGGTCTCGCCTGTTGGTGGTGGAGGCGCAAACCTGTTGGTCATGTTGCAAAAAGTCGGGGCACTCGGCTCGGACTTGCGTGGCAAAAAACTTGTTATCTCACTTTCACCCGGTTGGTTTTTGAAGGTCACGTCCGGATGGAAGGGTTACCAGGCAAACTTTTCGCCGATGGCAGCGAGTAAAATGATATTCGGCACCGGGCTGAATTTCGAACTGAAGCGGGACATCGCTTCACGCATGCTTGAATCTCCGAGCACCCTCGAAGGGAGGCCATTGCTTAGATTTGCGTTGAGGCGGCTGGCTTCCGGTGGTTGGCTTGATCGGGTCATTTTCTGCGCGCTTTGGCCAGCGGGAAAGTTGCAGACCGCCTTGATGACATTCCAGGATCATTTTGCAGCGCTCACTTACATACGTGATCAGATCAAGCCAGCTCCGCGACTGCATCCGGAAGCACTCGACTGGTCGAAGCTGATTGCAAAGGTAAGCGAAACGAAGCCCGCGGGCTCAGGTAACGTTAAAGAGACTCCAAGCTTCAATGCACTCGTCGTTCCTGGATCTCGTGACGTGGCCTTCCGCAATGATTTGAACGCGTCACCTGGATGGAAAAACCTGGAGTTGCTTTTGCGCGTGCTCGCGCGGGTTCACGCGCGGCCGCTAATTCTCAGCATGCCCATAGGCGGAAACTCTTACGACCACGCGGGCATCTCGCGGTCGGCTCGCGAAGATTATTACGTGACGCTGCAGGCACTGGTGCAGCGATATCATTTTCCGTTAGTGGAATTTAAGGGGCACGACGGGGACCGAGCCTTTCTTATCCGTCAGGAAAGCCATCTCACAGCAAAAGGCTGGATGTATTACGATCGCGCTCTTGATGATTTCTTTCATGGGCGTACGCCGCGAAGCTGACAGGTTCAAACGACGTTTGACGGAACGTCGTTCTGAAGGTCAACAACCATCGCGAATTTGAGAGCGCGAGCCCAGCGTGATTCGATCTTGCTTTTTGGCCGCGCAATGGAAAATAATGCGGCCATGCGTACGGTCTGGCCATTCAAACCTCGCGTAAGTGACCATCGAAACGGACAGGATAATCACCATTCAACAGGGGATGCCTGCCCAGATTTCTTGTGCGTGGGTGCCCAGAAAGCTGGAACGTCGTGGCTTTTTCATCAACTCACTTTGCATCCGGATTTCTGGATGCCGCCGGTCAAGGAGGTGCATTACTTCGATTCGCTGAGTAGAGTCAAACGTCAGAATCCCCCCCGTTGCAAGGATGACCGCGACCAATGGTTTCTAGCCAGACTGGTGGAACTTAGTGCGCTGCCTTACATCAATCTGGGCAACTACTCTGAACTGTTCGCCGCCAAGAGGGCGCTTCTCTCGGGTGACATTACTCCCGGTTACTCCATGCTGAATGATGAACTCATTGAGAGAATCGTCGGTTATTTCCCAAATCTGAAAGTCATTTTTCTGGCTCGTGATCCGGTCGACAGGGCCTGGTCGCAACTGTCCATGGGCGTGCGGCTCCAAAATATCGCCCCCTTTGACTCAACGAATCCCGATGAAGTGTTGCGCAATTTGTTCAGCCCGGGCGTGTTCTTTCGTTCCCATCCAAGCAAGATCGTCAGACGTTGGCGGCGCTACGTTCGCCCCGATCTGTTTCGCATCTATTTCTTCGAGGACTTGAAAGAGAAGCCTGCTGACTTACGGCGTTCCATCCTCAGTTTTCTAGGCGCCAATCCAGACAAACCGAGCGGGCCACTGAAAGCGGATTATAACGGCCAAGGAGGGAAGGAAAAACTTCCGTTGACTGATAAAGTGCGAGCGTGTGTCGCGCAGTTTTTCGAAGAGGAATTAAAAGACTGTGCTGCAGAACTGGGCGGGCCGGCGAAACGGTGGCCTGCACGATATGGGTTTTCCTTAGTGATCTTCTTCGTGCAATTGATGGACGACTTCGACGCCCTATTCTGGTGTGATTGGATCACTTGAGGAAGGAAAGAAGTCTCCTACTCGCGGGGCAGAGCCGGATTTTCTGTGTATCGGAGCCCATAAAGCCGGAACCACCTGGCTTTATCAGCAACTCGATTCTCATCCCGATTTCTGGATGCCTCCTGTAAAGGAACTGCATTACTTCGATCAACTAAGCAGGGTTCAACGCGCAGATTATCCGCGTTGCAGAGACGAGCGCGATCGTCGATTTCTGGAACGACTCAAGAGCCTTAGCGCTGAACCGGGCATCAATCTCGAGAATTATGGACGACTGTTTGAATCCAAGGCATCGCTATTTTCAGGTGATATTTCGCCAAATTATTCGACGCTGAGTGACGAAGTCATTCGGCAAGTTGTCGGATACTTCTCGAACTTGAAGGTGCTTTTTTTGGCGCGTGATCCGGTTGAGCGATTTTGGTCGCATTTGTCCATGGAAGTGCACTATCGTCAAATTGAGCCTTTTGACGCGACCGACATCAACGAAGTCAATCGGAATTTGTCCCGCCGAGGGATGCTCTTGCGTTCATATCCGAGTGCCGTCGTCGCGCGATGGAAACGCTACGTCGATTCAGAGCAGTTTCGCGTTTATTTCTTTGATGACCTGCAAAGAAATCCCGCTGAATTGCGGCGCTCGATTCTTCGTTTCCTGGGCGCTGATCCAGACCAGCCGACCGGTCGACTCAACGCGGATTACAACAGTTGGACCAGGATGGAAAAGCTTCCGCTCACAAACAAGGTGCGATCGCATCTGGCTCAGTACTTCAAAAAGGAACTGAAGACCTGCGCAGCGCGACTAGGCGGGTCAGCCAGGGATTGGCCGGCCCGATACGGTTTTTAGTGCGGTGAGTCTGAAGTTTAACTGCCAGCCGCGATTGGGGCGATTGGGGCCGACTGCGTTCTCTTAAAGCTTAACACTTTTAACTTCCTATCAGGCGCGCTTCGGCCAGATCGAGGTCACGCTGAATATGCCTCAACGCGTCGTCGTTAATCACACGTTCGTTTCGCAAACGAATAATGGTCTGCCTTTCAACGCGTAGCGCTTCGCGTTGCAAACGCTGATATTGGGGCGTGGCGATTTCGCCGCGGCAATCGTCGGGGTTCTCGGCGCAAAGTTGTAATTGCTCCAGGCGTTCGTCGTACTCAGCGCGCAAGCGATCCACGGTGTCGGTCGAAAACTCGCCGCTGGAGCGCAGTTTCCCGATCAGTTCAATTGCGGCCTCATTCGCTTCCACGCGCGCCCGGCGTTCCTCTTGGTCTGCCTCGCCGTCATATGTGATTCCGAGTTTCCGAATCAAGAGCGGCAGCGACAGCCCCTGAAGGACGAGCGTAGTCAGAATGACCGAGAACGTGAGAAACAAAATGTAATTGCGCCCCGGAAATGAGTTGCCGTCACTTAATGTCAGCGGCAGCGCGAACGCAGCCGCTAGCGAAACGACCCCACGCATGCCCGACCAAGCCACGATGGCGGCCTGTTGCCGTCGCGGAATTGGATTACGCACCTGTCCCGCGTTTGTGAGACCTAACACAGGCGGCAGATAGGTCGCCGGTACCACCCAAATAATTCGGATCAAAACAACCGCACTGCTAATGATGATGGCGGTGACGATAGGGCCAATAAGCGATTCGCCACTCAGTGCATGCAGGATTCCAGGGAGTTGCAGTCCAATGACGATAAAGATGAACCCGTTGAGAAGGAAGACGACCATTTCCCAAAACGCGAATGCTTGCAGGCGAAACCGCGGGCTGACGATGACCGGCGAATGCCAGCCGATAAAAATTCCGGCGGCAACCGTCGCCAGAACCCCTGAGGCATGCAGGCGTTCGGCCGGCAGGTAAGCAACAAAGGGAGTGAGCAGAGAAATCGTAATCTGGACCGGCGGATCATCGAGATGGCTTTGCACCCAGCGCACCACGACCGCAACGAGCAAGCCAAATGCAATGCCACCAGCCGATGCCCAGACAAAGCGAACTGCGGCATAACCCGGTGAAAAAGTTCCGGTTATGAGTGCCGCAACCGCGAATTGTAGCGCAACCAACGCGGTCGCATCATTGACGAGACTCTCTCCCTCGAGAATCGCCTGAATACGATGGGGAACGCCGAGCCGGCGAAGGATCGCGGTAGCCGCGATCGCATCTGGCGGCGAAACGATGGCTCCAAGCGCAAAGGCAGCTGCCCACGGAAGCGCCGGCACAATCGCGTGCGCGATCCACGCAATCGTTACCATAGTCACCAGCACTAACCCAATTGCGAGAAAAAGAATCTGCCGCAGGTTTCGCCGAAAATCGCGCCAGGATGTGAACAGCGCTGCCGGATAGAGAAGAGCGGGCAGAAAAAAGTAGAATACAATCTCCGGATTAAGTCTTACTTCTGGCAATCGCGGCACGAAACTCACGGCGAGCCCGCTGATCACCAGCACGATGGGGTACGGCAGCCTAAGTTTACACGCGACCACGGCGAGGACCGCTACAGCGGCGAACAGCAGCACAATGATTTCCGCTTGATGCATGATCAGCTGTAAGAGGGATGGAATAGTCGAGTATTAGAGTCACGGAATTTCACTACCCCAGCCTCCAATATTCCATTACTCCACTACGGCCTGCTTTGCCCGCGCGCGATTCGCCTGAAGCTCAGCGAGGTGTTTTTCCGACCAGCGACAAAGCGCATGCAACGGTTCAATCAAGGTTCGGCCCAGTCTCGTGAGAGAGTACTCCACTTTCGGAGGCACAACGGGATGAACGGTCCGTTGCACCAGGCCGTCGCGCTCGAGGCTGCGCAGCGTCTGCGTCAGCATTTTTTGCGAAATGTCCCCGATTTCACGCTGTAACGCAGCATAACGCATCGTTCCGTGCGCCAGAATCTGGATGATGAGGGCCGTCCATTTGTCGGCAATCCGGTCGAGCACGAGCCGGGAAGGACACTGCGCATCCAAAACGGAAGGGGCCGACGATGCTTTTCGCACGCTCCTGTGTAAAACAATTCCCGCTGACGAGCAAGGGGAGAGTAACATTCTAAAAAGAGTGTATGGACTATAACCATAGGTAGTTGACTGCTGGTTTGGCTGTCCGAAATTTAGATTATGACAATTTCATCTCTTACGAAGGAAAACACTGTCCCGACGGATGTTCTCTTAAACGCGACGGAGTCGGATGCTCCATCGCCGACGAGTAAGGAAGTCGATGCGACAGCAGGTCAGGACGATTCCGTCTTGTTCGATGCGTATTCGCGCACCGTAGTCAGTGCAGTCGCGCGTGTCGCCCCCGCCGTTGTGAACATCGATGTAAAACAACGCATGAGCCTCCCGCGTGGAACGCGCGAGCTCAGCGGGAACGGTTCGGGTTTCATTGTCACGCCGGACGGATTCATCCTGACTAATAGTCACGTCGTGCACTCGGCGAATTCTATTACTGTGAATTTGCCCGATGGACGTGAATATCCGGCGCAACTGGCGGGCGACGATCCGGACACCGATCTCGCGGTGATTCGAATCGACGCGCCGCAACTTGCCCATGTGCGTCTGGCTGACTCCGAAAATTTGCGCGTCGGCCAACTGGCGATCGCGATCGGAAATCCTCTCGGCTTTCAGGCGAGCGTCACTGCAGGCGTGATCAGCGCACTCGGTCGCTCGATGCACGCGCAGTCGGGCCGTTTGATTGACAATATCATTCAAACCGATGCTGCGTTGAATCCCGGAAACTCCGGCGGACCACTGGTTAATTCAGCCGGCGAGGTAGTGGGTGTAAACACGGCCGTGATTCGACCGGCGCAAGGCATCTGTTTCGCGATCGCCAGCAAGACGGCCAAATTGGTTGCTGGCTGGCTGATTCGAGATGGACGTATCCGCCGTGGCTATATCGGCGTCGCCGGTCAAAACGTGCCAATTCACCGACGGATCGTCCGATTTTATGGTTTGCCTCTCGAGACGGCTGTCCTCGTTGTTTCAGTGGAGAAGACTAGTCCCGCCGCGAGCGCCGGATTGCGCGAAGGGGATCTGATTGTTGCGTTCAACGATCAGCCTATTGGGAGCGTGCACCATCTGCACAAGGTTTTGGTCGGCGAACAAATTGGCGTGAACTCCAAGCTGACGGTCATTCGGCACACCGAGAAATTGGAGTTGCCGATCTTACCAGCAGAGTCGCGATCGGAATGACGGCCTGGTAGGGATGCCGCAATTGCGGCATCCCTACCATTTTTTTGCTCCCTTAGGGAGTTACGTCTCAACGCCGAGGGTAGGACGCGGCGCTGGCGTTGGGCTCGGAGTCGGCGTGGGAGTTGGAGTTGGATCAAGAAGTTTTCGCCAGACACCCTCGCCCCCTCATCGTAACTGGAGCGTGACGCCAGCGACTTTCGAAGCCTTTGCAGCCGACGCGCCTGCCTCTACAATCAAATCAATTCTCCATGAAATTTCTGATCATTGGCGGCGGCGGCCGTGAACACGCACTGACGTGGAAGATCGCGCAATCTCCGCATGCGGAGCGGATTTTCTGCGCACCTGGAAACGCTGGCACTGCGGAGACTGCCGAAAATGTAGCAATTTCCGTCGGTGATTTGAAGGCGCTGGTTCGGTTCGCCAGGGAAAATCGCATCGACCTGACGGTGGTCGGTCCTGACGATCCGCTTGCCGCAGGGATTGTCGATCTTTTTGCCGCTGAAAAATTGCGCGCGTTTGGCCCGACGAAATCGGCGGCACGCATTGAGGCCTCCAAAATTTTCGCAAAAGAGCTGATGCGCGCGCAGAAAATTCCTACCGCCGAGGCAAGGGCATTTACCAATAGCAATGACGCGTTGCATTACTGCGAACGACTGGAATTTCCCGTTGTGATCAAAGCGGACGGCCTAGCTCTGGGAAAAGGAGTAATCATTGCCGCCGACGCCGTCGAGGCGAGATCGGCCATCGATGAGATGATGATCCAGGGCCGCTTTGGCGAGTCAGGTCGACGGATCGTGATCGAGGATTTCTTGCGCGGAACAGAATGTTCTCTTCACGCCCTGGTAGACGGAAGCAGTTATCGTCTGCTGGAATCGGCGCTCGATCACAAGCGCGCGCTGGACGGCGATCAAGGGCCGAATACTGGCGGAATGGGCGCGTTCAGCCCTGCCAACAATTGGAACGACAAGCTGCAATCGCAATTCGAGACGAAAATTATGCAGCCGCTGCTTCGCGGTCTGCTGCAACAGGGAATTACATTTCGCGGACTTCTCTACCCAGGGTTGATAATTACCAGAGATGGCGCCCGCGTGCTGGAGTTCAATTGCCGTTTTGGCGACCCGGAGACACAGGCGCTTTTGCCCAGGATGAAATCCGATCTGGTTCCGCTGTTGGAAGCGACGATTGATGGAAACCTTGGTAAGTGTGCGATTGAATGGGATGCGCGCGCTGCCGTCACGGTCGTGCTCGCGTCTGGTGGTTACCCTGGCAAATACGAAACTGGAAAAACAGTTTCAGGTCTCGATGACGCGGCAAAGCTCGAAGATGTCCAGATTTTCCACGCCGGAACCAAACGCGCCAACGGTGAGGTGAAGACTGCTGGCGGTCGCGTTCTCGCGGTGACCGCGCTTGGATCAACACTCGAAGCCGCACGCGCACGCGCATACGAGGCTGTCTCCCGCATTCATTTCGAAAACTGCCACTACCGGCGCGACATTGCTTTAGGTGACTCTCGAAATATGGAGTGAGTCGCCCGTAGAGAGAACTCCAAATTCGGCTTTCGAAATTCGAATTTTCGCGCAATTAGAAAATGCGCTATAGATCGGCATCCGTTTCCAATGTCACAATTCACGTCGTTGTCTCTTATTAGCTTCTGTCTGGCGATAAATGCGCTGGCGCAAACTCCGCCGCCGACCGTAGTGCCCCCAGGCAGGCCAGCTGCTTCGGCAAGACCATCCGTGCTCGCGTCGCCTTCGCCCTCGGGAAGCCCGACCACTGAAGACCTAGTCAATTCGTTAGGCCTGCCTGAGCTCCAGGCAATCATCACGCTGTTAAAAAGTAACTTCACAAATCCGGACGAAATTACAGATACCGAGTTGAATCGGGCGACCATTGAGGGGCTAATAACGAGGCTGCCACGTGGGGTAATGCTTTTGCCCGCCAAGGAGAACGCGCCAGCGGAAGCACCCAATGTCTTTTACAGTGAGATAATCGGGGGCCACATCGGATATGTGCGCGTCGGTTCATTAAACGCTGCGAACCTTCAGGCGTTGGACAAGAGCGTCGCCAATTTCGCGGCGAGAAACGTGAACGCGGTCATTGTGGACCTTCGCGTCAGTCCGGCAACGACCGATTTGCCGCTGGCCGCCGAATTCGCAAAGCGGTTTTGTCCCAAAGGCAAAACTCTTTTCACCTTGCGAGATCGGACGGGACATCAGGACCGCGTGTTCGGTTCTGATCGTGATCCGGCATTTCGCGGTCTGGTCATGGTACTCACCGATGGCGATACGGCTGGTGCGGCGGAGGCGATCGCTGCGGCACTGAGATTTTACAACAAGGCCCTGCTCATCGGGCAAGTGACCGCCGGTCGCGCAGCTGAATACTCCGATCTGTTGTTACCAAGCGGCAAGATTCTGCGTGTTGCCGTTGCAGAAATGGTTTCACCCGAGGGTCGTCCACTGTTTCCGGAGGGAATAAAACCGGATTTGCCTGTCGACATGTCGATGGCGGACAAGCGGCAGATTTTCCAATTGAGCGGCGAAAAAGGAATGGGTCCGTTCGTTTACGAGGGCGCGCGCCCGCACATGAACGAGGCAGCACTGTTAGCCGGGACAAATCCCGAAGTTGAAGCAGCTGAGGCGGCGCAACAACGCCGCGGCCGCGCGCCGGAAAAGCCCCCAGCCTACGATCCTGTGTTGCAACGCGCGCTGGATGTCGTTGCCTCGCTCGAGGTTTATCAAAAACGATAGTGGCCCGAGTCTTTGACGATCTAATCGTTCCTTGGTTGCGATTACTGCGGAGCCTTATTCTCGCCAGGCAATCCGTAATCGTTTTCCTGAGTTGAGAGATTTTTCGATTTCGCTCAGAATGACAAAGCAGTGACCCCGCTCGAAGAACGCATCGGCTACAAATTCCGGAACTCACTTTTGCTGGCGGAGGCGCTTACCCACCCGAGCCTGGGTCATGAGGCGCAGCGCTATCATTTTGATTATCAGCGTTTGGAATTTTTGGGCGACGCCGTTCTCCAGCTTGTTATCACCGAGTATCTGTTTCGCCATTTTGGTGCCGAAGCCGAGGGACAACTAACGAAACTGCGTTCGCGGCTGGTTTCTCGCGAAGCCTTGCGGGCGCATGCTGCCACGCTGGATTTGGGACGTTACATTTTGATGGGGCGTGGCGAAGAAAGCAGTGGCGGCCGTGGACGCACGTCCACATTGGCGGACGCTTTTGAGGCGCTCATCGGTGCCATTTACCTCGACGGCGGTCTCGAGGCAGCGAAGCAGTTTATTTTGACACAGACTCGCGGTGATCTCGAACAACTGGCGGAAACACCGGTAGACATCAATCCCAAGGGCCAGCTTCAGGAGTTGTTGCAAAGCATCTCACCGCGCAGTCCGGTTTATGAATTAGTTTCTCAAAGCGGGCCTGAGCACGAGAAAACATTCGTCTCACAAGTTGTTTGGGAAGGAATCGTTCTCGGACAGGGCAGCGGCCACAGTAAGAAACAGGCGGAAACTGTGGCTGCACTCGAAGCAATGCTGCTAAAGCGTTGGGAGAAGGAGCACCGCGATGACGTCTGAAGTCGGCATGTGTAGGTAGGACGGTCGCCGAATCCGTCCCTTCCGCGTTTCGGCGCGCTCGGTATGCAGTCCGGCCTCGGACTCACGCCCTACAATTCATATCGAATGATGAAGCGCGTGAAGGTTGCCCCATTGGAAATGAGTCCGGATCGATTCAGTTACAAACTTCTTTGCCTCACCGACCGCCTTTTCCAGGGATAAGCCCGACGCAAGACCAGCCGTGATCGCCGCCGAATACGTGCAGCCGGTGCCATGGGTCGCGACCCCGTGAACGAACGGCGCTGAAAACTCCACCACTTTGCCATTGGCAAACAGAAGATCGACAGCGCGTTCACCCTCCAGATGACCGCCTTTGAGAAGGATTCCGGTTCCAAATCTTTTCTGCAATTCTCTTCCCGCGTCATGCATCGATTGCCGATCGTTAATTTTCGTTTCAACTAATCGCTCTGCTTCATCGAGGTTTGGCGTAATCAGAGTCGCCAGTGGAAATAATTCCTTCTCATAACTCTCGATCGCCGCGGGCTCGAGGAGAGGATCGCCACTCGTTGCTACAAACACCGGATCGATCACCAGCGGAATCCGTGGCACGGACATCTTGTCCAGGTTCAGTATCGTCTTTGCTACCGCGGAAACGATTTCTGCCGAACAAAGCAGACCAGTCTTAATCGCAGCGATCGGAAAACTTTTTGAGAGCACTTCGATTTGCTCGCTAACGATTTTTGCGCTGACCGCCTCGATTCGTGAAACTTTTCCGGGAATTTCCGCGACGATGCAAGTCACGGCGGTCAATCCATAAACCCCCAGAGCGGAAAACGTTTTCAGATCCGCCTGAATGCCAGCGCCCGCGCTGCTGTCGGAACCCGCGATGCTCAGCGCAACTGGAACTGTCGCCGCGCTTTGTAAGCGCCGACCGTTGTGTTTGCCCATGGAATTCGGCGGTCACAGACCGCCGCTACAGAATTACGTGCCGTCGTTCCCGATCGCTTCGACTGGGCAGCCTTCCATCGCCTCTTTGCAAAGTCCTTCTTCTTCCGGCGTCTCCGGTTGTTTATAGACGTAAGAATGGCCGCCGTCGTCGTTCCGCTTGAAATTGGCAGGCGCGGTTTCGCGGCACAAATCGCAGTCGATGCATTGATCATCGACATAGAATTTGCCCGGTACGTTTTCGGCGTATTTGTTTGTGGCATCGGCCATGGCTTTTTCCCTAAAAATGAAGTGGAACGTTAGAAAGAAACGCCCCGGCTGCAAAGTAATTTGCGTCTTAACGCGACTAGACGCAACCGGTAGATGCTGTCAGCGCGTTAAATTGTTAAGGCGTTGAGGCCGAAAGCCGATTGCCATCAAACAGCGCCATCACGGGGAACTGACGCCTTCCCTAACAAACCACAACATTCGACGGAATGTCTTATCCTCTGGTCAATCGAAGCATTTTGTGAACGCATCCGACCAACCGACTTTGGGCAAGCAGCGTGTGCGGCGTTGGATTGGGCACCTTTGGCGTGAATGGACGATCGAAAGTTGGCGTCCGATTTCTCCGGCCTTCGCCAAACCAGATCCTTTGAGGTGGAATGATGACCAGATAACGGCAGCCTGGATCGGCCACGCAACGGTCCTCATCAAATTCTTTGGCATCAACATTCTGACCGACCCGGTACTTTTCGGGCGCATCGGGATTCGATTACCAGGATTTACGATTGGCCCGAAGCGGTTGACTGCGCCAGCTCTCGAGTTCCACGAGCTACCCAAAATCGATGTCGTGCTTCTATCGCACGCGCACTTTGATCATTTCGATTTGCGCACGCTCCACCGCTTTGACGAAACCACCTGCGTAGTCACCGCTCCGAACACGGCAGACTTGTTAAAATGGACACGTCTTCGGGATGTCACGGAACTTCGCTGGGGCGAACAGAAATCTCTTAGCACCTCTGCCGGAGCCCTCACTATCAGCGCGTTTCAAGTCAAACACTGGGGCGCGCGAAAACAGCGCGACACTTATCGCGGCTACAACGGCTACGTGATGGAGTCCCACAGTCGCGGGCGGCGGCGGATTCTGTTCGGCGGAGATACTGCGATGACAAATACCTTCGCTGAATTGTCTAAGCACGGGCCTGTCGATCTCGCGATCATGTCGATCGGCGCGTACAATCCCTGGATCCAATCACACTGCACACCCGAACAAGCGATTGAAATGGCAAACGCTGCCGACGCGCGATTTATCATGCCCATGCACCACCAAACGTTCCGGCTCAGTTTCGAGCCATTCCGGGAACCCATCGAACGCTTTCAGGCCGCGCTCAGCAACACTCCTGAACGCATCGCGCTGCGGGAAATTGGTGAGACATTCGTTTTGCCGTGATTGCTCAACAATCTCGATCACGAGCCCGAGCAAGAGAAGGCGCGAGCCCGTTGAGTGCTATTGCCACGCTGTTGCCACGATGTAATGTTTGGCCGCGCTTGCCGACGTAGCTCAGCTGGTAGAGCAGCGGTTTCGTAAACCGCAGGTCACGGGTTCGAATCCCGTCGTCGGCTCCAGCCTTTCACTCGCGACAATCTGGAGAGCGAAACTGTCACGCCGTTAGCCCCGACGGAGGCGAATCGTTTGATCCCAAGTAATTTTTGTCGCGAGCTACGGCTTGGCAGGCACTCCATTGCGAATTGTTGGAGTCCGACGATTGGATGTTGACGCCTGCGACTGCCGTCCGCTTGCCGAAGGCCGGTTGAGCGTTAAACGTTTGGCGTTTTAGAATGACAGACTCAAATTCCATCTCGATCATTATTCCAACCTTGAACGAGGAGGAGAATATCGCGCCGTTGGTTTCGGAAATTTCTGCGTGTGCTGTTCCTTTCCGGGAAATTTTGTTCGTTGACGATCATTCTGTTGACGAGACTTGCGACAAAGTTCGCGCCCTTGCGGGTACTCTCCCGATCCGCTTAATCGAGCAGGACGGGGCAGGTCCTGGATTAGCGACGGCGATCATGTTGGGCGCGCGGGCGGCGCGCGGAGAGATTCTGCTCGTGATGGACGCAGACCTGAGTCATCCGCCTGACCGGATCAAAGATTTGGTGGCGCCGCTGTTTGCCGGCACCGCAGACCTTGTGGTCGGCAGCCGCTATGTGAAGGGCGGGTCGACGCCGGGTTGGCCAGCATGGCGCCGGGCCGTATCACGAGCGGGGGCGGCACTTGCGCATCCGCTCACTGGCCTTCACGACTCCATGTGCGGTTTCTTTGCCATCGGTCGTTCCCAGCTGCTGGAACTCGCGCCGCAAACCAGCGGTTTCAAAATTGTTTTCGAGACATTGCTGCGCGCCCGCGGAACGCTGCGCGTGCGTGAAGTTCCGATCGCCTTTCGTGAACGCATACACGGGAAATCGAAAATGTCGTTCGGCGTTGCCCTTCGATTTTTTCTGCGCTGGCTTCACGCGATGGTCGAGCATCTCGTGGCGTCTCGGCGTGAAAGAAGCCCTAACCAGGCTGGCGGAGCGGAGGCTCTACATCCAGAGGCTCCAGGAAAGTAACGCGGACGCATCACGCCAGACGCGGCTTGAAGAGTCGCCCAGCACAACCACGATTACATCCCTCCCGGGACGCGTACCGCTTGCGATCAGACATTTGCCTGCGGAATCGGTGTAACCGGTCTTCATCCCGTTACAGTAAGGGAGCCGTCTGAGAAGCTTGTTGGTATTTTCAAGCTCGCGCGTGCGACCGTTCGCGAAGCGAAAGACAAGCTGCGGGAGACAAACGATCGACCGGATTGTCGGATTCGCATAAGCAGCGCGCGCAATGAGCGAAAGGTCGCGTGCAGTGGAATATTGTCCAGGTATCGGCAAACCATTTGGATTCACAAAGTGCGAATGCACAGCTCCAAGCTGTTGCGCGCGCCTGTTCATGACCTCTGCAAATGCTTCGATGCTGCCTGCATTATCCCGGGCCAGACATCGTGCGACGTCATTGGGGCTTTTCACTAGTAACGCGCGCAGAAGATCGATCCGCTGATAAGTGTCGCCCGCTTTGATGTTCAGCTTCACCGGCTCGGCAAATGTATCGGTGGGTTGCACCGTTACCTGCCGATCAAGAAAACCGCTCTCCGCTACAACGAGCGCCGTAAGTAATTTTTGCGTGCTCGCTGGAGCCCTGAATTGATCCGGATTTTTTTCATACAAGGTTTTGCCGCTATTCGCGTCCACCACAATCACTGAAGCTGCGCTGGTCTTTGGTATTCCCTCTGGAGTGAATTCTGTCGGCGCGGGAATTGTTTCCGGTGTTTCTTTGGACTTTGCGCGGGCCCGGTGTGAGCGGGTATGGGTCGATTTCGATGTCTTTGATTTGCGAGTCGGAGTGGGTTCAGCATCGGCGTCCTCTTGGTCGTCGGACGAGCTCGCCTTGGCGTGCTTTTCCTTAGCACTAACCGCCTTCGCTTTGCGGACGGGACCGGAGACCCCACCCGGTCGTACGGCGTTGGAATCAGCGGCGTCCTGGCTCCATACATTTGGAACTGATGCCAGAATGAGAACGCAAAGGAGCCAGAGCAAGCTGCGCGACAATTTCATGGGTCGGAAATTAGCGACAAGACTTTTAACGGCGCAAGGTATCGGGAGCAAATACCAGTTTTAGTCTAGGATTTCCCGCCGCGCTCGATCAATTCAATCTCGTAGCCTTCGGGCGCGTCGATGAATGCGATTTTACCGGTGCCAGTTGGATGCGGCCCATCCGATAGCGGATAACCTTTTGCCTCCGCATGCTTGGCGAACTTTTCCAGGTCGTCCACTTCAAATGCGAGATGCGTAAGGTCCGGGCCAACCACGATCGGCCCGCTTTCATCAAATTTACAAATCTCAATCTCCCCGTCTCTGTGGGGCGCTTTTAAAAACACGAGCTGTGATCCGCGACCGGAAGTGTGACGGCGAAGCTCCTTCAGCCCCAGAACATCCTTGTAGAAAGAAACTGTTTTCTCCAGGTCTTGTACGCGGTATCGCGTGTGCAGCAGTTTCTTGACCATGGCTTACTTTATTCTCGCGCGATGCGGATTCAAACTCACATGCATGCTCGTCATCCTGCTTGCCATGTCGAGGGAGCTCGTAGCCTCATCAGCGGTTGCTCTGCGGGATTCCTCGACTACGGTTTCGCTCCGCTCGAAATAACAAAAATACTGTTATGAAAAAAATCGGAATTCTTTTTGGCCAGGAACACAGTTTCCCACCGGCATTCGTGGAGCGGGTGAATCAGAAAACCGGCGGCAAAGACATCGTCTCGGAATTTGTCAAAATCGACAAGGTGATTCAGGGGGAGCCGTGCGGTTACGACGTGGTCATCGATCGCATCTCGCAGGACGTACCGTTTTATCGTGCGTGGCTTAAAAATGCAGCGCTCACCGGCACTGCAGTCGTGAATAATCCGTTCTGGTGGAGCGCCGATGAAAAATTCTTCAACAACGCGCTGGCGACTAAGATCGGCGTCGACGTGCCGCGTACTGTGTTGCTTCCGTCAAACCAACCGCCGACGGACACGAACGACAACTCATTTCGCAATCTCGGATACCCGCTCGATTGGGAAGGGATTTTCAGTTATGTCGGCTGGCCGGCATTTTTTAAACCGTTCGCAGGTGGCGGTTGGAAGAATGTCTATCGCTTGCATAACCCGGAGGAATTTTATCGCGCCTACGGCGAGACTGGCCAGCTGGTGATGATGTTGCAGGAAGAAGTGAAATTCGACATGTACTTCCGCTGCTATTCAATCGATCAACGGCATGTTCGGATTATGCCATACGAGCCGCGGCATCCTTATCACCTGCGGTATCAAACCGAATGGCAGGCACCGAAAGAAATCCTCCAAAGAGTCGAGCAGGATGTGCTGACGCTGAACCAGTTTCTGGGTTACGACTTGAACACGGTCGAGTTCGCGATTCGCGACGGCGTGCCGGTCGCGATCGATTTTTGCAATCCCGCCCCGGATGCGGAAGCGGCCAACGTCGGTCAGGCAAATTTCGAATGGGTGGTCGAAGCGGTCTCCGAAATGGCAATCCGTAAAGCGCGCGAACACAAACCTGGACGTGATAATTTGAGCTGGGGCAAATACGTGCAAGCCGCGGTGACAAGGCGAGCGCTGGGCGAGCTCGCGTAAGAAATAACGTGAAGGCGAAGGTGGATCGACCGCCCCGCGGACGACGCCAAACAAATGCGGCTTGGCCGCCTGATTTTAGTATCGAGCGCGCCGCGGACCAGTCCGTCCGACTGGCAGACAAGGGACTGCTCGATCCACGATGACAGCGAGCCGTTTTTGACGGAAGTTTCCTACCCCTGATGAGCGCAAAGCAGCACACGTTTACTCTCGGCATCGAGGAGGAATTTGCCATCATTGATCCGGAGACACGCGAGCTTCGGTCGCACATCCAGGAGATCCTCGAGGGCGGGAAAGTTACGCTCAAAGAGCAAATCAAGCCGGAGATGCACCAATCGGTCGTTGAGCTCGGCACTGAAATTTGCCAGTCGGTTGTCGATGCGCGTGCCCATGTGATCGAACTGCGCAGCAGACTCGCGGAACTCGCGGGTCGCAGCGGACTAAAGATTGCTTCGGTGGGCACACATCCGTTTTCGCACTGGCGCGATCAACTCATTACTCAAGGCGAGCGCTATCAGGAGATCGTCAAGGACATGCAGCAGCTCGCACGCGCCAATCTCATCTTCGGATTGCACGTCCATGTCGGAATTGCAGATCGTGAAATGGCCATTCACGTCATGAATCAAGCGCGCTATTTTCTTCCGCACATTTACGCGCTCTCGGTGAACTCACCGTTCTGGGTTGGCCAGGACACGGGCTTGAAAGGTTATCGACTCAAAGTGTTCGAACGCTTTCCACGCACCGGGATTCCAGACGCGTTCGAAAGCCTTTCGGAGTACGACGACTACTGCAAGCTGCTGGTCAAAACCGGTTGTATCGATAACGCGAAAAAAATCTGGTGGGACATCCGGTTGCATCCTTTCTTCGATACGCTCGAGGTGCGCGTGTGCGATGCCCAAACACGCGTAGACGACACGCTCGCGATTGCGGCATTGATCCAGGCAGTCATCGCCAAGCTTTTCAAATTGCTCTGGCGAAACACTACTTTCCGGATTTACCGGCGTCGTCTTCTGGATGAAAACCGGTGGCGCGCGGCGCGCTACGGCATCGACGGAAAACTGATCGATTTCGGCAGGGAAGCGGAAGTGGAAGAGCGGAGCTTGCTAAACGAATTGCTCGAATTTGTGGCCAGCGAGGCAGACGAGCTCGGCACGCACCGCGAGATGGCGCACATCGAGCGCATCATGCGCGAAGGCACCGGCGCAGATCGACAACTCGCAGCCTACGAGCGGACGCACGATATGAAAGCGGTGGTCGATCAGATCGTTGCAGAAACGTACGAAGGCTTAAGTCTCGCATAACGGCCGATCGCGGCGACAAGGTCCCGCACGTTTTGCTCGTTCATCCGGCCAATAGTTCCGATGCGGAAGCAATCGTCCCGGCTCAACTTGCCGGGATAGATGACGAAGCCGCGCGCCCGGAGATGCTGATAGAAGTCATCAAATTGGAAGTTCGGATCATCCGGATAACGAAACGCAGTGATGACGTTGCTTTGGCGTTCTTCCGGCAAGTACTCGGCGAAACCAAGCTTGCGCATCCCCGTTCGTAATGCCTCGTGATTAGCGCGGTAGCGGGCGGCGCGAGCGGAGACGCCGCCTTCTTCGCGCAGTTCTCCAAGGGCTCTGGCGAAGGCGAGCAACGCGTGGGTGGGCGGCGTGAAACGAAATTGGCCATTGCGTTCAAGACCTTCCCATTGTGCGAACAGATCCAGGCTGACGCTTCGCGCGCAGTCTTTGGTGGTTTCGAGCACTGCGCGTCGCGCCAACACGAAGGAGAAACCGGGGACGCTTTCGAGACATTTGTTAGGGGAAGAAATTACATAATCGATTTCCGGTTTGTTCAAATCGATGGGCACACCGCCGAAACTGCTCATCGCGTCGACAATGAATTCGCGACCGGCCGCTTTTACAATGTGCGCAATCTCATCGATCGGATTCAAAATGCCCGTGGTCGTTTCGCAATGCACGATTGCCACATGCGTCGCGGCCGGTTCTTCCTCGATGAGGTGTTGTACGCTGGCAGGGTCCGGCGATTCGTTCTCCGGCCAGCGTGCCAGTCTGGTGGAAATTCCCGATCGCTCCGCGATCGTAGCCATGCGTTCGCCATAAGCGCCGTTTGCCAACACCACGAATCTGCCTTCCCGCGGGATGACTGATGAAATGACCGACTCGAGCCCAAACGTTCCGCTTCCCTGCATAAGTACGGCTTCGTAACCCTGTTCGGGCGAGACACCGGCGATACGGAGTAATTCCGCGCGAATGCCTGCCACCAGCTCGATGAAGTCGGTGTCGCGCGAACCAACGTCGTGTTGCATCGCGGCTTTGACGGTTGCGCTCGTGGTAAGTGGTCCCGGGGTGAACAGAAGCGGATCTTTCATTTTGCGTTGGACCTCAGGAATTGTGAAAAGCGTTCCTTAACTTCGTGCGGCGGCACAGTGGGACGGCCGAGCTTCGCGGGCGAGCCCGATCGTATCTTCACATGCAACAAGGAAGGTCCGCGCCGGTAACGCAGCAGACGAACAGCCTCCTGAATGTCTTTCGGGCGGTCCACTGCAAAAGCCGAGCGATAATTAGAAGCATCGGCGATGGCCGCGAAGCGGACAATCTGCGACGCCGTTTGCTGGCCTCCCGTTGAATCGTGCGCTTGGTTATCTAGGATGATGTGAAGAAGATTCGATGGTTGATAAAAGCCAATCGTGGCGAGCACGCCGAGCTTCATTAATGCAGCGCCATCTCCATCGAGCACGACGACTGGTTGCCTCGGGAGCGCGTGTGCCACGCCGAAACCAATCGCCGACGCGGTGCCCATCCCGCCGACGACATAGAGGTGGTTGGCGCGATCCGAGATTGTGAAGAGTTCGCGGCCGGTCTTGCCAGTCGTAGCAATGATCGCTTCGTCGCCGGCGAGAGCGTCGAGAATAAGCTCAATTGCAGCGGTCCGCGTGAGTTGATCAGTCTCCTTTGCTGAGAGGTTTTGTCGCAGATCGGTTTTGAGCGACTCGGTCTCGACGCGACCCGACAAAGCCTGCGGCGCGACCGATCCTCTTTGCATCACCAAAGCGAACGGTCGTTTTCGCTGCTGCATGCTCGCCTCAGCCTCCGCCAGCGTTTGGGCAATTTCTGTTTCGCCAGCGGGAAAAGGCAAATACGGGATTTCCATGGTCTCGAGCAAACGCTGCATGATCCTTCCCATCTGTTCATGTTGCGGTTCGTCCCTTACTTCGGGTTGGCCGCGCCAGGTAACGATGAGCAAAGTCGGCACACGAAACGGGTAGTTGAGCGAGGTCAGAGGATTCACCATATTACCGAGGCCGGAATTCTGACACATGGTCACCGTTTTCCGTCCGGCGAGAAACGCTCCGAAGGTAACCCCGACTGCCTCGCCTTCACTCGTGGCGCCAATGTAGTCAACCGTTGGATCACCTATCACGTAGTTGATCAGAGACGTTAAAAAGGAGCAGGGCACTCCCGCATATTGCGAATAACCAAGGCCCCGCAGGTGATCGACGAACGAGAAAGCGCTGATCATGACTTTAAGACGCGGCCTGATTAAAAGTTAAAACGCCTGGGCCTGTGCGAGATCCTCGAGATCGTCCACGTCCAGCCATTGTCCGGTGATGTAAAGCGTCTGCACGCGTTGCCCCTCCCTGACGAGATAATTGAAAAGATCGTCGAAGCGCAATCGGCGAAAATCGGGGCGTCTCGATAGGACATCCAACGCATCGCATATCGCCGCGGAGCCACGCGCTGTCGTTTTGATCAACCCGATCCATTCGCCATGGATTTTGTCCGCCGAAAGATCGGGTCCTATCTCCGTCAGGAACGCATCCTCTTCGTCATAACTGAGTGAGTAGGGCCGGGTCGCAGTGATATAGTCGATGTATCCATCCCCCTCACGCTTGCGTCGCCGCTCCCACATCGCATCCACCGCAATAACGATATCGTGTTCTTCGGCGAGCAGATTGTTCAGGATATGCTGGCGGAAAAGTATATCTCCAAAGGAAATGATCGTATCGCCATCGATCCGATCGAGGGCCTTATGTAGCGAAACCAATTCACCCGTGCTTTCGAAGTCTTCGTTCTCTATAAATTCAACGTCGGGTGCACGCACTTTCTCGGCCGCATAGCCACGCACCACAGTGATCGCACGGACGCCGGCCGTGCGAAACTGGGCGACAAGCTTGTGCAGTAGTGGCGTCCCCCCAATGGGCACCATAGCCTTCGGGATGCCGGCCGTGACGTCTCCCAATTCTTTACCGCGACTGGCCGCCAGAATAATCGCGCGCATCGAAGCCCGGCCCTTGGGCAAATAACGTTCCTCGGCAAGCAAGAGTTCTTCCGCATTCTGAAGCCGGAAAACTTCTTTCACTGGGACAATTCTATCTTCGACATTTTGAACCGAACGCTCAGCAAAAATACGGCGGGTCGTTTCCTGCATCGCCGCAATTGCGCTGCGGACATTTTGATTTGCCCAGATCACGATTCTGATGCCCGCCTGCTCTAAGACTTCAACCGGAGCACTATAATAAGTGGTGGGAGCGATCACGAGGGGGCACGTGTTCGGCCAAGCTTTGGCAAACCCGAGCACCTGATCCGGCGTCGGCTTCCTGCTGTGAATGAGCAGCGCGTCCGCCCCCGCAAGATAGTAGGCTTCCGCGCGGCGGAGCATTTCATCAAGACCCCAACCCGCGATGAATCCCTCTAACCGGGCGACCAGACAAAAGTCTGGGTCCGTTTGTGCATCTTTGACGGCTTTAATCTTGCCCGTGAATTCGTCGATTGTGGCGAGAGGCTGACGTTCGCTCTCGATGAATGAATTGGTCTTGGGGAAAAGTTTGTCTTCGATACAGACGGCTGCAACCCCGCGTTGCTCCAGTTTCTTCACGAGCCGTCGCATGTTGTTGAAATTTCCATAACCTGTATCTCCATCGAGCAGGATTGGAATGTCAGTGGCGTCGGTCATGAATTCGACGACTTCCAGTATTTGCGTCCAGCTCGCTTCGTTATTGTCGCGTACGCCGAGGGCAGCAGAAATCGCAAGCCCGCTAGCCCAGATTCCCCGGAACCCGGCCTCCTCGACAATACGAGCGCTCAAAGCATTGTGAGCCTCCATCAAGAATTCAAGGCGCTTGGATTGGAGGAGTCGCTTAAATCGCTGCGTCTTGCCGATTTTGCGAGTGGTCGAAGGAGTCATGATGCACAGCAGCCTACGGCGGAAACAATTGACTTTCTCGCTGCTCAATACCAGTGATTAGTTTCTCCGCTTGTTTCGGTTTAAGGCATCCGTTCAGTTCCTTTTCATTCCATGCCCGCAACTGCCACTGCCATAGATGAATTGATTTGTGATTCATTGCATCCTTTCATGCGCTTCATCTCCAATATAAAAGATGCAGTCGCCTACTCCGGACTGCACGGCGTTTTCGGCAAAAGGTAAGATGCGGTGAAAAAAGTCCCCGCCATCCTCGCCTGCGTCGCTGAAGCGAGTCGGATCCAAATCGCGGGATTGAGTCTGCTTGATCGCCTGATCGTGACCGCCCATCGGGCGGGTTGCGCTCCGATTTACCTGATCGCAACAACCACGCCGCCAGCCTCCCGTGCCCGCGCCCTTGGAATCAAGATAACTCTCGCTTCAGCAATACCAGAATGCGATGAACCCGCACTTCTCATTAATGGAGGCGTGTTCGTCGAGACCGCGGATCTTCAGCGAGTAATCGAAGGTGGAGGACAGCTGTTTTCGGCTGATGACGCTTGTCTGCCGGTTGCGATGACGGTGGGTAATGCCATGCCAATGAGCGCCGGAAAAGTCGCCGTACCAGTCACTGACGCGACTTCGGCACGCGAGGCCGAGCGCCGTCTTTGGGCATCGCTCACCAGCAATGCGGATGGAATTGTCGATCGGTTTCTTAATCGCCCACTCGGTCGCTACGTGTCGAAAATTCTTATCCATGCTCCATTCTCGCCCAACCAAGTTTCGATCGCATCGACACTCGTTGGCATTTTGTCGGGGTGGTTTTTCGCCGGGGGATATTTTATCTCTGGCGCATTTCTCCTGCAGATTTCCGCCATTATCGATTGCGTGGATGGCGATCTTGCGCGCGTCCTTTATAAAGAATCGCGCTTGGGCAAATGGCTCGACCTGGTGGGTGATCAGTTCGTGCACATCGCTGTTTTCGCCGGCATCGGCTTCGGCTTGGCTCGGAGCGATCCGGCGTCGCCCGTACTTGCGCTCGGAATCAGCGCCGTGCTCGGCGTGATCATCTCCTTCGCCGTGATCGTGCGCTTCATGCAACGCAAGAGCCACCCCAAATCTTCTGGTCTCAAAAAATTGATTGATGCCACGACCAATCGCGACTTCTCGCTGCTGGTCCTGTTGCTGGCCCTGGCCGGCAAGCTCGATCTGTTCCTCTGGATAGCCGGGATAGGTGTACATCTTTTCTGGATCATTGCGCTTCATTCGCAGTGGCGAGACGCCGGAAGTGCGCCGGCGATCTCGAAGAAATCCGCGTGAAATTGGCGTTACGATTTCTTATCGCTGGAGCGGGCCTGGCGCTGTTTGCCTGGTTCGTACACCGAACCGGAGTAGATACGATCCCGCGCGCCTTCGCCACGCTCGGCTGGTCGGCTCCTCTTATTCTACTGCCCTACGCACTCGTTTATCTTCTCGATACTGTTGGATGGCGTTTGTGCTTTGGCCGCACGCTTCCGAAATCGATCAGCTTCGGGACGCTATTTCGCATTCGATGGGCTGGTGAATCGCTAAACAATGTTGTGCCTTCCGCTTATCTCGGGGGCGAAGCGGTGAAAGTCTATTTGCTCCATAAACGCGGCCTGCCGGTTGTCGACGGCGCATCAAGCGTAATCATCGGAAAGACAGCGCAAGTTCTAACGGAAGTGATTTTTATCGCGTTTGGAGCGGTGGCTGGCTCTTCCATTCTGCCGGCCAATTCACCTGCTCGCGCCGGCATGTTCGCAATCACCGGCGCGGCTACCGCACTCATCGGGATACTCTTCTGGCTGCAGCGTCGAGGAATCTTCAGCACATTCCTGGCGTTGACCCGGCGATTGCGGTTGCGCATTCGGGCGCTTACGTCGCGGGCTGAAAGTTTGCGGCAACTCGATCGACGAATTTTAGATTTCTATCGCAATGATCGGCGACGCTTCCTTTCCAGCGTTACGTTTTATCTGGCGGGTTGGATCGCCGATTCACTGGACATCTTGCTCGTCTCACACTTGGTTGGTATGCCGTTGGATTGGAGTCAGGCACTGGCCTTCGAGGCATTCATTGGAGTCGCAAAGGCACTGGGGATTTTTGCCCCCGCCGCCCTGGGAGTGCAGGAAAGTGGCGTTATTTTTCTCTTTTACCTTTTCGGTTTGCCGCCGGCGCTTGCAGCTCCCTACGCCATCATCCGCCGGGCGCGTGACCTGACATTCGCGCTAATCGGTGGCGCGTTTCTCTACGCCGAGGAACCGCTGCGCGGTTTCGCGCAGCGCGTCGCGCGAGAAGTTGAGGTGCCGGCATGAAAGCCATTATCTACGCCGCGGGGCGCGGAACTCGTTTGCAATCGGACTCGCCAAAAATCCTTCTCGAATTCGGCGGGCGAACGCTGCTGGAGTGGCACGCGTTGCGGTTACGTGAGGCCGGGCTGCGCGAAGTCGTGCTGGTGACCGGCCATCTTCGCGAGCAGATCGCAAAATTGCTTCCCGGCATTTGCGCCCGGCACGACGTTGCTGTACGCGAGATTGTGAATCCGCGATTTCACGAGGGTAGTTTGCTCAGCCTGAAAATCTCGCTTCCAGAAATCGAAGAGAGCTCCGAGCCTGTCTTGTTGATGGACGCCGATGTGTTTTATCCAACCGGGATGCTCGACCGTCTAATCGGATCACCGCACGGCACTGCGCTGCTGCTGGATCGTGAATTCGCCACCGACGACGATGATCCCATGCTCGTGCCGGTAAAAAACGGGCGACCCATCGACTTTCGCAAGCAATGGAGCGGCGACGCCGAGTTCGTTGGCGAATCAATCGGTTTCTTCAAGATCGCTCCAGTTGATTTTCCGCGTCTGATCAAGGAGACACGGGCGCAAAATCGTGGCTCCAATTGCGCGGACTCCTATGATGATGTTTTGAGGGCGTTGGTGCTTGCCGGGCGATTCGGATACGAAGACGTGACCGGAGTACCGTGGATTGAGATCGACTTTCCGGCGGATGTCATCCGTGCTCGAAACCAGTTGGTTCCAGCGATCGTTCGCTACGCATGATCCCGCACGATCTCCATCATTTCTTCGGCGGACAACACGTCTTTGTCACGGGCGCATCCGGTTTTATCGGCAGCCATGTAGCGTCGTTGTTAATTCGGGCCGGCGCTCATGTTCGGGCGCTCACGAGATCGACAAAAGAGGGCTGCGACAGTGCGATCGATTGGGTGGAGGGCGATCTCCTCGCTCGGGATTCGATTGACGCAGCGATGAAGGACTGCCGATACGTTTTTCATGTCGCGGGTGACTATCGGTTTTGGGCGCGCAATCCCCGTGAGATTTTTGCCAACAATGTGCAGCACTCTTTGTTTTTTGTTCATCGCTGCATTCCCGTTGTGAGGGGCGAGCGACGTGGTGTCAACGATTGGCTCGCCGGCAAATGAAACGCCGTGAGGTTTTCCCATTTTGACGTTGTCTGAGCGAGCGACCGGATACCAGAAATTGGGATGAATTCCGGTTTTGCGAATGTCTGGCCGTTGCAAGACTTCGTCCCGAGCCGAAAGTTTAAACGCTTCATCGAGCACCATACCAACCCATTTATCGTCTGATAGTCTGACAAGTATTTCCGGTAAACGCAGCAAAAACTTGAGGGCATACGGTGCGAACTGCCAAGATGGGGGCGTACTCAAGTGGATAAACAATGAATAAAAGACGCTCCGAACCCGCTGTTCCCACGTCCGTTCCGCCCCCGCGAACTCCAATGCACACGGTGGCCCGCTGGTGTATTCTCCCGCTGGTTAAGACCTCGATCATGCCGAATCACATTACGCATCTTCGTCTCCTGACGGGCATTGGGGCCGCTGTGGCTTTTGGCGTTGGAAATTATTTTTGGTCAGCGTGGGGGGGAACTATCTTTTTCATTTCGGCCATGCTCGATCGCGCTGACGGAGAACTGGCCCGCGTGGCGGACCGCGCTACGCCGGGCGGACATTGGTATGATCTGGCGTGCGACATGATCGTGAACGTCCTGGTTTTCCTTGGAATCGGCGTCGGACTAAGGGAACAGATGGGCTGGTGGGGCCCGGTGATGGGGGGCGTCGCAGGGTTGTCGGTGGGAGTGACTTTCCTGATCGTGTTTCGGCTGCACGCTCTCGGCACTCATCCGAGCACCGCATTCAAGCTTCCGATCTACTTCGATCTCGATGATTCGCTGTTTCTGGTTTCATTCTGTGCGTGGCTCAAGGTTTTGTTACCATTGTTAGTCGCGTCCGCCATCGCCGCTCCGCTTTTCCTGATTATTGTTCTGTGGCGCTCGCGCCAGGTGGCGAGCCAGGCGGGATCCAACCCTGTTCCCTGTACCACGTCACCGCGTCGCGAGCAGATTCCTGGATCGAACGCGGTTTAAGACCGAGCTCCGCGAGAGATGGTGCCGGGTCAAAATACATGCAGCGTCGCGCCAGTCGGACGCCGGTAAGCGTCGCCATTGGCATACGGCCAGTCACGTAGTCAGCCCAAAGCTCACTCAACCACCCCACGGTGAGCGCAAGACCGAACGGAACTTTCCAACGGGGCGCCTTGCGTCCCGCCGCGCGGCCAAGAATTTGCAGCCACTCATGAAGGCGATGATTAGCTCCGCCGAGCAGGTACCGAATTCCGGGGCGTCCACGTTCCATTGCCCGAACCATTCCCTGGGCGACATCTCTCGCATCGACCAAGTTGAAGCGGCAGTCGAGATATGCAGGTAACTCTCCGCGACAGAATGCGACAGCCATTCGCGTCGGCGGTGTTTGATTCCGATCACCCGGGCCCACGGGGAGAGTTGGTGTAACGATCACGATCGGAATTCCTTTTTCGATCATGCGGTGAACCGCTTGTTCCGCCCGAAGCTTGCTCAGGCAGTAAGGGCCGACCACATCTTCCTCCTTCAACTTCAAGTGCTCGACAGAACCGCCCTTGAAGTCCGCGGATGAAAGGATACTTTCCGTGCTCGTATGGAGGATCCGTTGGGCGCCGCTCTGAACAGCTGCCTCCATCACATTGATCGTTCCCAGATGGTTAATCGCGTCGAATTCCTGACGATCCCTGCGCCACAGGTTAGGATCCGCGGCCAGGTGGTAAACGGAGTTGCACCCCGTGGTGGCCCTCTGCACCGTGGCACTATCCCGGATGTCGCTGAAAACCAGTTCTATCTTGTCCAGCGGCAGATGATCCACCACCGCCCCCGGTCTTTCCAACACGCGAACGGGTTCCCCTCTCGCGAGTAGTTCGGTGACGAGATGAGTCCCCAGAAAGCCTGCGCCCCCGGTAACCAAGTTCTTCATACCGGTTCTCCTTTCAGGGCTCCCTCCAATTCATGCAGATGGGCACGCCCGGGTATCAGCCGGTCGCGAACGATCTTATTGACGAGCGCAAAAGCGGCACGGTTCAGAGGACAAGGTAATCCGCCCGCAAGCCGAATCAGGTGTCCATTGTATGCATCGATCTCGGTTCGGTCGGTGACCATATCAGGAGCCATCGAACAATAGGTGCCCCGCAAAGACGGACGAAAGAAAGCACCCATGATCGAGGGCAAACCCGGGATTCTGAGAATAAGTGAGACGGTGTCCGGATGAAAGGGACCAATCTTCGACAAAGGTATGCGAGCGTGACGAAGGATAGTGTAGTTTTCTCGCAGCAAGCCAAAGAAAAGCCGCTTAGCCACCGGGTCGGTTAGCAGTTCACCATTGTCGACACCCGCCGCCGCCGCAAGAGGCGAGATGGCGGCATTCGCTTTGTACGGCCTGACGTCGTCTACCGATTGGACAGCAAATAGCGCGCCTGGCGAAAGTGCGTGAGCCAACTCGGCAAGATCATTTTTCTCAGCGGCAGACACACTACGCCGCGCACCCAGGTGGAGGTCGCCGGGGCGGGTGATGCGTGTGACGGGCCGATCGCGCAAACATTCCGAGACAAACGATGCAATTCCTTCGGCCGCATGATTTCGCTGATCAAGTTTTGGATCGAAGCCGTTCTGCACGGGCACAAGGCGCGATGTCTCAGGCAATACGGCAAGCACCGCGGCGTTGTTATAGGTCTTAGTGCATAAAAGAACCAGCGCATCGGTTGGGAGCAACCAGTTTTCAAAAAGCGTGAACGATGCCTGCTCTGTCCCGTGCCCGACCACAGTCAAACCTTCGCGCCGTCCGTGCTCGACTTTTTGCGGATCGGCATCCACAACCGTCACACTACAGCCAGCGCGACACAACGACCACGCCAGAGCTACCCCGATTCCTCCTGCGCCAACAACGTGAATAGGCCTATTGATCATTGGGTTGCGGACGCTTTGTGTAGGGCGCAGTTGGAACCGGGGCGCTTCATAATCTCACCGCCCTATCCTGTAGCGCCGTAAGGATGATATTCTTCGCAAATCTTTTGGAAACAGCGAAGTGTTGCGGGGTAGAAAAAATCGTTTGTACGAGCACGACCGGAATTCTCGAGCCAGGAATGCCGGAGCCGCTGGCAAGTGAAGAGCGTCTCGCTTCGCCATCCCAATTCAAGGGACCTTACAAACGCTCCAAGTTTCTGAGTTATCTCGAAGTGAAAAAACGGGCGGGCACTGGCTGGCCCATCGTAACCACCCGGCTAACGGGACAGAGATAAGCGACGGCAGGGTGTCGTGGCAAGACACTGAACTTATTTCGTAATAGGGCCGTTGGCTTCATCGATTGGTTAGGGCTGCGGAAGTGAGTACACATATGACAGCGAGTCGCCGCGCGGAGTGATGAAATCTTGAAGCTGCCAGCACTCGTGTTCTCGCTTGCGCAGTACCAAGTGCACCGTGTGACGTTCGGGTAAGTGCTTGGAGCCAAGCACGAACGGATATGACATGGAGACAATGGCCGTATCCGGAGACTCCGTCTCGACGGAGAAGCGAACCGGCTTGCCAATTTCTCCGTCCTGGCCTCCAAGCCAGGGGTCGTAATCCAGATGCCCGACCTCTCCCTTCGAATATTCCCATTCCCTCTTGAGCAGCGCTCCAAACTCTGGCGTGGTGAACTGCAAGACACGATCTGATGGGTCAACATAAAAGGAATAGTGCTCGGAGTAGAACGCGCGGGCCCAATCTGCAGCCTTCGGGCAATCAGCGGCAACTGGGCCCACGCTGATTAGAGCTAATACGGCCAAGAGTGGCTTCATACGCAGCCCTAACTGGAATTAGACGGCATTTTGTCATCTATTTCTGTCTCCATAGAGGGAAGTGTCCCTTAAAAGGCGACAGAATGGCAAGCCACAAACGCGCCTAGAAAAACCGTCTCTATGACAAAATCCTTTTAGTAATTAGTGGGGACAGAATTCTCGGGGCTTCGCCCAAGGGGCGCCTCGTATGTTGCACGGTTAGTCTGACCCGTTTCGGGAGAGCCCGAAGTCGATGTTGTTGTCGTCTCGGGTGTAAAAGGGTTAAATGAACTTGGAATGCTCTCGCACGAAGCCAGCATCATCGCCATGGGTTTATTTCGAGAATTGCACCCGTTCGCAAGCCATGTGGCAGTCGCAGCACTTGCCATTGCCACGTGGGTCTTTCTAATCGTTCCGCTGTGGAGAAGATGGCGCCCAAGGTTGCTTTTGCTAAGCAAAAACAACTTGCTCAAAA
>Ga0193722_1000013_pt1 | contig 51247 bp, 62 predicted proteins | sample H2m1metaG_FD_143044 | JGI IMG/M metagenome (GOLD analysis project Ga0193722, IMG submission 143044) | Soil microbial communities from a riparian zone of the East river system, Colorado, United States - H2m1 | ecosystem: Environmental > Terrestrial > Soil > Riparian zone | place: USA: East River...
TCCGGGACGCGGTTACGGCTAATACACCCGTTACCCCAGTTCAAGCTGCCGCAGTCAGCTAAAGAATAAGGGGAGGTAACCCCTCCCCTTTTCTCATGTTTCCAGCTGTAGAATACTCAATAAGTTTCGGCAATATTCTAACGATCTTTGCGGTCGTAGGATCTGTCATGGCTTTTATTTGGACTATGAAAAGTGACATACTCGTCATAAAAACCGATATCGGGTATCTTCAACGAGCTCAGCAAAATACAGCAGAGAGTCTCAAACAATTTGGTGCTGTTCTAACATCAGGAGCTGTCCGGGATGCCCGTATCGCTATGATTGAAAAAAGAATTGATGAACTAGCACATGGTAAAGGTTTCATAGAGAATTAATGCCCCATTGGAATATAAACAATCATATCAATACGACATCAGTAGGCGGAGCTGTCTTTGTAGGCAACTACGCTGCCGATAGCAGTCGTAACATAGTTATCAACGATGGCGTCACTGGAGGTTTCCTAGGCCTTAAGCATAAGAGCGGTGCAGACAATGCCGTTATTGTAGCTGCAAGTCTTAGTGCTCCTTACTATGCAAGTAATGGAAGCATGAATATCTTTATCGATGCTTCATCTCCTTCAGGATATTCCCCCGTTAGATAAATGAAAAAGAAAATCGGTGAAGCAGACCTGGCTTTAGAGGATAGACGCCTCTTAGCTGAATCTTCGCTAGAAGAGTTTATAAAACTGGTACACCCTGGCAGGGTACTAGGAAATATTCATCGGGAAGTAATATCTTGGTGGGAATCTTCAAAAGCAAAAGACCATCAATTGCTACTACTGCCTCGAGACCACATGAAGTCAGCATTGATTGACTACCGTGTAGCTCAAGCTATAACTATAGATCCTACACTTCGAGTTCTATATATTTCGAGTTCTTCTAACCTCGCTAACAAGCAGTTGAAGTTTCTCAAGGACATCCTTACTAGCGATGTCTATCGAAGACACTGGCCAGAGCACGTCATAGCTGAAGAAGCTAAACGAGAGAAGTGGACAGCTAGTGAGATTAGCTTAGATCATCCTAGACGACGTGAAGAAGCTATCCGAGATCCAACGGTATTCACCGCAGGCTTGACTAGCAATCGCGTCGGTATGCACTGTGACATCATGGTGATGGATGACGTTGTTGTTCAGAGCAATGCTTACACAGAAGACACCCGTGATAAGGTAAGAGACCAATATGGTTATCTTTCTTCGATTGCAGGTGCTAATTCTAAACAATGGGTAGTCGGTACACGATACCATCCTAAGGATGCATACTCTACGATGCTAGAGATGGAAGTCGAGATCTACGATGATCTTGGTAACATCATAGCTACAGAGCCTCTCTTCGAAGTCAAAGAACATGCAGTTGAAGACGCAGGAGACGGTACAGGTCAATTCCTGTGGCCACGTCAACAGCGTTCTGACGGCAAGTGGTTTGGATTTGACAGACAGATATTAGCTCAGAAGAAATCTCAGTATCTCAATAAGGTTCATTTCAGGGCTCAATACTACAACGATCCTAGAGATGTTGATTCTTCGCCTATTAAGCGTAGTCAATTTCAGTATTATGATCCTTCGTGGTTATCTAGACGAGAAGGTAAGTGGTCTTTCAAAGGCCAACGTCTTAATGTCTTTGCAGCAGTAGACTTCGCATACAGTACAGCTAAAGCAGCTGATGCGAGTTGTATCGTTGTTATAGGTGTCGACGGCAATCAGAATTACTATGTCTTAGACATCGATAGATTCAAAACAGCTCAACCATCTGAATACTTTGATCACATCAGGAAGATGTTTGAGAAGTGGCAGTTCAGACAGATACGAGCTGAAGTGTCGGTAGGCCAAGTAACTCTAGTTAACGATTTCAGAGATAACTACATACGTCCTCTGGGATTAGGTCTTTCTATTGATGAATTCAGACCTACACGAAATCAAGGTAACAAGGAAGAGCGTATCCTTTCTATCTTAGAACCTAAGTACGCAAACAAACAAATATACCACTACACTGGCGGATATATACAAACTCTAGAGGAAGAACTCATCTTCGCTAACCCTGCACACGACGACGTCAAAGATGCACTAGCATCTGTGATTGACTTTGCGTCAGGTAAGGCTCCGATGAATTCTTACAATCAACCTCGAGAGAATCGTCAGCAATTTCAATTTCATAGCAAATGGGGCGGAGTTGCCTAATCTTCTTAACAGACTTACCAGTCAACTTGCGGCTAAGGGCGTCAAGGGTGCCAAAGGTATGGCAGCTGCATTGCTTCAGAAACGTGGACAGTTGAAGGGTGGAAAACTTACTTCGAAGGGTAAAGCTAGACAAGCACTTGGTGCTGCTGGTAGAGCCAAAGACCGTGCAGCTAAAACAAGTGGCAGAAAGACTAGTGATTATAAATACAACTCAAAAACTAATGCGGCTACATTGAAATGACCGGTAAAGTAACCGAAGTCTTCGATGTAATTTCGCCAGACAGAATAGCCACACAGATCGCAAACGATTGGATTACTTGGAACAATATGCGTCAGAATAAGATGCAGGATTGGGAAGAGATCCGGCGTTATGTCTATGCGACTAATACTACTCAAACAACCAATGCTCTAAATCCTTGGAAGAACAAGACTACTATTCCAAAGCTGTGTCAGATCAGGGATAATCTTCTTTCGAATTACACCGCTACGATGTTTCCTAACAGTGTTCCTGTTGAATGGGAAGCCAATGAGAAAGCTGCAGATAGCAAAGCCAAGCGCGATGCTATAAAGAATTACATGCAGTGGGTTATGTCTCAGCCTTCGTTTAAATCTGAGATGAACAAGATAGTCATGGATTACATCGACTATGGCAACTGCATTGTTACATGTGAGTGGACAGATCAGAGAGTTCAACAGCCTACTGATGCTATCCAAGCTGGGTATGTCGGTCCTTCTTTGAAACGTATATCTCCTCTAGATATCGTTATGAACCCTACATCTCCTACTTTCGAGCAAGCTCCTAAGATCATTAAATCCGTCATAGGATTAGGTGAACTCAAAGAGATGCTTGATCGTATGTCTAACGATGAGAATCGTGCAGAGTACGAAGAGCTATGGAAGTATCTCAAAGAGATTAGAACAGACGCTCGTGAGTCTCCCAGTGAATGGGCTCAGCGAGATGCTCTGTATAACATCGATGGGTTCTCTTCGTTTCAACAATATCTGGCCTCTACTTCGGTAGAGATCATGACGTTCTATGGCGACATGTATGACATCGACAATGACAAGCTTTATAAGAACTACGTCTTCACAATCGTTGACCGCCACAAGATTATAGGCAGTAAGCCTAATCCTTCGTTCTACGGATTCCCTCCGATCTTCCACGCCCCTTGGCGTCAGAAGCAGGACAATTTGTGGGGCATGGGTCCTCTCGATAATCTCGTCGGTATGCAATATCGTATCGATCATATCGAGAATACCAAAGCTGACGTCTGGGATCTGACCGCTTATCCTGTCATCAAGGTCAAGGGTTTCGTCGAAGACTTCGTCTGGCAACCAGGCGAGATCATTAATGTCTCTGAAGAAGGCGACGTAGATATCGTTCAACCGCAAGTTCAGATCATGATGGCTGATACTGCCATCGGTTTCTATCTGAATATGATGGAAGAGATGGCCGGTGCGCCTAAGGAAGCAATGGGTTTTCGCACGCCCGGTGAAAAGACAAAATACGAAGTCCAACGCCTTGAAAATGCTGCGTCCCGTGTCTTCCAGAACAAGATTAAACAATTCGAAGAGCAGATCACAGAACGTGTACTTAACGCCATGCTGGAACTCAGCAGGCGTAACCTCACTGGAGTTCTGACGATTCAGGTGTTCGATGATGAGCTTAAGGCAGCTTCATTCAAAGCCTTGACAGTCGAAGACATCACCGGCATTGGCCGCATTCGACCTGTTGCTTCGAGACACTTCGCAGAACAAGCAGAGCTTATCCAAAATCTAACGTCAATGGCTGGAAGTCCGTTGTTCCCGTTGGTTCAGCCCCATATGTCCACAGTCAATCTAGCTAAGCTGTTTGAACGGGCATTCAACGTTGAACAAGATTCTGTATTCTTCCCACCCTGGATCGGTTTAATCGAACAAGGTGAAGGACAACGTATGGCTCAAGCTACGCAAGAGCAGACGTTGCAATCTACACAAACAGCATCTGGTATGGGCGAAGACTTTGACCTACAGCCTCATCCACAACAGCAATCAGCCCCACCCCCGCAAGGACCTCAATGAATCAAATATGGACGGCCCATCTTCAGACCCCCGAAGAGAAGCAACGTTTCGTAAATCAATTACGTGGATCTAGCGAAGTATTCGAAAGGCTTAATCAGCTTATCGAAATGAAGCAGAAAGAATTAGGATCAGCTGAGAGAAATATCTCAGTGTATGATAATCCTAATTGGGCTTATTTACAAGCTCACCGTAACGGTTATGCATCCGCATCCACCGTAATTAAAAACCTTATAAATCTGGACCAACAGAAATGAATATACTAGATAACACTAATCAACAGGCAGACCCGCCTCAGATTGATCCGAACAAAGACTACTTCGAAGAGCTAGTTGGAGAAGGGAAGAAATTCAAATCTCCTGCTGAACTCGCTAGAGGTAAAGCTGAATCGGATCTGTACATCGAACACATGAAAGGACGTATGGATGAGCTTAGGCAAGACTATACAAAGCTTCATAACGAGTACAACGCAGGACCAAAGCTCAAGGAAACATTAGACCAATACATGCAGGAATTGAAGCAGTCTCAAGGAGCCAATCCACCCCAAGGCCAAGAAGACAAGTCCCCCGTCCTAGACGAAACAAAACTAGCTGACATGATCAAACAGCATATAACTGCGAATAAGCAGTTAGATACTGAAGAGAGTAACGCTAGAACGGTTGAGTCTAAACTGCAAGCAGCCTTAGGCCCAAACTATAAGCAGCTTGTCTCACAACAGATATCGTCAATTGGAATGACGGCAGATTTCTTTAATGACATGGCTCGAAAGTACCCAGATGCGCTTATGCGTACTCTAGGTCTCGAAGGGCAACGTCAAGGAGAGACCTTCCAGGCTCCTCCCACATCTACCCGCGGAAGTGACCCCTTCGCAGGTCCAACGAAGCGCACCAATGCCTTCTATCAAAAGATGCGGCAGACCGATCCAGTGAAATATCGTGACCCGAAAACCCAAGATCAAATGTTTAAAGATTATATAGCCCTCGGAGATGAATTCGAAGACGGTGATTTCAATAGGTTTGGTCATAGATAAATTGGAGACTAACGTATGGCAAGTGGTTTTACCACCCTTACCAACGAACATCTCATTAGGGCTAATCTCTATTCACGTGAGATTACCCGTCCATTTATGGATGATTTGTTCGCCATGCGCTTTGTTCGCACAATCACGGAGTTTCCGGACGGAACCACACTAAACATTCCTCGACTCGGTCGAGCAGAAACATCTGACTTCGCTGAAGGTCAAGCTATCAAATACAACAAGTTTGATACTGGTAACTTCACATTCACGATTGATCAGTATAAGTATTCTGCGAACGCCATTTCGAATAAGTTTAAGCGTGACTCCTTCTGGTCCGCTGAAGTTCAGGCTGCTTTCGCACCTGAACAGCATCTGGCTATTATGCGTGGATTTGAAACCCGCGTGTTTAACCGTGCTAATGCTTCGCAAACCGCTTCTTCCCAGAACATCCTCAACAATGCTCAGCATCGTTGGGTAGGCTCTGGCGCTTCCCAAGTTATGGCCCTGAAGGACTTCTTCTTAGCAGAGTACGCTCTGCGCAAGGCGAACGTCCCGATGCGCAATCTCGTGGCTGTTGTCGATCCTTCCGTCGCTTACGCGATTGAAAGCCTGACCAACGTCCAGACACTCCTGTCGCCTGTTCCTAAATGGAACATGATCGCCAGCGAAGGTTTGGTGACTGGCTTCCAGTTCCGCTTTAGCATCGGTGGATTCGATGTCTACGTGTCGAACTACCTCTCTCAAGGAATTGCTGAGACTGTTAACGCTAAGTCGGTTACGACTGGTGTTGCCAATCTCTTCTTCTCCGCTGAGCCTGGCCAGACGACCCCGTTCATCGCAGCCTTCCGTCAAATGCCCACTGTTGAATCTGAGTATAACAAAGATCTCCAACAGACTGAGTTCTTGACGATCTGCGAGTATGGCGTGGCTGTGTATCGTCCTGAAAACCTGTGCGTTGTCCTCACCGACATCGGCACGCTGACCTAAGGAGAACACAACATGGCATATATGGACAACAGTGGTCTGTATGTTAAAATCGGTCCGGAGACTGCGGTCCCCTCGACTGGTGGCGAATACAAGACTTACGCCGAACTTCGAGAAATCGAGTTCACTCTAAACTTTACTTCTGCTGCGTTCCCCTTTGGTGCGACGAACTACATTATCAACGATAACGTGTTCTTCCCCAAGAGTGTTCGTGTTCAGGAAGTAGAGACTTACGTTGAAACGGCTGGCGTCGGTGCTACCGCTACATTTGACCTCGGTCTTATAGCTACCGATCGCACAACTGTCCTCGCGCAAACCGGCTTCTTAGCCGCTTTCCCTGTGGCCAGTTTTACCCCAGCTGGTGCGAAAGTAATTGCAACTATCCCCGGAACAACTTTCGGTGGTACCTTGCTTGGCACTACAACTACGCAGACAGGTTACATCTGTTTACGTGTTAATACTGCCAGCTTTACTGCTGGTACGATTAAAATTCGTATTCGGTATCTTCGCGACTAATAGATCGGGGGAGGCAACTCCCCCTTTCTTTCAAAAGGAATAATATGGCAAACGTCTCACACGCCTCTCTAACAGGCTCAAACCTTCACGAATCTAAAGGTGCTGATACAGCAGCTCTGGGAACTGTTCCTGTATCCAATGGAGCAGGCGGTACTACTTGGACTGCCATAGGCACTTCATCTTTTACTGGACAGGTAGCTGACTTCTTAGCTCCCTTCGTTCCAGCAGGTTGGTTAGAACTAGATGGTTCTGTAATTTCTACCAGTACTTATGCAGCTCTTTATGCTGTGATGTCAACTACGACATCAGGTACAAGAACTAATGGTAGTTTCATAATTACAAGTATTCCATCAACAACTGGCTATAAAGCTGGTTACTTCGTCTTCGGTACAGGTATTACTTCAGGTAGTACGATTGTAACTGTTGACTCTCCTACTCAAATAACAATCTCTCTTGCAGCGACATCGTCCGGTTCTTCGGCATTCGCTGTCTCCCCTTGGCTTATGAATACTGGAACTATCCAGCTTCCTGATGTCACTACGACAGGTCGATATCGACGTTCTAGGACTTCTACTACAGCTGTAGGTCAAGTTCAATCTAGTCAGAATTTAGCGCATACACACGGTGTTTCAGGAACATCAGCTATTCAAAGTGCTTCGCATACACATCCTGTAAGTATTACATCTGGTACTGAAAGTGCGACACATACTCATAATGAACTGTTTGGATTATATTCAGCTAATCAGTGGAATCCTGGTGGCGGTGTGGCATCAGCTACTTATGCCAATACTAGCAATGTAACTGGAGCAAATAACTCTTCACATACCCATCTTGTTTCGGGTAACACTTCTACACAAAGTGTTGACCATACGCATGCTATCTCATTCACATCTGCATCAGACGGTGGTACAGAAACACGTCCTGCGTCTCTCATTTGCTTGACTTGCGTTAAAACTTAATGGCTAAACTAACTTTACAAGACGTAGCTAATCTTCAGAATGAATCTACAGTTGTTACCGCTTTAGCGGACAATAACAATAATACTGAGATTGCTATGGAGAAGACGCTGTCGCGTGATGGGCAAACGCCTAATCAGATGCTTAGTAATCTTGATATGAATAATTACAAGATTATTAATCTTCCTGATGCTTTGACTGCTCAAGAGCCTGCTACGTATAGTCAACTTACAGATGCAATGACTGCTGTAGGTGGTGGGGCAGTGCTTGATGCTCCTTATGTCACAGTAGGCAATAACGCTACTCTTCTTTCAGAACGTGCACTTACTGGTAGTGCTAATGTATCTATTACAGACACAGGTCCTCAGAATACAGTTGTGGTTGCAGTATCAGACAATGAACTCAATGCTTTGGCAACGACTACAGCAGCTGCGAATAAATTACCTTACTTTGACTCTGCTAGTACAGCTACTACTACTGACCTTTCTGCTTACGGTAGGACTCTCATTGATGATGCAGACGCCACTACCGCACGAGCTACCCTCGGCTCAGTTATTGGAACGAATGTGCAAGCCTGGGATGCGGACCTTGATGCCGTGGCCGGGCTGTCCTCTTCAGGACTCGTGGCCCGGACCGGTGCAGGCACTGCCGCATCTAGAACTCTACAGGCTCCAGCCGCAGGGTTTACAATAACTAATCCAGCAGGTACTGCAGGTGATCCTACGTTCGTTCTAGCGAACGATCTCGCAGGTCTCGAAGGTATGGCCGGTACAGGTCTTGCTGCGCATACAGCTTCTAATACTTGGACTGAACGAACCATTACAGGACCAGCTGCTGGTATCACAGTAACCAACGGTGGCGGTGTTGCAGGTAATCCTACATTAGCTCTTGCCAACGATCTGGCTGCTTATGAAGGTCTTGCTGCTAATGGTTTAGTTGCACGTACAGCTACAGATACCGCTGCAGTTCGGACTATAACAGGACCAGCTAATGGTATTTCGGTTACCAATGGTGATGGTGTCGCTGGCAATCCCACACTGGCTCTTACTAATGATCTCTCTGCTCTAGAAGCTTTATCTACTACAGGTATAGCTAGGCGAACAGGCACTGATACTTGGACAGCTAGCAATGCAGTTACTAACGCTGAACTCCAAAATTCTACAATAACAATAGGCAGTGTTGCAACCTCTCTTGGCGGTACACTCACTGCTGCTACAGGACGTGGATCGACAGCTCTTAACATCGATCAACAAACAGGCCACGGCGATAGCAACTATACAATTCTAGCTACAGACAGACATGTCTTTACGAACGCAGCATTTACTGCGCCTCGTGTTTGGACTCTTCCTGGAGCTAATGCGGTCAACCCTGGACAACGCATCCTCATTGGCGATCTTCAAGGAACTGTTACTTCTACTAATACTCTGCAGATTGCAGCCGGTGGCTCTGACACAATTAACGGTACGACTTCAATCACCCTATCATCGGCCAGCACTTCTTTAGAAGTTGTCTCTGACGGTTCAACTAAATGGTATGCTGTACAGAGTGGATCTGGCGGCAGTGGTGGCGGTGCAAGTACTCCTCCTAAATTCTTTGAATTTGTAGCTACAGCTTCTCAGACTTCTTTCTCTGGCTTAGATCAGAATAGTAAAAATTTAGTCTACACACCTAATGGTATTGAAGTATATCTGAATGGTTTAAGGCTTAATAACAGTGACTTTGTAGCCACGACAGGTTCTGCCGTTGTTCTAAGTCTTGGAGCTAATGTTGGCGATCTTCTTACCATTGTAGATTACGGCGGTGGTGGAGCTTCTTCTTTCAGTCAATATGAATATACAGCTACAGCTGGCCAAGTTACTTTCTCTGGCGTAGATATCAATAGTAAGACCTTAGGGTATGCTGTTGGTTTCTTGCTTGTCTATGTCAACGGGGATCTTCTAAATATTGCTGATTACACAGCTACTAATGGAACATCGATAGTCTTTGGTGCAGGCCGTGCATTGAATGATCAAGTTAAGATCATAGCAATGAATCAATCAGCTACAGGTTTGATACCTATTAATAATCTTTCCGATGTTGTGAGTGTTACAACCTCCCGTCAAAATCTAGGACTTCCCGGGATACTTAGGGGTTATCTTAATGGTCTCGTACTTTCTACAGCAGGCGCTAGTACTACTTTTGGCATTGCCGCTGGCGTAGCTAATGACAGCACTTTTACCGATTTTATGTCTCTGGCTTCAGCGTACACTAAGACTACAGGTGCTTGGGCCTTAGGAACAGCTGCTGGTTCTTTAGACACAGGCAGTATTGCTGCTAGTACTTGGTATCATGTTTATCTTATCAAGAGACCTGACACAGGCGTAGTAGATGTTTTAACTTCTCTTTCAGTTTCAGCTCCAACGATGCCAACTAATTATACGCTTTTTAGGCGTATAGGTTCAATGAAGGCTAATGGCTCGTCGCAATGGACTAAGTTCATTCAGATTGATGATAAATTTATTTTATCTGACAACGGTGCTGATGCAAATCAAATTAACCCAGGGACAGCGGCAATTAGCGTTACATTGACTGTTCCCACAGGGATCATCGTATCTGCGTTATTTCACGCAAGCTTTTTTGCAGGGACTGGTACAAACGGTGTTCTATTCACTAATCTTACTGAAACCGATGTAGCTCCATTTTCTGTAGGAGCCGGTGCTTTCAATGCAAGTTTGTCGGGCACTCCAGGGCAGGATTGTAGCGGTGATTTTGAAATACTGACAAATACAACTGGGCAAATTCGGACACGATGTTTCGTTAGCACTGCTACAACTAACGTAGTTATTTATACTTACGGTTGGATAGATACACGAGGTAAACTATAATGGCCAATTTTTCTACAATACTTTCAAACGGATTAGCCGTTCATCTTCGTGGATATCTATCAGGTTTGGTACTTTCTACAGCAGGAGCTAGCACTACTTTCTCTGTAGCAGCTGGTGTAGCAGTCGATGATGTTCAGAAAGACTTCATGACACTTGCTGCTTCCATTAGTAAAACTACTAGTGCATGGGCTGTTGGTTCTACTAACGGTGGAATGGATACGGGTTCAGTAGCAGCTTCTACTTGGTATCATGTCTACCTTATTAAAAGACTTGATACTGGTGTCGTAGATGTCTTATTCTCCTTATCTGCTTCAGCTCCGACTATGCCAACTAATTATACATTGAAACGTCGTATAGGATCTATGAAAACTAATGGCTCGTCTCAGTGGACATTGTTTACACAACTTGATGATGAGTTTTTATGGGATATACCAGCTGCTGACGTTGCGGCAGTAAACTCCGGAACAGCTGCTGTTACTAGAACATTGACAGTGCCTACCGGTATAAAAGTGATTGCTTTGATTGGTGTGTTTCCAGCTGCTTTGAATGACAGCAGAGGATATGTATCGAGTCTTGATTCTGCTGACCAAGCAGTAGCTGCTGGAAATATAAACTTCGGTGGAACATATGGTGGTGTTGGTGCTGCTTTGCAATACTCTGGTAATTATAGAATACGTACAAATACTTCTGCTCAAATTAGAACCAGACTGATTGCTTCAGATGGAAACAATACTTTAACCATTAATACACAAGGCTGGGTTGATACACGAGGTAGACTATAATGGGAAGATCTTTACAACATGCAGCGATGGCGTTGCCCAAGGGATATCTTTGGGGACTTACATTATCTACTGCAGGAGCAAGTACTACGTTCTCTGTAGCTGCTGGTGAATGTACAGATAGTACAAACGCAGACTGGCTATCAATCGGGGCTATATCTAAAACAACCAGTGCATGGGTTGTAGGTTCTACTAATGGTGGTTTAGATACCGGCTCTATTGCTGCATCTACTTGGTATCATGTTTATTTGATGAAGCGTCCTGATACGGGTGTAGTTGATGTGATGTTTACTACCAACGCTAACTATACTACGGCAGCTGGCAATATCCCAGGTCCCTATACACTTTTCAAGCGAATCGGTTCTCTTAGAACTAATGGTTCATCTCAATGGGCTTTGTTTAAACAGTTAGGTGATGAGTTTCTCTGGGACGTTGATGACGCTGGTGGTTCAGCATTTCTTACCGGTACGATTGGTACGACAGCGTCACTGGTGACGGCCACAGTGCCGACTGGCATTCAGGTGCAAGCTTTGATTAGGGGTCAACACATAGCCCCGAGTGCAAGCTCGTACATGCTGCTAAGCTCACCAGATCAATCCGATCAGTCGGCTGCTAGCGCATTGAGTACGGCGGCGGCGACCACTGGAGCTTACGGTTCGGGAGAATTTTCAGTCAGAACGAATACCAGCGGTCAGATCAGGGCTAGGGCTAATATCGCAGCCACGACTGTCTACGGCACGACACGAGGTTGGGTAGATACCAGAGGTAAACTATATTAATGAAATACACACTACTCGAAATTACACAGACAGTCCTATCATCAATGGACTCCGATGAGATAAATAGTATCACAGATACTGTAGAGTCTCAACAGGTAGTCGATATCATAAAGACTGTTTATGACGATATCATCAGCCGCGGAGATCTTAACAGTAATAAAACTTTATTCAATCTCGTATCTTCTACTGATCCGCTTAAACCAATTCTTATGACTAGGCCTGAAGGCATAGACCGTATCGATTGGATCAAATACGATATCCAGAAACTAGGTGATGTGGTTCCTAATTGGGAGATGGTACAGTTCTTACCTGTAGATACCTTCATTGACTACATGCATCAGTGGAATCAGAACTACACTTACATTCAACAATTCGACCACCTCATAGGTGGCTACACTATAAGATTTACTTTTCGAAATGACGTCAGCCCTAGATACTATACAAGCATTGACGATACTACCCTTTTCTTTGACTCTTTTGATAATACCGTTGATACTACTCTACAAGCTTCTAAAACGATAGGCTTTGGTTTTAAGGCAACTAACTTTGAAAGGGATGATGCCTTTGTCCCCGAGCTATTGCCCAATCAGTTCCAGCTTCTAATCAATGAAGCTAAGAGCCTTGCTTGGGCTGAGTTGAAACAAGTTCCTCATCAGAAGGCAGAACTATCTGCTAGACGTAACTGGAGACATCTCCAGCGTTCTAGGCAGTCTGTTCCTGATAGTACAGACAGTAAACCTCATTTTAATCGTCTTCCTAACTTTGCACGTCCGACACGATAATGCCTCAACAGACTACAGTCGCAGTTGAAAACAGTTTCATTAAAGGATTAGTCACTGAAGCCACTGGGATGAACTTTCCAGAGCAAGCAGTGACTGAAACCTTTGACTGTATCTTTGACATCGATGGATCAGTCTTCCGTAGAACTGGATTTGATTTCGAACCTAATTTCGTAACTAAGACCATAGACCGTTCTAATAAAGCTATCCGCGAATACCTGTGGCAAAACGTATCCGGCAACGGTAATATCACAGTTATTGTTTTGCAGGTTGGAAATACTCTGTACTTCTATGAAGCAGATGGTACTGGTATCTTCTCCACTGGTGCGCAGACTACAACTGTGACGCTGACACCAGTCGCAGGTGCACCTACTCCAGATGCTGTTGAAGCACAGTTCACGGATGGAAATGGGTATCTCATAGTAGTTCATCCTTATTGCGAACCTATGAGAATTGCTTATGATGTTGCTTCTCACGTAGCGACACCTAATACAATTACAATTAATATAAGAGACTTCGAAGGAGCTGTCAACGATCCCTATGCGATTGATTTCAGACCTACTTCTACTCTTGGTGCTCTAGATAAATATCATCACTACAACCTCCTTAATCAAGGCTGGACAGATGCTAATCTAACTACCTGGGATACTGCCCAGACTACAATGCCAAGTAACGTCGATGTTATGTGGAGATTTGTAGATACGGCTAATGTCTTCACAGCTACGACTGCAATTATCAATAGCGTTGTTCAAGGCAATACCCCAGCTCCTAACGGGCATTTTATCCTTAATCTAGCCAATCAAGATCGTATTACAGCGTCAGGCATAGCTGCTCTAGTGAATACCACTACGAGCTTCCAACGTCCTGGTGTTTGTGCTTTCTTTGCTGGCAGAGTATTTTATTCGGGTATTAATTACTTAGGGTTTAACTCTAATATATACTTCACTCAGATCATTGAAAATACAATGCAGTATGGAAATGCATATCAACAGAATGATCCATCTGCTGCTGATTTATTTGATATTCTCCCTGGTGACGGCGGTGTATTAAGTATCCCTGAAGCTGGTACTATCTTTAAGATGCAAACAGTTCCTGGTGGTCTAGCTATCTTTGCTGCTAATGGTGTTTGGTTTCTGACTGGAAGTACAGGTCTTGGCTTCACGGCTAATGACTACGCTCTTCTTAAGATCGCTGACATTCCTACAATCTCAGATACTTCATTCGTTAACGTCAATGGATATCCCGCTTGGTGGAATGCTGAAGGTATCTACATGCTACAAGGCTCTAACGCCGGTACACTACCGGAAGTTAAGTCTCTTACGTGGGATACATTCAAGACCTTCTACAATGACATCCCGGTGACTTCAAAACGTTATGCCAGAGGATTTTTCGATAAGACTGAAGGTCAAATACGTTGGCTTTATCGAAGTGGTACTACAGAACAACCAAATAATATCTATGAATACGATAGAGTTCTAAACCACAATATCAGAACTCAAGCGTTCTATCCTTGGACTATCTCAGATAACACTCAGGTCAAGGTTCATGGAATACTTTCTACTGAGCTAATAACACGTCCAGTCTCAGTTAATAATGTTGTTGACAACGCTGTCAATAATGTAGTAGACTTGAGCGCAAACCAAGTAATTTCATTTTCTACATCTGGCAGTGCTGATCAACAGTTTGATAAATATGTAGTATCTTATCCCAGTGGTGGAAGTTATGCGTTTACCTTTGCAGAGAGAACCGAAGATACTTATAAGGATTGGTTTAAGTTCGATAACTTCGGAGTGAACTACGTATCGTATTTGATTACAGGCTTTAAGCTTCGTGGTCAAGGCATTCGTAAGTTCACTAATAACTGGATACAGATCTTCTCTAGACTATTAGATCCTGTGTCCTATAAATTCCAAGGCATTTGGGATTATGCGACTACAGGTTCTGGAACTGGACGTTGGTCTACCAATCAATTTGTTACTCACGTCGATACTAATTACTCTAATGCTTTCCGCAGACTAAAGGTTCGAGGACACGGTAAGTCTCTTCAATTTAGAGTTTCATCTGTAGATAATGAGCCCTTCGATATAATCGGATGGAGCACTCTACAATCAATTAATGGAGCCCCCTAATGGACTTAGTCCAACTAAGAAAAGACAATCAAAAACGATGGGACGCTTGTCACGTCTCTGTAGAAAAAGGTCCTGCTTTCAAGCAGGTCGCTGACAGACTTCTCGCTGCCCCAGCTTTCAGCAGATATAAAACCGTAGAGAAACTCACAGGCGTACCTTACTGGTTCATTGCTGTGGTTCATGAACGAGAAGCTTCTCAGGACTGGGATACCTATCTGGGCAATGGTCAATCCCTGAAGAAGAAAACTACTATTACTCCCAAAGGCCGAGGTCCCTTTAAGACTTGGGAAGAGGGAGCAGTAGATGCTCTCACGAAATGTCCACCCTATGCAGCCAGAAACAAAGACTGGTCAATCGGTGGAGCTCTGACTATGCTCGAGCAGTATAACGGTCTAGGATATGCGCAGCAGGGTAAGCCCTCTCCCTACGTCTGGGCTGGCACTGATCAGTATGAGAAAGGCAAGTATGTCGCAGATGGTAAATACTCCTCTGAGACGGTCGACACACAACTCGGTTGCGCAGGTCTTCTGAAGTTCATGGGTGTCTTTAAGACAGCTCCTACGGGCGCTGGAACAGCTATTGCTGCAGTCGCCGTTGGTGGCGCTACTGCCGCTGCTGCTGCTACGGCATCGCCAAGCAATTGGGAATGGATGACTAATCACGCAGTTCTTTTGGTGATTGGAGTTATCGCAGCTGGTATCTTTATAGATCTAGGTCTTGCTCTCTACAACAATGAGAAGAATCAACTGAAGGTAACAGATGTCCCGGTTCAGTGATTTCAAAGACAAGATCGCCCTTTGGTGGGACAATACTAAGGCCTTCTTCAAACGTTCAGAAGTTATCTTCTATTCACGTCTGCAAGTCGTGTCTGGTTTCTTTCTCGCCGTATTCACCGGTATCGATTGGACTTCTGTAACAGTGAAGCTTGATGATGCTAAGAATTCTCTCTACCTTGCCATGGGTTTAATAGTTAATGGTGTAATTACTGAAATTCTGCGTAGACGAAACGCTACATTGCCGACAGCATAATGCTTAGTATATTGCTAGGTTTAATACCGGGTGTCTTTTCGACAATCACGGGAATCACTAATGCAATTACAAATGAGAAAATCAATCTGGCTCAGTCTCAGACCGAGTCTGACCGGATTGCTTCTCAAGAAAAGATTGCTAGCTTACAAGCTAAGCGAGACGTTCTAATCGCTGAAAGCGGTTCCAGTAATATCAATGCCTTCATTAGAGCATCTATCGGTGGAAGCGTTGCGATTGTCTTGGGAAAGATTTTCGTCTGGGATAAAGCACTTGGGGATTACACTGGAGGACATACTGACGCTCTCGATCCTAATCTGTGGAATGTCATTATGGCTACTATCGGTTTCTATTTTGTTTATGAGGGTGCAGTCAACGCTACAAGGATTTGGAAATCTTGACATACAATATCGCTGAAAGACAAGAAAATGAGCTCACTAAAATGCGCTCTTACGACAGAGTTATTCTTCTTCAACCTATGGAAGGCAAAGAAGTAATCTCTTCAACAGGTAAAGTTGATCCACGGTTATTCAACGGTGGAAATAAGCTCCATGCCGTTTATAATGTAACTACAGGATTGTGGGATCTTAAAGTTGAGAACGGCAGTATTGCCGGAGGACTTCAAGGTTCATTCTCTGAATTTGAATCTCTTCTTATTCATGTCACGTCTTATTTCAATAGACGGAACATTGAAGTTGTAGGAGTTCAAGATTGAAGATCGCTACTATGGATGATCTTGAAGACATCAAAAGAATGGGACTCAACTTTTTAGCTGCCAGTCCTTATAAGGATTTTGGCAATAAGGAAGCTGTGGCACAGTTTATTGAAGATGTCATAAACGGCGATGCGTCTGAAAAGATTATAATTACTAAACCTACAGAAGGTTTTGTCATAGGATTGGTTACTCCATTCCTATTCGGATCAGAGCGAATAGTTACCGAAATCGCATGGTGGGTTGAACCTGATAAGAGAGGTTCAGGTATCGGTGCAGAATTACACGAAGCCCTGGAGTATTGGGCTAAGAATGTTGTTAAATGTAAATATATGACTATGGCTTCTTTAGATAAAACCGTAGAGAAATACTATAAGAAAAATGGATATAAGCTTTATGAAAGAGCTTACATGAAGGTGTTGTAATGCCTGCATTAACTAGTCTTGCTTTAGCTGCTGGCATAGGTTCTATGGCCTTTGGTGCTTTTGAAAGCGTCTCAGGTAAACAGCAGCAAGCAGAAGGCCTTGCACAGCAGAAGGCTGGCTATCAGATAGAACAGCAAGCTGCTCAGCAGCAGGCTGGAATCTCTAAAGAACAAGCTGCGGCTAGTGTTCAGTTCGCAGGTCAAGAGCGTGATGTAAATATCGCTGCTTCAGATCAAAGCAAAGCTGCGGCTCTTGCAAGTCAGAGTATCAATCGAGATATCTTCGGACAGCAAGAAGGTATTCAAGCAACTCAAAAACAAGCGATGGAAACAGATGCCAGACGATCAAGCCTTGAACAAATCAGAAACGAACAACGAGCTAGATCTATCTCACTTACGACCGGAGTGGCGCAAGGAGGTTCAGGATTTGTGGGCGGCTCTTCAGCGCGAGGTGGTGCCTACGGAAGCATCTCCGGTGGCTACGGAACAAACTTGTTAGCTAATCAACAAGCACTACAAACAGGCGAACAAGTCTATGCAGCCAATGCAAGTATCTCTCAAAGTAATAGATCTATGAATGATCTACAAACATCATATGCTTTACAACAGGCAGACACTAATACGTCTAAGGCTAATCTAGCATATAGCTATGCTCAGAGTAATGCCGGCTTCCAAACTAGATTGGCTGATACGCAGACTCTTATGGCCCAAGGCCAAGGCCAGGTTTCTATAGGCGGGGGCGTTGCACAAGCCGGCGCTCTGACAGCCCAAATGGGATCTTCGTTTATAGCGGCAGGGCCTAGCATCTTTAATGCAGGTATGAATATCAATCAACTTATGGGAGGACTCCCTAGTTTCAACTTCATGTTCGGTGGTGGATCGCCTAGCGGATACGGGCGTTAATGTCTTTTCTACCACAATATAATCCAGACGCTCCTGAGGCTACTACTCCTGCCCCAGGTCCTGTTCCTGTAGGAGTTAATCCTACCCCTACTGAAGAGCCCTTAGTGGTCGGTGGAGACTCTCCTCCGGTTTCTTCTCCTGCGACTTTAGATAGCCGTTCTCAACGGTTCAAGTATGGTCTAGGAGATCTTCTTCAGAAGTCTAAAGATGAAATCTACCAGAATCTTCAAGATGGTAGAGAGGATGAACTGCGTGCTTCGGCAGCTTCAACTATAGACGATCGTAAGCGACAGTCTACCGAAAAACTAATCACTGCTACTATTGCTAATAAACAAGCGCCTCTGACTCCTGAAGAGAAGGATGGTCTTGTTCAAATAGTAGCTAACATGAATTCTAAGACTGATCCTAATACAGTTCTAGAGACTGCGTATGGTAAGCAGTTCATGGCTGCTCTCGATAGAGCTGCAGAGGATAGTCCTGATAACATTCTTACAGAAGCTCAGAAGACTAATCCCGAAGGTGTTGCTAAACTTACTAACGATCACAGTGATCTTATCACTAAGCAACAGTTACTCAATACAGAAATAGAAAACACCGAAGACGCACTTAAAGAACAGGGCTGGCTTGGCTACGGTTATGACATAGCTAGAGGAATGATTCCTGGACGCGCAGACTACCGTCTTAGAGGACGAGTCGAAGGCGTCGGACAGTTCACTGGTCTAGGTCGCGGTGAGAATATTGAAGAGCAAGCTAAAGCTCTCTTCCGTCTTCCTGCTGATGAAATGGGAGCGGAGCTAAAAAGAGTTGTAGGTTCTCTGCGAGAGAGTGATCCTCATCTTGCTTTGGACTACCTCCACGCTTTGAAAGGTATGACTTCTCAGGAAGCCTTTATCCAAAATTGGAGCCTTCCCGTGGAGTTCATTGGCACGGGCGTTGGTACTGCTTTAGGTAAGGCTGGTGTCAAAGGATTTAAATCTGCTGTTAGAGTTCTTAAAGGAACTGCTGATCTCGGTGGACTAGAAGATGTCGAGAAAGCTGTCAAAGATGTAGCTAAGGTAGCTACACTTCCTGATGCAAGTAAGTCTACTATAGAAGCTGCGGCTGGAGACCTCAAAGAGTCTGCTATTACGCGAGCTACTACGAATGTTGTAGCTGATGCTACTAATCTTCCTGATGCTACTAAGAGAGGCATAGAAGCTCTCTCCTCGACACATCGTGCAGACATGGAAGCTGTTAAAGCTAATCCAGGTAGATTCGGCCAAGACATGGTTAATCGCATCGAAGAGCGTGGTAATCAAGTGATGACCAACGTCCTAGATACTGCTGTTAACATTCAAAAGAATGAGCGTCTTCCTGATGTTCTTTCTAAGGAATCGTCTGTCCGGCTTATTGTAGAGGATATGAAAGGTAAGTATCGAGACCTTCAGAATAGTATTATCGATACAAGTAGGATTTATAGAGAAGCTTTATCTAATAGTTATCTCATAGATTTCCATATCGCTAATCCAGATGGTACATATCTCACTAAGCGTACTATCGCTGAGAACTTCATCAAGTTTCATAAACTAGGTGATGCAACGATTGAAGAGGGAACAGATGTAGCAAAGAAGAGCGTTTTCCCAACAGCTGAAGAACTTGATCGTAACATTACGTTCGCTCAGAAAGTTGTTGAGCGTGAGACACCTAAGACCATAAACAAAGACCTGACTGATGCTCAGAGGCTTAAAGCTCAAGGCAAGGTGTCAGAGGCTCATGCTTATATTGCTGAGCAACGAGGTATACAAGCTGAGAAATCTACAGCTACTGTAGAGCAGCAAGGTCTTGGATACTACATTAAAATAACAAAGCCTGTAGACGAAACACGTCCAGCTATACGAGACGCAATTGCGCGGACGGGTAACACAAAAATCCCCGAAAGTCCCGTAGCATTTTTCCTCAATAACTGGATTGGTAAATCTGTTGGCGCAGCTGCTGCTAAGTACAGAACTCCGGAAGAAGTACTTAGTCTGGCTGAACGGCAGAACCGATTAACATCAACTTACTCGCCTTCAGTGTATTTTAATCTCATGGTTGACAATGCCAAGGAGATTAAAGCTCTGTCCGCTGGGAGATTCTCTAGAGGACGTGCTCGTTGGGAAGAATGGCAACGTGGATTGAAGAATGCTCAGGAACTTCCTGATGCATTAGATCCAGATCGTAAAGGTTATTTCTTTAAAGATCCTGTTGAGATGGAAACATATTGGCAGCAGTGGTTTCATCATCTTCCTGATGAACAACAAGTTGCTGCATACTTCGAATTCAAACGGGGTATGGAGATCGATCGTATGTTCAGAAACATTGCAGAGCAACGAAATCGACAAAGAGTCGGCGCTGAGTCTCATCAGATTATTCTAAGCGATGCAGCAGGCAAAGAGTTTAAGTCTGAGGCATTCGATGGTGTCAGACGGCAGAAGGTTCCCGGCGGAAAAGGGCGTGTTGCTATCTTTACAGAGAAGGCCGGAGAAGAGACTACACCTGAATTATCAAAGATGTTTACTGCTAAGAAAGCAGACATTCAAAAGGATATCGATAGCGGACACTTCAAATTCATTGAAATCTACAATCCCAGGCAGCGTCCTCTTAATGGTTTTAGCACACTTACTGACGAGTGGATACGGTATGCTTTGGTACCGAACGTGGAGACGAAACCGCTCGACTGGAACCACGTTCCTCGTCGAGGCGGTGGTCATATCCAATATGACTACGATTACTATGTCAAACAAGCTAAGATTTCAAGAGACGATGTTAGCGGTGTTCACCGATATGAAGGGGATACAACAATTGCAGCTGCGCCTGGCGAAGGAGTAGGAAGAGGATTTGCTGAGCATCTAAATCAAGTTAGAAAACTTTTAGCAGGTAAGCAAGAAGATGCTGCTAAGGCATATTCAGAAAAAGAACTGCATATTGATTGGGGTAAAGTTAAATCTTGGTTTGCCGGTGGAAAGGATGAAACCGGTAAATTCCAACCTCCTAGACTAAGTCTTCGAGAAGACATTCAAGTTATTCCTAAGAATAAAAAACTCATAGACCATGATAATAATCTCAGATTTAAATATGCTGGTTTTGAAGATTCAACTCGCGAGGGCAGTCTTGCGGCGCAAAATCAAGTAGCGTTTACAGAAGAGCGTGATGCGTTTGAATTACTTGGTGTGAACGTCGAAGGCACTAAAGCCAACCCGTTATACAAGGTTGCTCCTGCCGATAAAGTCGATCCTATCACCACAATGAACCGTGGGTTTGCTGCTATTGCTAAAAGCAACTTCATGGATGATTACAAGACCATGGCTGTAGAGCACTGGTTACAACAAGCTAAACAATGGCTAGACGTCAAGAATGAAAGCCAACTCTTCCACTCTCCTTATCATTATTACAACGAAGGTAAGTTCCTACCGAACACACCTCCGGAGATACGGCTGCGCCTAGAGGCTGCCCGATACCATACACAGCAACTTGTAGGTCAACCTTCACTAACAGACGCTCTACTTACTAGCGCTTCTCAGAAGTTGGCTGATGGTATCTTTGGAACCTTCGGTCCCAAGGGTCTTGTTGTTACTCCTACTAGACTTCTACCTACTTTGAAAGATCCATTGGCCCTTGCAAAAGGAATAGCGTTTGATCTTAAACTAGGTTTGTTTAATATTCCTCAGCTCGTCGTTCAGATGGGTAACTACTCCAACATTCTTGGAATAGCTGGATATCAAATGGCTGCACCAGGAACTCTGGCTGCACAACTTCACTTCTGGTCTAGAGTTAGTCAAGACTCCAAATTCATAGATCACCTCGATACGGTTGCTTCTAAATTCTGGCTGCCGGGTATTTCACGTTGGAAGCCTGGAGAGTTTAAAGAAGCTATGACTGAGCTACACTACACCGGATTCGGTAATGTCGATGGCGGTTCACACGTCCTCTTAGACGACCCGATGAATAATAAGATTATCGAGAATGCCGGAGGCAAGTTTCTAGACTGGGGTAGATATCCATTCAAAGCAGGTGATCAGAATGCAAAATACGGAGCTTGGTATACGGCGTATCGTGAATTCAGAGACGCTAACCCTTTCGGACGAATTACTAACGAAGATCGCGCTTCGATACTTCAGAGAGCTGATCTCCTCAATGTTAACATGTCGAGGGCCTCTGCCAGTATGTTACACAAAGGATTCCTTGCCCCTGCTACTCAATTTTATACATATCAACTCCGATTAGGAGAATTGATGTTCGGTAGCCGGCTGACTGGCACTGAAAGAGCTAGGATGCTTCTGACTAATGCTGCTCTCTACGGAATACCAATGGCTACGGGCATGACTGGTCTTCCGATTGCAGATTACCTTCGACAGAAGGCTATAGAGCACGGATATACAGTTGGAGATGATTACATAAAGAGCGTGCTGATGGAAGGTATTCCTTCAGCTATCGGAGCCATGATTACCGGAAAAGGTGATCCGCAGTCAGGTACATGGTATGACGTAGGCCCTCGGTTTGGGACGAAAGGATTTGAATTTCTAGGACAAGCTACAAACCCTGACAAAGGATTTCTAGACATGGCTGGTGGTCCTATATACAGTATTGCTAAGGAGACCTTTAAAGCCTCTGATGGTTTGATGTATGCTATGGGTTCCCTGATGCGCGGAGACGGTGAAGTCTTCCCAATGGTTATGGAAGATGTCGCAGATGTCGCTAAGGAGATTTCTTCCTTTAAAGCTCTCTATGGGATCTACGCTGCAATGAATTACGGCAGAGCTGTATCTAAGAATGATGCTTATCTGGCAGACTCGTCTACTGGACAAGCGCTGTTCACAGCTATGTTTGGTGTCAAAGATGTCGCCATCAACGATATTCAAATAATGAATAATAGTATCAGAGAACAATCAAACTATGAAAAAGAAGTCGAGGGACGGTTTAGACAAGAGTTCGATAGAGGGGTTCTAGCTCAGAATGATAACCCTGAATTGGCTAAGAGATTCTTCACTCGTGCTCAAGCATGGTTAGCAATATCGGGTTACCGAGAAGATAGAATCAGCAGTATCGTAAGTAAAGCTCTTAACGACAATCAGAGTCGCATGTCGAAGGTTGATTGGGATTTCTATATCCGCAAGGCTCCTGATCAGCAGTCTACGACTCGCTACGAAGCGATGCAAAAGAAACTAAGAATACAAGATAAGAAACAAGGAAATTAATGGCCCCCTTTAACCAACCCATCAACCCACTTAATCCCGAAGACTACACTAGGAAATCTAGAGCGGTTGATATTGATCAAGGGATAAAGCCTCAGGGTGTGGCTCAGAATCAGATCATGCCTCACGGTGTGATGCAAGGTGATGAGTCTGCTAAATACGCTGGAGAAGCTGAAGCTGCTGGGATTAAATCCGAAGCTGTGCAAGGCGCTGCTTACGGAGATCTCTTCAAAGACATAGCCGCTACGGTAGAATTTGGCGCTAAGGGCGGTGTTGAACTTGTTAAGAAAACCATAGAGAACAAAGTCTATGAGGTTGCTGATCGAGAGAGACAATCATATACAGATATACTTCAAAAGATTAAAGATGGCAGTGGTGTCAAGAATGTTCTAGACTCCAATGCTGAGATGACCGATGAGGAAAGTACTCCTGCTGATGTAGCTGCACTCCCCGATACTCTTGCTTCGCTCCAAGGGGCTAGGGACTCAGGTAAGATATCGGGGACGTATTATCAGTCCCGTCTTCTTGCAGAAGCTAAAACTCTTCGTGCACAGTACCCTGGGTTCAGAGAGTATATCGACCAATCGTTTTCTAAGGTAACAGGAACTAATCCTGCGAATGCTCATATTCACAGTCTTGTTCAGGATATCAATAGAGCTGCTTCTTCTACCGCTGGTGAGAAGAGTAAGATGCTAGGCTTCATCCGAGGTAATATGGATACCATTCCTAATGCTCCACAAGTCTACGATGACTATGACAAAGGTTTAATAACCAGTCAAGATGTTCTATCTAAGTCTTATCCTTATCAGAAGTTAAAGGCTGATTTGAATATGAACAACCTTATCTTTCAGAATGAAAATACCAATCGGCAAGAGAAGGAACGTGTCGCTGGTCTTAATATAGACAAGGCTGCTGGCATGTATGTTAGCCAAGCTGTAGATACAATCACAGCTCAGATGGGCATAAACAATCAAGGTGATATTCAGAAATTAATAGACGCTGATAAATCTGGTGCAATCTCAGGTCAAGAGTGGCAGCAGAAGGGTCAGAATATAGCTAACGTTAGAACTGGACTATTCACCAGAATGATTGCGGATGCTGATAAAAACGGTTATACGCAAGCTATAGGCGGTAAAGCAGAAGTTATTAAACGAGTTAACGCGGCTCTTGAGCCTCTAGATGAATTGAGTAAACGTGTCTATAACCATGACTTCGGTGGTATTTATGATACACAGAATCAACTTAAAACTCAGAATGATGAGACTAAGAAGGGTCTGTTGAATGATCCTAAGATCGGTCCTTATTGGCAGCAACTGCAAGCCGTCAAAGATATTGGCGGTGAACAGAATCTTCAGAAATTCTATCTCGACACTATTAAGAGCAATTTTAGTCAAGACTATCAATCTTACTTCAATAAAGTAAAGGGAGCGTTTGCTACCCAGAACGGTATGAAAACATCTGGGGTGCCCTATACTTTCAACGATACCATAGATCATCTTAAAGCTAATAAGGTTACAGATGGTCAATTCAATGAAGCTGTTCTAAATGAAGTCAAGAAGATTGCTGATCCTAGTCTTCCTGAAAAGATGCGAATGAATTATGCTCTAGCTGCTTTCTCGGAAGGCAATAGAGGTATGATCAGCCGACTTCAAGCTGATGGCGTTAATGCCCAGGGTAAACCGATATCAGGACAGACTACGGTGTTTCAGAGATTTACTTCTCCTGAGATTACTAAGGCCATGTTCAACTTAGGTAAAAAAGATCCTCATATCTGGGAGCAATATACAGATTGGGCTAAGACAACTCTTTCTAAGGAATTAATGCCTAGAGAGATTCAGAATCTTGCTAACGTTAGTCCTGATGATAATAGCAACATCAGCGTAGGTTGGGATGCTAAGAACCATAGATTTAAATCAGAGTACATCACTGCTCCTGGAAGTGTGAATACTCCTACTATTGGATATGGTATTGTAGAGAAATCAGTCAATAGATTGAATGGTAATCTCGCTAACTACAAGAACATTGCTGCAGCATCTGGAGAAGATCCTGATGCATTCATTCTTAAGTCCATCGCTGATGGCGCTGGTCCAGAAGCTCTTCGGAACGTCAATGGCATTCCCTACAAGCTCATGAGAGAGATGGGTCTTGCTCGTATGAACATGATGCACAATGCCCGCTGATGTATATGTCCAAGACGGCGTAGTATATCCTGACGAAGCTACGGCTGTCGTCATGCGTCATCCAGACATACCAGAAGAACTAAAACGAATATATATTACTAAGCCCGGTGTAGTAGAGCCTAAAGATGGCGATAATGCTATGGTTAATACTCCTGAGGCTGTAGATCGTAATCAGTGGATTAGTAAAGATCCTCGTAATATTTTCAATGATTCAGGAAGTATAGTTGATTATGATCTTCAGGATCATAGGCCTCAAGCACCTGTTATTCCTAAAATGGAGCAGAATTTACAAACTATTCCTGATCTAATACCTCTTGAAACATTAAAGGAAAAACCAATTGCTTATAAAGGGCAGATCGAACAGGGAAACATTGATCTTAACAATCGCCCTATTGTCCATAATCCTGACGGAAGCATTAGCACTGTACGTAGCATCTCAGTAGGCACGGATAAAGGCGAAGCTTTGATACCAACAGTACATCCAGATGGATATATCATGTCGGATCAAGAAGCTATTGATCGTTACAAAAAGACTGGAGAACATCTAGGTGTCTTTGATACTCCTGATAATGCTACTACTTATGCTAAGTCTCTCCACGAAGACCAAGCAAAACAATACTTGCCAAAAGAAGATATACATCCTGAGCCGTATGGATTAAATCCTCCAGAGCGTGGTCCAGGTTTCGAAGGTCCTCCAAGACCTCCAGCTAAGGTGTTGTTTAAAACATCTAGTCCATTAGTTAATATCACTGATCATGACATAGAGAACGCTATTCACGTAGCTATGTCTGTTGGTGCTGGAACTATGGCTGGTGTTAAATCTGCTGGGAATTTAAATAGATTAAATGCTTTAGGCCATGCTCAAGTTATGGAAGAATCAGGTGCGCATCCTGATAAAACCTTCTATGACACTGGCTGGTACAGAGGGTCAGACAATCGTTGGCGACACGAGATCTCTGATGACACAGCTAAGTTTAATCCTGACTGGTATCACAAACCACCTCCCGGAGACCCTGTTCAACATTTAGAAAACGAAGTAGGAAATCTTTTAAAAGATGATTTCAAACAAGTTCCATTTGATCCACTTCAAGGAATGACTCAAGCTAAGCTTCCTGAAGTTCTAGATCATCCCGAGTTATATAAAGCTTACCCTCATCTTAGAGATGTCGATGTTGTAAAAGATCCTAGTGTTCAAACAGCCCATTGGGATGAAGTTAATAATCAAATTGCAGTTGGTCCTGAGATATATAATAACAAATCAACCTTCCTTCATGAAGTTCAACATGCCATACAAAGTCATGAAGGATTTGCTAAGGGCGCTGCTCCTGGAGTAGCTGGTAGAGATTATACTCTGAAATATGCAGAAGCAGCTAGAGAGCAAATAATTAAACCTCTTCAGACACTCTTTGATAAATTAACTAAACCCAAAGCTATAGTTACTACAGTGGACCTGAATAAGTTGACTGAACTTCAACACAAAGCCAGTAGATATAATGAATACGCTAGAGCTGGTGATGCACAGGCTTACGAGAATTACATGAATGCAGCTGGTGAAGTTGAGTCTAGAAACACAGAAGCTCGTATGCTTATGAACGATAAGGAGCGTCGAAGTATGCGTCCTTATTACACAGCTGAAACTGATGAACCTATTATTAATTTTATAGCAAGAGCTACAACCCCTTATGATCGTAGAAGAAAATGATTGAAGAAGTAACAGTATCCCCTACACCTTATCCTACAGGCACTATGTGGTGGTTTCGCAATGGCGATTCATGGCATGCGCCTATCATCAACAATGAAAAACCGTATTTACCTAATGTCACCAACCAATATGCCAGAGACTTCTTCTGGTTCTGTCGTAACCCAATTGGAAACTTTATGGGCTTTATCATCGGATTTGAAGGATCGGGTTACACAGTTAGAGGCCCAGCTCCAGTCCTTGCAACAACTCCAAGAGACGAATTACCAGAGCGTAACGGATGGAAGTATTGCTTCATTAATGGCTGGGCGCCGTTTGTTGCGTACAATTCACAACATATCGAGACGTACCTAGGCTGGAGACCAGCTTCTGGAGGCTTTGGATTTAAGCTAATATTTAAATCTTGAAATAAAGACACGAAAAAACCCCGGCATCCGCAAGGACACCGGGGTTCTTCTTTTGTCAGAGGCCGGAGACAGAGCCTCACGTTTCCGTTATTGGTTATCTCCTTGACATATTTTCAGCAAACCTCCAACTAGTTTAGCCGGGGACTGTTAACCAGTTCTTCTCCGGCTTAGGGGTATTACTTCTTGGCCGTCTTCGGAGCCTGAGCAGCCTCGAAGTCCTGCAGAGCCTTCAGACCCTCGACGGGCGTCAGGATGCGAATCGTACGGTCAGCGTCGTTGTAGGCCTTCTTGAGGTCAGCCTTAGCTGCATCATAGCCAGCCTTGTCTTCCACAGCAGCAGGATCACGCCAGCGGAGATACAACGTGGTGTTGTAGCCGGGCTTCTCCTTGTACTTCTCAGGGATCACAAACAGACCATCCTGGATACGCTTGACCAACTCGGTCAGCGTCTTCGGCTCTTCATCATCCGTCAGACCAAACTTCCGCTGCAGAGCGAGCTTGGCATTCAGGTAAGCCTCATAGAGCTGACCAGAGAGGAACCTGATCTTGCTCTTGTCGCCGGAGTCTTCAGTCACCAGCGTCGCAGTTGCATATGCGTTGTTCATGGGATTTTCATCCTTCTTGATTTTACTACCCCAAATGCGTTTGTCACAAGGGGTGGCAGCTGCAGGTTCGCAAACTGCAAAAGAATTCATCTCTATTAAATCCTGCATAGTAACTATATGTCCTACATTAAAATTCATATTATCTCCTAAAAGAACCGAGAGAGCTTTCGCTCTCCCGGTCAAGTTTGCCAGCTGCCCGTAGTCGGGGAGGATAGCAGCTGGGGTTCGAATTAGTCTACGACGATATCTTCGTCCGTCTGAACGAAGCGCGTAGTATCCATCGGCTGAACCTTCTTGGGATCAGTCTCAGGAACGAACTTGCCATCTTTGTCGACGTAACCCGTCTGGATCACAGTCTCCTTGATTTCGAAGTCAGTCATATTATTTTCCTTGTTCTTGTTATGACCAAATTTACAGTAGTGAATTCGGTTATGCTGGGAGAAAGCGTAATCAGGAACCTTGCAATCACAATCAGGCCATGGGCAACCCCTTTCAAAGAGGCTTCTTGGATCTAACATTGAAGCAGGTGTAATATTGTTCCATGACATCGTCAACTCCTAGGGTCTAGGTGGTTGCCTAATTCTATTAGCGTGGCGTGATACCACTCTAGTTGGTACATTCTTCAAACGGCCTGTACGGTGGAAGCCTTTATGGTCGACTTCTTGTCCATCTCCTTTATGTACTAAACCTTTTTTCATGTCTTGTCGGCGAGCACGATTTCTATCGGCTCGTCTTTTCTTTTGTGCAGGTAGTCCTTGATATTGATCATACTCCTTGCGATAATCCCTCACTCGTTTAGTCATTGGTTTAGTTTGTGGCACCTCCGTTTGTAAAGACCTTAAGGGTAACAAATTCTTCAGCACCCCGGCCATATGGCTCACTAAATTGGATATTTGAAATGTTCTTAGCATCATCGACTTGTCTTGCAGCATACAACCATGCTGCCGTTATGTCAACCAGCGTTTGCCGATTGATAGTAATTTCCTGACCGTAGACGTTACTCGACTTCTTCAGGAACCTTTCTCCGGAGGACATCGAGGGCTTCCTTCTGTTCGAGGAGTTCTTCTGCGAGGCGTCGCTTGACGCTTTCTTCGCGTTCATACTTTAATTTATCTTTCTTAAGAGCTAGCCTTCGCCGCTCTGCTTTATCTTTGGGGTGTTTGAGCTTAATCATTAAAAATCTAACGGTTTAATCTCTGGAAGATCAATATAACCCTCATCTACTAAGAACTCCAGACACTCTTCAGCAGTAAGGTCGTTTAATTCTAATATATCTTCTAGAGAGTAGGTCTCTAGTATCGTAGAGTAACTCAGAAGTGAATTCCAATGTACAACAGCGCACCCAACATAGCAAGGGCACCGAAAGTAAACCATGCGAAATCATTTAGAATTGTTAAGCCTGGGTACTTGTTTTTTCTTTCGGGGAGATCTACGGGCATGACGTTTCTTTCTAGGTTTAGGTGGAACTATCCACCCAGGGTATTCAGCAGTGAGGTATTTGTATGCATTAAGCAGAAGAAGTTCGCCCTTTCCAAGACGATGCTTTCCAACGACATACCGGTTACAATGGATACAGAGTAATCCTCGGATGAACCTCGTGTCATGATCGTGATCGACACAGAGTCGGGTCTTAAACGAAGAATGATGTCTGCGACAAACGCCACAACGAGAGTCTTGTTTCCGTAGAAGTTCATCGTACTGCTCCTCGGTTATACCAAACTTCTTAAGTAAATGACTTGCTCGACTCATTAATTATAAACGATCTTACCCTCTCTGTCAACCTCTAAGACGTCAGGCTTCCTAACTACCTTCACGAGGTGGACAGGTTTGCCTCCGGCGTAGATGAAGGTTCTGCAATTAGGGAAGCAGAAGTATTTGTAGGGATTGTAGCTTGCTTTGAGATCGAGTTTAATATTTCCTGAAGCTCCTTCATTGATTGTTCCACAAGTGCAATCCGGCGGCTCAGATGCACGAACAATTGTTTTGTATTCTTTAATTCGGCTAAGAATTCTTTCACTTCTAATTTTATGTTCATATAAGCACATATGTCCCATTGCTTTGTCGATTGCCCAGAGGTAGGCGCGATCCTTTACGATGACGCGATCGTCATCAGCGCTACCCACAAGGTAGCCGTCCAATTGATCCAAATAGCTCCGAAGAAAGATATCCTCAGCAACTTGTTTAGCTTTGATCTTCTGAAAGCCCATGCTGTTAATAGACTTGACGTCCACAATACAACCATCAAGAATACAATCAAGATGGCCTTTGACTCCATCGACAGTGACCTCATCTTGCTCTCCTACGACTGTGTGACCAGCAGCTTTAGCGAGAGCAATCGCCATTGCCTCGATTACATCGCCAAAGTGGAACTTGATCCTGACGTGGGCGGGGAACCTTTCTTGTACGCTTGGTGAATGAACTGATGCCCACAAGGATCTTGGGCAGCGTTCACCCATGCTAGAGAGACGAAGGCCAGGGGATCTTTCCTCACCCACGAGCCGTTCCATGACTCGAGACGCCATTTCAGAACTATACCTGCTAGCGTCGTCGTAGTGGAACCAGTTGTCTTTTGTGACGACATCTTCCACATCCTTTATTAGTGTATTAATTGATTTCATAACTATCCATTAAGAGGGGCTGAAGCCCCAATATTAACTTAACATATGCCGCAGATATGCGACGTACAGTGGCGCGGTGATAGGAAAAGTAGCTACCAGGAAGTAAGAGATGTGGGCCATTGACCACTCTTTCTTCTTTTCTTCCCTCTTCTCTTCCTTGTGCGCCTTCTCATGATCCTTCAGAAGTTTCTCTAGCACATGAGCTTCTTCAAGCTTCTTGTGCAACAACATCGATATGTCGATATCTCCGTAAGTAATTTGATCCGCTTTCTTGGTAGACCTCTTAGCCTTCGGAGTCTTGAATGCTTTGCCGTATTCTAACAGCTGGATGAAATCCTTAGCCTTCATTGTAGCCTCCTGTGTGCGGCTCAGGGGAGATGCCTTTCGGCATCATCCCCCTGCCCATTCTTATTTTAATTTAAGGGGGACGTGGGGCCTGTGTGTTGTGTTTTAAGGAGTGGTGCAGGGTTAGGGGTTGAACATGTCGCATGTCGGCCTCGCTTTCCTGCTTTGTTAATCGTCAGTCAGTCGTACATCGTAGACGTATCAATCCCGGTTCTCAGCTATGTCCCAGCCGTCACTAAGGGAGACCTATAGTCCTTGCTTCATTGGACACTGCATCCAGTAATCACACGAAGTTCGATCGGTACAACTCGTTGCTTGGTGTTCGTTAAGTACAAGCCTGTAGCTCCTGGCTATAGCTCCGCGTACATTCCAGCCATATCCCTAGCCCTCTCGGAACTAGACGATATACAAGGCAAGAATAACTGCCGTTACTTACGATAACCCCGATGCATAGTGCATCGTCTGCTTGCTCTTTCCAACGAACAGCTGGCGAGCCTCACCGTTGAGGGTTGCTCACATGGCCTACTTTTACTTACTCGCAATGAGGACTAGCTTATCAACTAGCCAGTAGGAAGAACGGGATACAGGGTTTTTCTTCCGATCCCACGGCTTGCTTCTTTACAAGGACTGGCATAAGTCCTGCTTAACGCTTCAGAGCGTGTCTTGCTTGATACCTGAGTTGATGAACTTCCCTACGCGGCAGTCCCTCGGGCTCTACTCAACTACCTGTACAAAGTCTCTTGCGGAACCAGCTACCAAGTGACCCTCAAGCGGACGCATCCGGGGGACGGTTGGTAAACAGTGGGGTGGGCTGGTTTGAGGGGCCAACTTACCCTTAATCCTCGGCGCTACGTTACGCCTTACCGTCTTCGACTGAACTTATTCTCACGCTGTCGATGTTCTCATCTATGGGATTTCACTCCAGACATTAACGGCACTAGCCTCTATACAACAGTGCGTGCTGCCGGCCATGTGTAGGGGTCGAACCTACATTGATCGCCTCTGCCTCACAGTTCTCAGGTCTCGTTCACCAGAACACTACGGAATCGAACCGTAATCGCAACAGAGTGGGACTGCGGATAGCTTACCGTTTACTTCCTTGCTAAGATGATGGTTGTTGATCTAGCCCTAAAGAGGGCGCGCATCAGTTCGGCTAGCTGGACTATATCCAGGCTACCTAGGTCTCAGTCATCTCGGTCCTTGGTTTTCAGGCCAAGTGATTAGCATGCCCGCAACCGAGTCTCTGGCTCTCCCGAAGGAGTCATGCAAAGCGAGTCCACATCTCGCCGCAAGCCATGTGTTTTGATACGCGGCTAATGAGACCGCTGCGTTCGGATGTTCGTCCTATGCCTGTGCGCGTCGCACCGTTCTTACCTGTTCCACGTGTCGCACGTGGCCCATCACTGGGTGTCCCTGTTGCGATTTGCTCATTTGGTAACCCGGCAGGACCGGGAGGTCAGACTACTTATCGGATCACGCCTTGTGAGGGGTTAAGCGTTGCTGCTCCTTACGCTAATCTGGCGCAGTCATAATGCAGCGGTGAAGTACTCCCCCAACGGGGCTGCAGAAGTGGCTAAGGCACAATTCACACGGGTTGGACACCGTGGACTCCTTTCCACCCTGGGAGCGCAAATGAATGCGCACACACTGAGAGCCGGTACCTGGCCTCCGGGGCCGCTAGGCCGAGCGTACGAGGTTTCACCTCTCAGATAAAAGAATTATAGGGTGTCGAGACCATATCTCGCTTGAGACCCGGGCCTTCTAGGTTATCCGGACACCCATGCACGGGGGTATTATCCCATCTTCTCCGCCCAACGGAAAGTAAGTTCGGTTATGGAGGGCTCTACTTGAGCTACGTGCTTAATTATTCCCAACCTGCTTCAGCAACATCAGGAGTAGGTTCTGGAATATCTTTGGGAACTAACTCTTGGACTGTTAATCCATAAAAGCGAATAGCTTTACCTCTGCGCTCCGATTGAGGAATTTTGTAAGTATAAAGCTCCACAGTGACAATGACATCACTGCCGTCTCCGACAGATCGCCCATCGATAGGCTGTTTGTCCTTGTCCCTGACTTTAGGCGGAGTCACAGGGGTGGCGACACCCTTTTGGAATTCAATGGAAAGCGGCCTTGAGATTTGGATGTTATATCCTTCCTCGTCCTTCTTCATCTGGTTCTTAATGCCTTGAGCTTGTAGGTCACGCAGGTGCTCAAGACTTTCGTTATCCGGATAAAACTGGATGGACCACTTTCCAAACTTATTGGGATCAACAGCTTGAACAAATCTAACCTTACCTTTGAAGTTGATAAGCTCAGAAGTATTGCTTCTGTCGAATGGTTGTAATTGTAAATTCAATGTATTTTATTCCTTCATATTAATTTCTATTAGTACATCAACTCTGGGCGGTTCTTCTTTCGTTATTCCACAGATGTAAACATTTTCATCTGGTGCACGAAAGATATATTTGCGATATTTATCTTGCTCCTTAATGGGTTTTAGACCAGTTAGTTGCGATAGTGTAATCTTTGTCGTCGTCATTCCAGTAACTCCCTGCGAGCGGGCATTTCAGCTGCAAGTCTTCTCCTGTTTCTTTCAAGGAATTTGCCATAATAGTAGCGATAGAGATCGCTAAATTCACATCGTTTGGACATTCTACTTGCCATTCGTCATGAACGAAGTTAACAAGTCGAGCGTCGTAATCTCCTAACCTAGACCACCACTTAAGGGTGGCTAGTTTCATTACGGTAGCCTCACCGTTTTGGAGGTAACCAGACATACACAGGTGTCTGCGTGTTCCGACGCTGTCTCCAGGGATACGAACTGCACGTCCGTCAAGTCCAACGAACCATCCTCGTTTAGCGTCAGCAGGTATGACTTTTTCTTTAAGATAAGCGAAGCCTGCATACCTACCCAATAATCGCTTGTAAGCCTCTTCTGCATCTCGTTCAGAGCATTCCAGAATCTCTCGGAGTTTGCCTTGGCCGGCTCCGAGTAGCAATGCATAGATGAACCGCTTGGCGGCTTGACGGGTCTTACAGACAGATCCGAGAATGGATTGGTTAAGGGAGTGCGGGTCCGACTTGTCTTCTTTCTTGCCATTTACCAGTGCCTCCGTGAACAAGGGATCGTTGATGTAATGAGCAAAGATACGAAGTTGAATGCCTTCAGCGTCAACACCTACTAAAAGTCGGTTCTTAGGAGCACACCAAAGACTTCTTAATTCTTTTCCAAGTAGCTTACGTTTTCCGGCAATATCAAACTCGTTCGGAATATTGGCGGTGTTAGGATTTTGATGTGCCATCCGATGCGTCCATGCGCCAAGCGCATAGAAACGGCCGTGTATTCGATTATCGGATTGAACAAGTCCCATCCACTCGGTAAGTGTCCTCCGTCTTGACTCAAGTAGAATTCTTTTGGCCAGTGTTCTGGCAGAGGAAGGGGCGTCTCTAGGTAATGTTTCAAGGTTATTCTCGTTTACTTTCCAACCAACCTTCTTAAGTATCTCAAGCTTAGCATATGCGTTAGCTTCTGTCAAGCCGCTATCGAACTTACCTTGGTTTACAGCTCGTTCTGTTTCAATGTGGGTCTTGGTTTTATCAATAGGTTTCCATCCGGCAGTGTTGAGTACTCCAATAATTTGCTTATGGCTGGAGGGATTAAACTCCACAAAATGGGTGAGGCGATAATTTCCCCCGACTTCGTAATCTGGTATTCGATCCCAAAGTCTCCGAGGTACACTGCTTTTGCTAATTGTTCCGAACTTGGTAGCTCTAGGTGTGAATTCACGAATTAATACTTCCTGCGGTGGAAAAGAAGAAAGGATATCCTTGTCAAGGGTGTCTAGCTCTGTGGTTACTTTAGTTAATAGCTGTTGAGCCTTAGCCGTGTTGAAAGCAAATCCATTCTTCTCTAGATCGTTACAAACTAATTGGAATTCATGTTCAAGTCTAATACTTGCCTGACGCTCAGGGTGATTAATATATCGTTTGTATTTATTATATATCTTCTCAGTGATGTCAACATCTCGAATACAATAATCTTCCATCTCTTGGCTATACTTAGCCCAGTCGCTAAACTTACCTTTCTCTAATCCGAACTCAAGGCCATAGTCTTCAACGCTATGGCCTTGGCGCGGATAATCAACGAGCTTGCTGATTATCAGTGTGTCAGTACATAACTTATGAAACTCGGGAACTTCCAGACCAAGTAGGTTAGAAAGTACAGGCCAATCATAGCCAAGCAGGTTGTGCCCAATCCAATGGTCAACACCTGCAGCGAAGTTAAGAAATCGTACAGCTTCGGATGGGTCTTCTGAAGGTCGTCGAAATCCATAGTAATCTCCTTTGTCGATGTCTTTACAAACGACTAACCAAACCTTTGTAGGGTTCTTTAATGCATTGGCTTCTATATCTATGACTACTCGCAATGTACTCTTTCAAGTTCTTCGAAATATTTATATAGCCATGTTATGTGGGCGATTAATTCTTCTTTAGAGTGTTTCTCTAAATCTGTCCAAAGGGGGTATTTCACTTAACCAGCGTTAATTCAAAAACTTGTAAACTTATATTATACTCACAGTATACTTGCCAAGTCTCTCCATCTTTAATTGCAGGTCTAGTTTGTATATCAGGACTTAGTGTAAATAAAATCTGTCTCATATTATCTCCATTTAATAAATATATGTAAGCCTTCAATTGTCCATGCATAGAAAACATGCTCTCCATCCATCGTTGCGCCTATCATCGCGATGAAGATTAGCACAAGTATGATGTTAATGTATTTGATAATATCCATAAAGCGGAGGGGGAAAGCTCCCCACTCCTAATCCTTTTCTTTTCAGTCTTGATCTTGCCGCAGGTTGGATCGGTAACACAGAAGCTACCATCTGCACGGACCATCATGTTCTTGCCACCGATGTCACTGGCGAAGTGGTTCTTATGAAGTTCACCGAAGAACTTATACGAACCTGGACAAAGGTCTTCCATGTACACCGCTGCCATAGTGTTACCACTATTTGCTGGGTAATACAAGTTATTAAGCAAGTACATGTCCTGCTTATGATCGCTGACTGTATCAGCCATACGCTCTACGACAGCCACAGACCAGTCGGCGTTTCGCTCATAAGGCCCTTCAGGCGGCCTAACAAAACGCTTCCAAGAATACACACGAGGAACGAAGTTCCCGGCGTATCCATTAGCAGCACCCCACTGAACATAGTCGATCCAGTCATCCAGAGAACGCGACACCTTGATGACTCGCTTTGAATCCTTCTTGCCAAGCACAGTGCTGTAAGCACCACGGCCAAGTACTTCGTACCCACGCTTCTCCAGCTTATGGATGAAGTTGAATGGACACTGGAATGGCGATGTTTTAGGCACTTCTGTCTCCGTGCCCCAACGATCCACAACGCCGATTACCGGGCCATCAATCTTCTTCTTAGCTATGAACGGCCCGAAGAGATCGTTAGCCAAGTTCTGGAGGCGATTACACACCTTGAGAACCTTCACAGGCTTTGGTGGAGGAGGGACTTCAATGCGATGATGCCCTCGCTTCTTCCAACGCATCTCAGCGAGATGACGCTGACGTGCTTTCCAATTCATATCCCTCTCCTCTTGCTGGGAGATTGCCGTTATTGGCTAAAGAAATACAGGGAGTGTGAGAAAGGAGGAAGCACACTCCCTGTGTAATCGTTAATGACGTACGGTCGTATCGATGCAAGTCCCCGACATACCGAGGAAGTTGAAGGACGTAGACCGCTGGCCGATGGCGAAAGCCCCAGCCGTAAGAAAGACAATCACTGCAATAGCACTTGCAGTGAGAACCTTGTTATTAAGCATTCGTATCTCCTCTGGCAACATTGCCTAAACAATTACTCGTCGTCCGGTGGAGCAATCAGAAGGCTGAGAGCCCTAGGGTGCAGCATGAGTGTCGCCGTAGCGATCTCACCGATGTAGCCTTCGAAAATCCCAACGAATTCCTCGACAGTCTCTCCTTCCTTTTCACCGGGAAGATCAACCCAAACATTGAACTTTTGCATTTCCTTGCTCCTTCTTTGCCAGTCTTCAGCTAAGGTGATGTAACGTTGCTCGCTCTTATCCCATCGACAAGAGATATGATTATCTTTATCAGGGACTGGTGTTCCCATACATCCTCCTTATTAAATTGACTAAAGAAAAGCGAGGGGAGTTACCTCCCCAAGACTTCGTTCATCAGCGATCCGTAGATTGCTGAGTACTTATCGATGGCTTCAGAGTACCGACCATCAACATTGTTCTGAGCAGCGTAGACCTTAAGCAGGCCCTTCATGTCCGTCATTGTCTTCGCTGTCGGTTGGTCTAGATGGATTATGTCCATTATCTTTTCCTGCTTCTACGTCAGGTTGTTCTGGCAACACTGCTACTAATCTATATTGCATTGAGAATACTCTTGAGTCAACCCAGCCCATGGACATACCTAGTCCTTCGGTCTTGGCGAGCAGTATGCATTCGTCCATGATGAATGCAATGCCGAACTGATCTAGCCAACAACCTACAGTGTTCTTGGGATGACATACAAAACGAGCGCCATGACCGAGTTCTCTTAGCCAGTCCGGTCCTTTCGGACCAGACCCAGCCAGTTTGAGTTCGGGTTCGTCTTGCTTACCGCCTTGAATAACACCGAGCGTCATTGGCCTCTGCTTCAAAGCCTGTTTAATCACGTCGATACTCCCGGAGTTGAAGGCGAAGAATTCGTTTGAGGATACGCTGCCGCTTCTTGATCTCAGCTTCGATATTCTGAAGCTTGATACAGACAGCGTTGTGGTGGATATTGATCCAGAACTCGACTGTCTCGAGCTGGTACCAAAGCTGGGATAGTTGTTCCATGTAACCCCCTCTTCTAGAAGGCCTCTCAGAGCCGTTTTGAACGACCCTGCATTCGTTAAAATAATTTCCCGGTACCTAGGTACCTCTCAAATTCTAAGCCGCCAGCGGGCTTCCTAGAGGCTACTTCACACCGTAGGGGCAATAGACAATCTTACTATCCATGCCAGCGCTGCTGCGCAGAATGCGAAGACCCTCCTTTTGACATTCAGCTTCGCTGTTAAACGTCCTGAGTTGACTGGAGTTGCTGCCGCACACAGTCTGCACCACGCAAAGAAACACAAGAACCCACACTGTTGTCATTTGCCTCTCCTCATTCTTGAGTACAAACCGTAGTTTTTACACAGATACGAATAGCCTTTTTTACGATTGACCCCTTTCAACTGAACAAGTTGACCTCTCCTGTAAGACATTCCGTGTATCCAATATCCTTCTGGTTTCAAAATCCACCATACTCGATGCGAAGGACACAGACATTTCGGATCTTGCCAAATCTTTTCCAGCGTATCTTTCAACGATGAACCAGACTTGTCCATGGTACTCAACCCTTCTCAGGATTGTCCGAACCGTTAAATTCCTTGGGTGCATCGGGTATCTCCTCATCCTTCGGGCACTTGATGCAACCGACGTGACCCGTTACTGCAAGGTAGAAATTAACCGACTCAATCCAATCATTGTAGAAAATGAAAGCTACTTCACCATCTTCCCAGATGTCATTGGTGTCGTTGTACATGTGTCCAATGATATAAGTCTTGCCATCGCCACGGGACTTACGACGCCATTTCCTCAATTCGCCGGTTATCGTTTGCTGGGGAGATGCCATAGCCGAGATCCTCGTTTAGCGTGTAAGTAGCTGGGTCGAACAGTAGTTGACCAGCTGGTCCAGTGCGCCCACAGAACCTATTCTTGGCAACCATCAAATGAGTCGTCCGTCTGATGATAGGGTCGGACGACTTAATGTCGCGTGTTAAATCTATTCGGATGTCGGCGATCTTTGAAATATTGCGACTCCCTCGGGTGAGACCGTCGTCGTTGACGTGGCTGACGACGACGAGGGCGAACTCGAGTTCTTTGACGAGCATTTCAAGCCGCGTGCTAAGATAGTCGAGAGCCCGCCTTTCGTTATCCCCTCCAAGGCCTGACACAACCATAGTAATGTGATCCAGGAAGACATACTGACACCCACGAGCACTAACGAGAAATCGGATGGTGTCGAGTATATGCTCTGGATCATCAGACCCAAAGTGAGAGTACATATGAAAGCGGTCATCTTCCTTAATAAGGTCCTGAACCGCACTGAAAGTCTCAGCGTCAGTAACCCCACAGTCAGGGAGATGAACCGGGCGTTTGAGATGGATGCCCGCCAGCGCTTGTAACAAACGCTTCTTAGGTTCTTCCAGGAATATTCCTGCGACGCCTGCATTGGGAAGCTCCTTTAAGATTGAGTACATGATCTTATGCATGACCTCAGTCTTACCGACACCCTCCTGAGCTGTAAGCAGAACACTCTCGCCTGGACGTATGCCGTAAGTCATATAGTCAAGCGTAGGTATCCCATAAGAGACACCCTTTACAGGAGCCTCGAATAGAATATTCTTGAATACCCGAAGTTCACTCTCGATATGCTGAGGGAGATACTTCTTGGCGTTATTCCAGAGGTTTAGAAGTCCTGCTTGATCTCCGGCATGGAGGAGGTCGTTGGCGTCTTTGCGCTTTCCTCCGGGGAACTTGACTTCGTAAAGCTTTGAATAATCGAAGAGCTTTGCCACTGCAGACGCCGCAGAGCGTCCCTGCTCATCTCCATCGAACGCGAGATAAATCCGGTCGTATGAATTAAGGTAGGATCGGTCCACGCTAACGTCAGCGACAGCACTACTACTGCTGTGAACACTGACGACAGGACTCCGCAGCACTTGATGAAGGCTGAGCGCATCTTCGTATCCCTCTGTGATTGTTACGTAACGGTGTGAACCAGCTATGAACTTATCAACACCAAAACAACCAGGTTTGTATTCACCTTTGTGGTAAGTCTTAGTCTTACCACCTTCTTCTCTAACTCTTATATGATAACTGCCATTTCTTTCAGGGTATCCGACTTCAATCGGCTTGCCATCCTTGTCAATTTTCGTTTTAGCGCCATACGTTCGAAATGTACTAGCGTCAATACCACGCCAAGGCAAATATTCGTAAGTAAATTCGCTACTAGTAAAAGTTCCATTCATATCTTTTCCATTAACATGATAACCGCAAGCAAAGCAATGTTTGTGCCCGTCATCGAATATAACTAAATTATCTTGAGAAGTGTCCCGTCCATGACTAGCACACTCAGGACACTGCTCTTTGTCTATAGCTTTAGAGTTCAGGCTTTCGGTAGACATAATACTCCTTAAGCCACGGTCGCCGTGACTCGTAATAATTCACAGTTTTAAATCCTCGGAACCCTCCGTCTAAGAGGTTGTCCCAGTACTCGGGCATGCCGACGTACATCCAAGCCCGGATGATATATACCTTCTCAGGGCTCTCAATCTTCTGGCCTTGAAGACAAGGCGGAAGAGGAGCGTACACCTTGTCCTCTTCATTGAAGTAATCAGTCGTACGTATCTCTTTATAAGGAAGGATTAGATTGATACGTTTACGTTGGAATTGTACTCCATTGCGCTTGTACGTGTCAAGCCCTAAAAACTCATAAGGCTTAACCGCGTGGATTTCTCCTTGGATCTTCAGGGGAGGTGGGAAGAAGCGGATCGTATGTTGCCGATCCTGGGTGATCATCGGAATGGGAATCCGATCTTCGCCTGTGTCGAGGTACCAGTAATTGAAACTGTGCACCGTGTAGGCGGTAGCCACAAGTGCTGAGTCTTCGATCAGGCAGTGGTGGGAGTGACCTTTCTTGGTATCGTCAGCAGTGAACAGGAGTTGATACTCAAACTGTTCTAGCCAACCGTAATCCGGAGAGTATCTCATCCGATCGGTTTGCCAACGAGCTTCATGCTCAGTTGGAAAATTGACTTGCCCTCCTCCAAAGATAGAAGAGAAAGCGGTCTTAGCTTGCAATATGCCCATGTGACCCTCCATTTTCTAAAGAATCACGAGAGAGCAGGCCCCGCTGGTGCGGGGGGTTAAGGGCGGAACCCACTCTCTCGCTTCTACTCAAGTTCTTACCGGGCTAACTCTGCTACTACTCACACACCGTGTGCTTCACAGGCTAGCCGGCAGCTTCCTTGAGTATTCAGGCAGCCTTGCCCTTGCCGCCCCAGAACTTCTTCTTGGCGGAAGGCTTCAGCTCATCCTTCGAGAGAACGTGGCTCATCGCAACGCTCTCGATCTTCACGGTGCTCTCGCCAGACTTGGTGACAGTCGTGTTGACGCCCTTCTGGACGTATGGCCGAGCGATCTGACGCCATTGGATGGCGTACAACACCAGTGCCATGATATCGGTTTGACCGATACCCTTGAGGAAGCCGACAGGCCAGTTGAGGGTCTCTTCGGGCTTCATGCCGATTGCCGTAGCGAAGTTCGGCAACTGCTTCTCGATAGCCTGCATCTCCGTCGGAGGAATGATCCCCTTGGAGTTGCCGTCGAGGTGCTTCGCGACGTAATCAAGGACCTTCTCGAGTTCCTTGGGCCCGATGATAGGAAGTTCCTTATCCCCAGCAACGCCGGAGATGATCTTCAGATCCTCGGGTGGCTTGCCTGCCGACGTCTCCGGCATCGTGCCAGTCGTCTGCATCTTCTTCTTCAAGGCGTAGTTTCGGAAGTCGAGGAGGTTGTCGATCTTCACTGCCTCCATGTCCTTGATGGTGCAGGGGAGACGCTTCTTCCATTGCGGATGGATCGATCCACTGACGATGTCATACCACAGCTTGACGTCGTCGTTGGTCTTGATCCACGCGGGGATACGAGCAACGAGATGAGGTGCTGCACCGTCCTTGTTGCCGGCTGTTCTACTGTCTGCCGGATACTTCTGCTCGGACTTTGGCGTCACCGTAGGCACAGATGACTTGGTGCCGGCGTCATGGACAGGCTTGCCGTCCGGACCAAGCACAGCGTTCTCCGCTTTCCTGCCGCCCCAGAAGCGCTTGGCCGTAGGCTTCTCCACCTCGGGCTCCTGCTCCTTGGTCTCGCCGTAGCCTTGGCACTGGGAGACCCAGCCCCAATCAGCATCGGGAATACCAATCTCGTTCTTGCCGGCGTTAATCGTGTCACCTTCCAACGGCACGACATGCAGCACGGCGCGATGGCCGACATGCATCAGGAATTCCCGGTTGAACGTATCGCTGGTGAGCTTCTTGGTGATCTTGTCGAGATCGCCGTCGAAGTCGTCGCACCATTCGAGGATCTTGGGGATCAGAATGCCGTTGACGTAGTTAGATTGCTCGGTGTGCTTGGCCGGCTCATCGTTGCCGACGATGTCACCCTCGAGAAAGATGGTAATGAAAGCATCGTTGTTGCTGTCCCTCACGAGGAACGGCTGAATATCTTCTGGGTCGTAGCCATCCTTGAGTTTGCCGAGCCAGACGGTAATCGGGTCGTCCTTCGCGTTAGTGAAGAGACCCTTGAGTTCAGACAAGGACATGTTGGTCGCGTCCTCGCGGACGACAGCCAAGTCAGGCTTACCTTCGAAGGTAGACTGCACGGTGAAACCGAATGCGTTCGGCTTCTTGCCGAGCAATAGCTCGAGCATGTCGTCCGGCGGTAGATGTCCGGCTTTGACATGCAGTATGGTTTGGTTGTTGACGTTCATGGACAAATTCTCCTCTGCTTGTCCGTTAACAGCCCTATCATCAGGCCGCAGTCTTCCTGCCGAATCTGGCAGCAGCTCGTCCCAGAACCTCCGAGAACTTCGGCTTGGTAATGGGTGTTGGTGGATCACCGGGGATCGGTGACTTCTCGACGTATGTTCCATCTTTCCTTGCCTGCTCTCGCTTGGCACGGTCACGCTTGAGTGTCTCCTTCACCATCGGAGCGATACGCTTCTTCGGCAGGAGATCATAGAGCTTCATCTTCGCAGCAGCATCGGCGAACATTTCGTTCGCTTCCTTCTGGCTGATCTCGTTCTTTGCGACACGAGCATCGATGCCATCTTGGATGATCTCCAACCAGATGGCGTGCTTCTTATCGTTGCGATCCTTCAGGACCATGCGAAACCCCTTCCGCTTGTCCCAGCCACGGATATATTGAAAGATACCCGCAACCACCCCCGCCGTTACGAGAATCAATCCCACAGTACCGAGATTGAACTCCGGCAGGTCGATGTCTGGTAGAGCGTTTACAAACTCCATCAGATAGTCAGTAACAGCTTTGGTCATCTCCTCTTCTCCTTGTTAACGGAAGACAACGCCTACACCGGGCACAATGATGTAGTCCAGCAGAGGCCAACGCCTCTGTCTGTTCTTTGGTCCTCGCTTAGGCGAATTACGCACAGGGCGTCTCTTCAAGCCTTGGAGAACAAACTCGTCGCACGTGGTAGACAGACGATTAGGATGTCTTCGCATTACTCTTTCCTCCTTGATAACTGCGCTTCAAAATGAATGTACTTAGGAACTTCAACCCGAGCATGAATGACGAAGGATAAGAAACAATTGTTACCTAGATCAAGGCGAATGTGTGTGTTGCCTTCGCTGTAGGCATACTCATTTACAAGTACATCCATGGTTAATACACCAGGGTCACCTATTTTAGTTAATCCTGCTTGATCTGGCATTGGTCCCTCCTTAATTAGTAACGCAAAAAGCCCCCGCCGGAGGGGAATCCCGGCGAGGGCCATCGTGCAGCTCGGCGAGGGGTTTATTCCGAGCTGGTATCGGACGGTGGGCGCACAGAGGAGAAATACACCCACCGAGTGTTATCAGACTTCCAAGCATCGATGCACCGTTGCCGATCCATATACGCCATACTAGTCCGAACAAACTTCTCGAGACGGTTCGCCTCATAGATTATGAAGCGAGTCCGGTCCTCGTTATAAAACAACAACGTCTTCTTCACGATCGTATCGCAGATAGTCACGCAGGTCATAGCCGGCGCAGTCTCTTGGATACGCTTGATGTGGGCCGACACAAGACGCCGACCTTCGGAGATATGCTGCCCCTCGGCATCCATAATCTTTCGCGTAACGAGATAGTCGATGTATTCCTCGTCGAAAGCGAGCGAAAGGCTCCGTTCTTTCAACTCTTTCATGACGAGCATGTTTGGAGGCTTACCCGTCGGTATGTACGACGAGGATAAGTAACGAGGGAACAAACGGCGTTGGCGTCGGGCTTTGTCACCCTTAGCCTTCATAGTTCGGTTGGCCATGGGACGCTCCTCGATTGTCTTAAGTATAGCAGGATATTTTAGTTAGGTCAAATCGATATTTACTTGACCGACCTCCACGCTCCATACAGAAGCGTAGAACCAAGAGCTAAGGCTCCTGTACCAATAGCTGATAACCATAGCCAGAACTTACGCCAATCACGCGCTACAACCCTAGGCCCATCGACTAGAGCGTTGTATTCAGCTTGCTTTTCGAGGTGCCGCGTATACATTCGGCAACCCACTGTCTCGTCAATTGTCTTGAGTCTGGGTAGGAAACGGATGGGAGAACTCTTGCTTTCCCAAGGCGACGGCGTCGCAAATACGACAGGACGCTGCCAAGCGCTACTCTGATGCTGAAACCAATTGCCATTTGCGACACGAAAATCAGTCCAAGTGCCACTAGCGCCTGCATTTGCTGCCTCCACGGCCGATGATAGGAAAAGACAAACTAATAGTGATGCCAAGACGTATATCATCTCAGCGTATTTCTGCCCGCTTGGCAGTGTGTGAACGACATACGTGCGGCGCAGCCTTAACTTATACCGAATACGAGGCTTAGGCCGTGACTGAATCTTAATCATCTGACCTAGATGATCGATGGTATAGCCGTAGTAGTCCATCAATCGCAAGCGTATCTCACGCTTGAGTGCAACTGTCTGCCATTGCTTCATTCCACGTTGAGGATGAAGCATCTTGAGTCGTACTAGATTAGGCTCTGGTGTTGACCAGAAGCCTCTGATGTAGTCGGCGATATAACCTGATCTTGTTCGACGTCTATTCATAACAATTCCCCTTGACAAGAGTTAAATTTACCTGTATCGTGGCGCGATCGCCGGCCGGGTTAATCCCTCTTATGGGATACCTAGCCCCTTAATGGTGGACTACTGAGATAGAAGTCTTATCAACTCCTTAGTCCAATCACTCTCACTTCCCTGTGAACCAACCAACGGTCCATCCGTTAGCTGCCAACCATCCAAGAGCAGTGCCCTCAGACTTACCGATGATCTCATCAAACTCTGATGCGTTGTATCGGTGAACGAAGTAGATGACTTCTCCATAAGAGTTTGCCCCGCGTGTTGTGAACGTCAGTACACGAGGAAGTTCACCTTCCTTGGTGCACCTGATACGTTTAGTCCTTGCCTTGCCAGCCATTACTGCTCACTCCTGCATTGCTTGCAGATCCACAGGGTGACGTCTCTTTTCAGAGCGTATCTCTTGCAGTACTTGAGTTGTGCGCAGGATGCACATACTTCAACACTTGAGCCCGAAGACAGGCAACCATCTTCTGTTATCGGGATAATCCTTGCAACACTACGACGCATCTTACCCTCCGTTACGGTCCCGTTCGATAGCCTCACGCATATCAACGAGATCAATGAATGAATCAGCCTGCCTACGCAGGACGTCGGCGCACATGATAGGAACGGTCTTCAGCGTAGATATAACAGTGACATGGAGACCATGCTTACGCTGTAGTCCTTCGATGAGATACCTGAAATCCCCATCACCACTGAAGAGATAGAGGTTCCTGATGTAAGGAGCAATCTCTTCTGCAATCACAGCGATCTCGATATCCATATTGCCCTTCGTCTTACGCGTATGTAAGACGTTAGGCTTATCGCAGTGTTGACAAGTAAACGCCTGCGAATGATTGAATTCCTTCCACTGCTTCTTGATCACAGTGAAACCATTGAATTCAAGGTAATCAATCAACGGTTGGAGTGTTGACTGTTCGCTCTCCGGCGGCAGAGCAGTGAAGTAGAACGCCTTGTAGAGAGAGCCGCCGAAGGTATCAAGCAACCTCTTGTAGTCGATAGAGAAGTTCAATCCACTCCTTGATAGAGCAGCGTGAAGGTTACTGCCATCAATGAGGATGGCCGAAGCCTCAGGTCTTATCAGCATCGTTCTCTCCTTGGAAACCAGCGTTTACGCATAAAGTTTCGACCGATGTCCCTCAGTTCTATAAAGCCACCGGGTGAACACGCATGATAATCGTGATATCTTACTGTGTACTGCACAGCAGGCACAGGATAGTTTGGAGGCACATCCCCTAGGATGTACCAATTCTTACGAAGTGAATCGACTGGCATTGCATCGATGCGACGTGAAAGCCAAATGGTTGTACGTCTACGTAACAACTCTCTGTTGGTTCTATCTAACACCTTACTCTCCTCTCGGTGCCTCTTCGGTATTATGAAGCGGGGACTCAATCGGTGGATAGTGAACAGGTTTCTTTTGGACATGCATCTCAGCAATACCAAACCCCATGAACAGCAGAGCAGCAACGATTAGAATTATCTTCAGCATAGTTTCCCCTAGTTTCCAGACTTATGAACGTTCTTCACCATCCCAAGGTTGGTACGCTCGGGATAGTGCTCGCAAGCAACCTTAAAGAATAACTCCACCGTATCGAACCAACGGTGCTTGGTCTTAGAGATTTTGAATATCTCCCGCAGTATTCGATAGCTGCCGTGATCTTCGTAAACACAGCAGGTAACATTCATGCCAGTCGTGGTTGTCTCTACGTATGCAGTATAGTCCGGAAGCTGGCGCTTCCGAACCACCGTTTCAAGTAAACCCATAGTATCCTCCTATGAGCTGTAGTAGCTGCCCTTGGACTTGGGCGCACGGTTCTTGATGGGTTCCAGCGTCTGCGGCCATGGGCCATCATCACGTATGGCTTTGGCGTAAACAGGCACTTGATTGTTGTTGAACCATTGAACCTGAGATATCTCACGCTCAATGAATACATCAACAGCAGGTGCACAGTTCGGGATATCCCCGCGATTACGCGTGGTAACATAGTTGTGCTGAGGTACACTAGGATGTGGCCCTAGTGCAACACGCCAATACTTATCTCCGTTACTCATCAGACTTCCCCTTCGTTCGATCTATAAAATAAATTCCCAGTATCTATATTATCGCATGCCCAGCTCGATGGGTCAAATCGATATCTGCTTAGTGACATATATACACGAGCCACCTTACCCCACACGCGCGTCCTATCATCAATGGATCAGGATAATAAGAATGATTAGTGTACGTGCACGTGCCTGTATAGTTGTGCCACCTCACCTTGTCGACTGTCCTATCATCAATTGCGCAAGCAATTGAAGATGAGTGTGACATTAATACCACTTGACTGGTCTCGTGATATTAATGCAACACTGTGGTATATACATCACACCACTGGTATATGGCATACTGTATACCACGGAAATCAGAACAATAAAAAACCCCGGTCATCATTGCTGATGCCGGGGTTGGTAGTCAGTAGTTAGGCCGCAGTCTTGGTTACTTCCTTGGCCAATTCCGAACCGCCTTGCTGAAGCTTGATATACTTCTGACCGGCGCCGGTATCCGAGATGACAGCGTTCAAGAACGCGGCCGTCTCGCACATGGTAACGATCAATTCATCGTTATCCTTGGCGTTCATCAACTTGTAAAGCTTGCCGATCTCCGCCTTATCCTTGGCTTCGCCGATCTCTTCGGACCAGCGATGGAACTCGGCGAGTACAGCTAAGCCCTTGTCCATCGTCTTGATAACAAAGCCATCGCCGTTATCGCTGTTGCTACCGCTGCCCGGTGCCTTCTTTGTTACAGCGGTATCAAGTAAGGAATTGAACGTTCCACCTTTCTCGATGGCACGCTTGACATTGAGGCGCAGGAATTCGCTCTTTGTCATTTTCTTGGAACGCATCACCGGCTTGCCTGCATCAGGGATCAGCCACACCATGACGTTGAGCGGGGAGTTCTCAACTTCGGGCAATTCACCATCCTTGATCTGATCTGGCGATTTGCCTTGTGCCCACACTGGTTCGGCATCGACACCGGGATAAGCCTTGACCGCTTCGAATTGGAACATGAGTTCAGCCGCCTTACGGTAGGCTTTCGGCATGTCCAGTATCCGCCGCTTAAGGAACGCAATGTGCGTCTCTAACCGATGGGTATCCTTGGCTAGCTCAATGATATCAGCGGGAATATCATCCTTGATAGCTTTGAGGTCGCCAGCACGTTCGCACCATTCGACGCGCGCTGCCATGTTCTGAGACGCTGGCGTACCCCGTGCGAATTGCGTGTAGAAGTTGGACTTGACACGGGTTATCTTGCCCTTCTTGTCCTCTTTCGACACGCTGAACTCGTCGGGATTGTTGCCATTCTCTTCGCCCGGCCGTGCCAGTTCTGCGATTTGCTCGGATGATAGGTCGTTTTGCAGGCCGAACATCACACGGAATGGTCCGCCTTCCCAATCTTCCTTGCCCTTAACCATGAGCAGGAAGGCTGCCTCCGATGCTTCACCTACCGATGCGCCCAGATTAAAGGCACGATCGGCAAGCGCGTCACCGTCCAGAGAGGGAAGGTCCGCAGTCTCAGTCACTTGTGTTTTGATAAACATATCTATTCTCCTCATAGCTTCGCACACCGCGCGGGATGCGCGGCATTGGGAAGCTTGACGGATATCCTGCCTCAACCCGTTAGGGCCTGTGTCGCTTTGCGGGTGTCACCGCCAACTAGCAGTAGGCTAGGGCCGTCTCGGTATTGCTACCTTGACCATAGTATAGGCCCGCTCATTCGGTGCGTCAAACGCATATCGGTATCAGAGGGCAGGTAATCACGTAGCTGTGATAAACCGTGATGATTCGTGAGTGTTGCAAGAATACCACGAGACCAGTCTCGTTGCATATATGCAACAGTTGCATATATGTTACTAAGTATAGCACATGCATATCTCGTGCCATAGTCTCCCCTGTTAAGGTATTACACGCTAATGTGATGTGGATATGTATACTGCATACTGTATACCACCCCTACCCCCACAGTGCCCTACCCGGCTACCGGCATGTAGGGGGCCGGGGGTCGTCGAGGGCCCGATGAATTACACCTCTTGAATAGCTCGGTAAAATTTTTAATTGTTAAACTCCATCATCTGGAGGAGTATTCCTTCCTGATTTATCTAGATAACTAATAGCCATAAGTCCAAATCCTATTCCAAAGAAGATAATTACCCAGAACCAAGGTTCATAAAGCATATTGATTAGTACAAAAGTGAAATCTACATCCCTCATCATTTGTGTCTTCCACAGTGTTTACAGTACTTGAATAACCAATGATTTGTCTCTCCACATTTATCGCACATCCAGATGCCTGAAAGTGGTCTAAGGTAGGGTAGGACCTTATTTCTAAAATAACGCATCAGTGAGCTTCCTAGGGCCTCTGCCGGCCATCCTACGTTTGATCCTCGGTAGTGTTTCAGCTAATACTTGAGTGTGGTTATAGGCTCTGGCGTAATTATAGAAATCTGCAGACTTCTCACCATTTGGGTAGACAGCATAATACATCTCATAAATTTCATGTTTAGGTAATTTCATTGTTTATCCACTTCGCCATATCAGGCATCTTATTCCTACTAGCTATAAAAGCTATAAGCTCTTCAAAGGTAAGATGATTAGTATCCCATTCATAGACCCTAGCTTCTGTACTATCTACTGGTAGTATATATAATCTTTCAATATTCATTTAATTCTTTCATCTTGTATCTAATATAATACTCAGATCTAAGATCTTCTAATTCCATTTCAAGATAAGCTATTCTAGCTCTAAGTAGTAATTCACTAAGCATCAGTACATTCCTTTGATATCGTCATACGACATAAGCAAAGGATTCTTTTCCTGATGCTTAATCTCCCAATATACTTTCATCCATTTATCTTTCAGTGCATCATAGTCTTCTTTCGACATAGATCCATGATCTTCTTTATCCATCCGTTCTAGCATCTCTAGGAAGCCTTCTCCGGATATGTTCTTTACTTTCTTCATTATTAGCTCCTTAGTGCTAAATTAACTTTACATCAGTATAAAACTCCTGTATACTAATGTCAAGGGTAAATATACCCGATCTCTAAACAAGGACCTACGGTCCGCTAACATAAGGATTATACTTATGGCACTACTTAGAAATCGCCCAGTTACAATCGTTGGGCCCAATGGAGCAGAAGTCTCCCCGATCTATACGGTTATGTATCCGGATGGTACTCGGGAAGATGTTCCTCTGAAGTTCATCCAAATGACCGAAGCCGAGCATAAAGAATTTGAGAAGACTACTCCTCAGCATGCTCAGTACGTTCGAGTCATCAATGACAAAGAACACCAGGAAGTCCTAGATAGCCAAGACGTCAGAAAGATCAAAGAACGTCGCGGTGACAAGGAAACTCCTGCAACCCCTGCATCGATTCCTCCTATGCAGTCCAAGACCGCTCATCCATTTGTTGCTAAACAGGTGAAATAATGAATACAGTCTTCCATTTCGTTAAACTCGCTGTCGCCGTCATTGCTGGCGTCGCTGCAGCTGTTTGTCTTTTCGTTCAGCCAAATCTAGTGATTCCACTATCTGCGGTTAGCATTGCATTTTCTGTAATGCCTGAGTAATGACGAACAAGCAGTTTCAATACCTATTCAACACTAAACTAGATATACTACTGAATCTCTTGATTCATGTACTCAATAAGGAAAATATTATAATGGCTTCTCAACAAGACGTACTTGCAGCTATTGCAAATGAATCTTCGGTCGACGATTCAATTATCACCCTTCTGAACGGCATCGTTCAGCAACTCAAGGATGCTCAGGCTTCCAACGATCCCGCTGCTCTCGATATCGTTATCGCTGGTATCACAGCTAACACCAAGAAGATCCAGGACGCGGTTACGGCTAATACACCCGTTACCCCAGTTCAAGCTGCCGCAGTCAGCTAAAGAATAAGGGGAGGTAACCCCTCCCCCTTTTCTCATGTTTCCAGTTGTAGAATACTCAATAAGTTTCGGCAATATTCTAACGATCTTTGCGGTCGTAGGATCTGTCATGGCTTTTATTTGGACTATGAAAAGTGACA
>Ga0193722_1000014_pt1 | contig 45542 bp, 30 predicted proteins | sample H2m1metaG_FD_143044 | JGI IMG/M metagenome (GOLD analysis project Ga0193722, IMG submission 143044) | Soil microbial communities from a riparian zone of the East river system, Colorado, United States - H2m1 | ecosystem: Environmental > Terrestrial > Soil > Riparian zone | place: USA: East River...
ACGCGTCCGGCGCCTGTGAACCTGTGGTCCAGGTGTCCGTGGCGATGTCATAGATGTGAAGCGTGTTTGACGCTGTGCTTCCACCCACCAAACCGCATGCGACGTAAATCTTTCCACCGTCTTGCGCAGTGGCGGCGTCGGACAATCCCAACGGCTCGGGTATCGCCGTGCCCGTAGTCCACGTATCGGTGGCGATATCGTAGATGCGGGTCGTGCTGCTCTGGCCGCCCAGGTTAAATCCGGCTATGCTATAGATCTTGTTATTGAAGATCACCGCCTGCGACAGGAAGAACGGATCAGGCGCACTAGCCAACGGTGTATAAGTGTTGGCCACCGGATCGTACCTAAACGTTTCCGTGTGGACATCGAAACCATCGTAACCCCCTCCCGTATAGTAGAAGGTGCCATCGCTCACCACGAATGGTCCGCGTGCCGCAAATGGATACGCAGCGACCTCCGACCATTGGTTGCCACCAGGCGTGCACGTCGGCGTTGCCGTTGGCGTTGGTGTAGGCGTGCCGCCGCCGCCGCTGGGAGTGACACACACGTCATCCAGGTAAAAGAAACTGGGCGGGTTGAAGAAAATGAATTGCAGGTCAGCGTTGGCTCCGGGTACCACATTGTTAAAGGTAAATTGCGTATACCCAAAGGCGCTCTGAGTCGCCTCCGGCACGAGAACAATACCACCAAGAGAAGCCCCAAAACGATTGTTTCCAGTGTCGTCATCATTCTCGAGCCAAAAGCTCACGTCATACGCTTGGCCATCCACGGTCGGGAGGACCTGATCAATAAAACCGTCGCTAGTAGACGGACCGGAGAATAATGCGAAGGTTCCCGAGTGCGGGTTGCCGTCGACACCGGTAAACGAGGTGTCTCCGGTGTTTATCCAAGGTGGTAAGTCACCGGTTTCGAAATCACCATTAACATCAATGCAAGCGCCGACCCCTGTAGTTCCGTTGAGCCGGTGAGCGCCCATACCAGCTAAACCGGACCGCGGGCGGGGTTTAGCGGCGGCAGCGGCTCTGCTCGCAATGGCGGCGGCCTGCGTGGTCTTAGCTTGGGCTGGGTCCAAGGCGCGGGCTGCGCCGGTGGATGGCGCCGTGGTATGCAGTGCGCCAGCAGCCGCTTTGCCAGTGGCTGCCATGACCGGCCTGGCTTTGCCGGCGCCATGGCTACGCTTGGTTGTGTTTCGCTGCGCCAGCGCGAGCGGAATCACGCATACAGCGACAAGTAGAAGAACATAACAGGCGCTCCGAACAAGGTGGGCCTTAACAGTGGGGTTAATTTGTTTTTTCATAGAGGAACAAGTGAGGTTTTGTAGATGTGTGGAACCCCTTTTTTAGAAGAAAGCACCCAGAACTGTCAAGACAATTGCGTAACAATTTCTAAAAGAAGATTTTTCGAACCACCCGGATTCGCACCAGGCTACGGCGCGGCAGCGAATGAGAAATGTCGAATGACCATTAATCGGTTTCGCGAAGTTTTGGGAATGCGTGCACGTCCTCGCGTTGCTTTGGGAAGTGCTGCTCCGATTGAAAGCGGTGCGAAGGCGCATCGCACTCCGAAAGGGCCGCGCGCGAAAAGAGGTCGAACGGTCGCCGCGGCGACGTGCAGGAGGCAACGTGAATGACGAAACAAATCCAGATTAGAAGACCCGGGACCAAGCGCGACCTGTCTGTCATCCGGAACGCTCAGCCGGGGTCAGCGATCCCGGCTACAACAATTCTAATGCGTTCCCACAATGGGTGGCGTGACTGTCGCCGCGTGTCGCCGACTGTGGCAAGTTTGTGATTACGTTCGCGCGCCGGGGTCAGCTATCAGCTACAACGCCTAACCAGCGCCTGAGACTTCCTTGACTGCTGGGCGTTGGACTTTCGTGGCCGCATGGACCCTGGGGCTCGGGGCGTCGCTGCGCAACCTCGACTGAACGTCGATTTTGTAGTGAATACGCCGTTTTTTGTTAAAACACTGCAGGTACGACAACAAGGAGGGTTGCGAGAGTTGCATCGCCTTTGGTGCTGGCCCCAGCGTTCCTCCCATGGCCAAGATCAACTTGGATATCGGCCATGCACTCTCACGCGAGGACCAGCGCCAAAATCGACGCAACCCTTATTTATCTCGCAGTCTTCTTTGTCCTATTTCTTTCTCCGGAAATCGCGCGGCGAAGTTCTCAAAAAAATAAACGGCCACTTTTAGGTCTTAAGTTTTAAGCCGAGGTTTGAAGATCTTTCCGCCCAGCCGAGCGAGGGCCGGCGAAACGCGTTGCCCTATCCTGGCGAATCGACGCGAAAATTCCATCAAAAGAAAATCATTCGCGCTGACTCGTGCTTGCTTCGCCAAACTTTGGTGAAGGCGGGTGGTTTGCGGGAAAACTTTTATTATTCGAGGGCGCCACGCGTTGCCTGCCGCAATGCATCGCACCCGCAAATGCGGGATCAACAGCCCTGGCGTCGCGTGCTGCGTCTATCCTGCCTCTCGGCGACCACGATCGTCTCCAACCTCTACAGAGGAGAACTTTTAAGAACTCGCGACTTGCCTCGCGAGTTCCTGAATAACTCCCTCGTAACTTCTTTTGACCTTTTAAACTATCTGCCTACGCCTTACGGCGGCGTCGGTCTAGGGTGCGAAGTCGGGCGCGGTCGCGGTATCGCTCTAGGCATAGGAGTAGCTGAGGGCGTCGGAGTCGCGCTCGGCGTTGCTGTTGGTGTCGGGCTAGCCGTAGGAGTCGCCGTCGACGTTGGTGTTGGCGTGGGAGTGGCCGAGGGTGTTGCCGTCGGAATCGGTGTCGCAGTTGGAGTTACCGTAGGAGTCGCCGTTGGCGTCGCTCTCGGCGTGGCAGTCGGTGTTGACGTTGGAGTCGGCTTAGCAGTTGCCGTAGCGGTAGGCGTCGCAGTTGGTGTTGCTGTGGGAGTGACTGTTGGTGTGGCTGTGGCCGTAGGTGTAGGTGAGCACGTAGGTGTCGGTGTCGGCGTTCCTCCCGGCGGGGCAAAGGCGTATACTTTGTTGTCGTTGGCGATATAGACGCGCCCGCGAGCGGCAATGCCAGCATTAAACCGATGCGTGCCTTCCATTAACTCGTTCGGTCCGCCGCCGGCAAAAACAACGGCGCCAGACTCTCCATCGAAACCGTGCAATCGCTGATCGCCGCCAACATCCGCACCCACTATCCAAACAATCATGTTATTGGTGCCATCAGTAGAAGTTACGAAGGGCGAACCGCGACCGTTCTGATTCATGGTCCATGCGTTGACGATGGCGGGCGGATTGGCTGCAGTAATGCGGAAAGCGGAAAGGTTACTGCCTTCGGCGTGGAAAGCGACATAGGTGCCCTGATTGGTGCGATAGGTGACAGCCGCCTGGAGGATAGGGCTGTTGCCAACCTGAGGTGATGCTATGGGCTGGCTGACACCACCAAGGTTGTCGCGATTAACCAGATACGCGTGGCGGTCCTTACCCATTGCAACCACAAGACGGGAAGGCGTTGCACCAGGCACGTCCACCAGCAATGGACCGCAGCTACCCAGGTCCGCGTCTATGGAGTCGAGATCCAGCCAGTTCAGAGGCGCCCAGTAATCACTGGGCGATCCGCTGAAGATTGGGCCGGGTTGGAAACGAATGACTGCTTCGCCGTCAGCCCAAACGCCGTTGGTGTTTCTGGTGTTCCCTGTCGTGACGAAGGGGTTCATGCCATCACTGGCGATACCACCGACGCCCCATATTGCGCCGCCAAAAGTGCCGGCATTGGTGGCCGCAGCCCATGCTGTTACGCTGGCTGGATTGTCTATCGGCACGCCTACGAGCCAGCCATGAAAGGCACAGCCATCTCTCATGCTCCCAAATCCAACATAAAGAATGTTGCCCACGATGCCCAGCGCCGGTCGTTGCTGTTGGATCTCCGCAGTGAAGTTGATCCCGTTGTATGAAGCTGACGCCTCTACGTCTACCGGCCAGCCGGGATTGATCTCGCCGGTGTCCACGTTAAGGGAGAGGATCAGGTGTTTTTTGGTCGTTCCTCCGTCGGGCGTAGTCATTGTGTCGAGAAAGAGCGCGCGTGAGGGAAGATCGACAATTGGCGTGCCGATGATGCCCATAGGATCAAATTTGGGATTGCAGAGATCCGAGGCCGACACCGGCGGCCCAACGTTGCGTTCCCAGATAATGCTGCCATCAAGGGCGTCGAGCGCGTACACATTGTTCAATAGGGTCACGGCAATAACCATTGCCCTGCCGCATGGGCCGCCTTCGATGTAAAGCGGTTGCGCATAAACGACGCCAGAAATTGTACCGTCAAAGTTCAGGTCGCGCGTCAGATTAGCGGCCGCACCCGGCGTGAATGCGGAATCAATGTAAAGACCGTCCCGGGAAGCACGATTATGAAACTGCGTAACGTTCACTTGTGCGGTTGCTGTGTGAATTGCGCTCAGAACGGCAACGCACGATTCAGCAATGACGAGTGAATACGTGGGGATTCGAGATTTCATAAATGTCAGTCTGATAGTGGCGCGCTACCTTCTACCACACCTCGCTGCCTGCTTGTCAAGCATCGCGGTGGCCCAACCCATCTGGCGAATCTCAATCGTATGAGGGTTCCATACCTGTAGCCGGGTCCACTTGCGCATTGCTTGTCGCACGAGGGAGACGGTCCACCCGCCTTGTTCCGGCGTGGGCAGACAAGGGCGTGACTACAGCGGCTACCGTTCTATTCAATTCGCGCGTTAGCGTGGCGGTGTTGGGCGCGGCGGCGGATTTGGACGAGGCCTGGGTGTCGGTGTAGGTCTTGCGGTCGGCGTTGCCGTAGGCGTTGGAGTAATAGTCGGTGTCACTGTTGGCGTCGGCGTGGTAGTGGGCGTGACTGTTGGTGTGACCGTCGGGGTAGGTGTAGGCGTCCCTCCCGGTAGGGCAAAGGCATAAACTTTATTGTCTCCGGCGACATAGATGTGTCCCCCAGCTACAATGCCGGTGGTGTTGTAGTAATGAGTGCCTGCCATCAGTTCGTCCGGGCCGCCGCCGTCGTAGATAACCGCACCGTTGTTCCCATCATAACCGTGCAATCGCTGATCGCCTCCGGTTAGATGATCCTCCGTGCCGACCACCCATACAATCATGTTACTGGCCCCATCCGTAGAAGTGACAAAAGGTGAGCCGCAACCGCCACTGGGCCGGGGTACATTCCAGCCGCCGGGGATGTCGATCGTAGGCGGATTGGTGGCAGTAATGCGGAAAGCGGAGAGAGCGGTGTTGCCGTCGTTGTTGGCACGGAACGCGACGTAGGTGCTCTGTTTGGCCCGATAAGTGACGGCTGCCTGGAGGATAGTACTGCTGGCAACCTGAGATTCGTCTATCGAAGCACTGATCCCGCCGAGGTTGTCTCGATTAACCAAATAAGCATTGCGGTGCTTAGTCAGTGCAACCAACAGACGGGAAGGCGCTGCGCCGGGTACGTCCACCAGCAATGGGCCGGAGCTGCCCAGATCCCCGTCAATTTGATCGAGCGACTGCCAGTTTGTAGGCGCCCAATAATCGCTCGTCGACCCGCTAAAGATCGGCCCGGGCTGGAAACGGATTATCGCCTCGCCGCCATGCCAGTTCCCGCCAGTGTTAGCGGTGTTACCGGTGGTAACGAACGGGCTTTTGCCATCGCTGGCAACTCCGCCAACTCCCCATATGGCCCCGCCCCAACTGCCGCCGCCGCCGGCAGCCCATGCTGTTACGCTGGCTGGATTATCGATCGGTACTCCCACTAGCCAGCCATGCCAGAGACTGCAATCCATCATGCTCCCATAGCCAACATAAAGAATGTTCCCTACGATCCCGAGCGCCGGTCGTTGCTGTTGAATGGCTGCACTGAAGTTGATCCCGTTGTATGAAGCTGTCGCCTCCACGTCCACGGGCCAGCCGGGATTGATGTCCCCCGTATCCACCTTAAGGGAGAAGATGAGGTGTTTCTTAGTAGCGCCGCCGTCGGGGGTGATCATTGCGTCCAAAAAGAGGGCGCGAGAAGCAAGATCAACGATGGGCGTGCCGGTAATGCCCATGGGATCGAACTTAGTGCATATGAGATCCTCCGCCGACACCGCCGGGCCAACGTTGCGCTCCCAGATAACGCTCCCATCGACTGCATCAAGCGCGTAGACATTATTCGATTCTGTCGCGGCGATGACCATCGCTCTGCCGCCGGGCCTGCCTTCGATGTAAAGCGGCTGGGCGTAAACGTTGCCCGAAATTGTGCCGTCAAAGTTCAGGTCGCGCGCCAAATTACCGGCGGCGGATGGCGTGAAGGCCGAATCGATGTAAAGCCCGTCACGCGAATCATGATTGTGAAACTGAGTGACATTCACCTGTGCATTTGCTTTGGGGATTGCGCCTAGAGCAGCAAGGCACAATCCTGCAATGACGAGCGAACAAACGGAAATTCGAAATTTCATAGGTGGCAGCTGAGTGTGGAGGCTCACGTTCTACCACAACGCGCCGTCACCGTGTCAAGGACTGTAATGACATAACGTAGCCTGGACCGCTGTCGTTTGTGTTGGTGACCGTTATCGTGTCGGCCTGTACGTGAATGTTTATTGCGCAAAACAGCGCCACGCAAAGTGGAGCACGCAAATTAAAGAACGCGGGCCGTGAAGTGGATCTCTTTTTCATCGTGTGGAGTTGCGACGAGAAAGAGTCCCCTATCAAATGGCGTGAAAGTCGTCGAGATATTTCTGCGCTTACGTTGCTGTTCGTGGCCGCACTCGGTGCCGCGGTCAGGAGCCCAAGGCTACAGTAAATCTTTTTTATGGCTGGATTTGGTCCGTCCAGAGAAATTGCCAGGTCGCTATAGCATTGATAGTAACTGAGACAGCGAAAAGCGAGAACTCAGGCACGGATAGGTTCGTCGGCCCATTGCCTGTCAGCAGTAGAAACATCCACGGTAATAAGATCATGGCGTAACGGTATGAGAATTGCCAGCTGCCCGGGTTTCCATGCAACCAAAGCACCAGTGTTAAAAGGGCGATCGCCACCCATGCGACTACTTTATATCGTCCGCCTTGGCGAAACAGAAGGCATAGGAACGGGGTGGCCAAAAAGATCGAGCAGCCAAAGCCGTTTGGCCGAATGTAAGGAAAGTAATCAATACTCTCAAAGCCTTGGAATAACATGGTATGGATATTCCACGGAATAGCATGTATTGAGAATAGGCCGTGCTGATACCAAGGCTCGTCGCGCACTTCCGGGATGTGGATGTAACCAAAGTCGAAAATGGAATGGAAACGCGCAAAGTTGTAGGCGGCAGTTGCGAGCGCGAGTGCTGCAGGCAGGATTAGGAAACGCATGAGCATAGGCGCCTTCTCCCGAAGTGCTTGTCTTAACTTCGTTCTTCCAATCGCGTTCGCAGCCTGTGGTGGACTACTGCCTTCGCTAAAGTCTACAACAGTGCCTGAGGCAACCGCCGTTCCTTGGAGCTTTCCATTTGACTGGCGCCAAAACAAATAGAGGTAAAGAGGTATTGTGATAAGTAGCTCCGTGCGATTCCCAAAAGCCAGGGTGAAGAAGGCCCCTGCAACAAAGGGTGATGGTCGGACTAACGTGTAATAGAGGGCTGCGGCTTGTCCCAGCACAGCTAAACCAAGGGCTATTTGCCATGCCCCACCGAACCCGAGGTTACACCATGTCCAGGTTCCGAAAATCGGAAACAGAGCCAACATAATCCTGCGAGCTAACCTCGCGGCTGCCGTCCCTTTAAGGCCGCAGTAATCGTTGCCGAATGCCTTCGCGAGTCCGAAAAAGAAATAAACGGACAAGCCGGCAATCAAGGCTGCCAACACACGTCCAGGAAAGTTCTGCATCAGACCTATTTCTTGCAGCAGCGCTACTGGAAGCATGCTAAGCACTGCTCCCAGCGGAAAAGCCGAGTAGTATTTGCCTTGCCACGGAATCATCTCGTTAAGCCAGTCGGGCGGTTTTTCCCGAAGGCCCACGTGACCATGGAGCAAAGCCGAAGCAATCTGACTTGTATAATCCAGATCGTGGAGAGTTGCCTTGGTCGAGAAATAAAAGGCAATCGCTGCGCACAAGGAGAGTCCGACTGCAAATCCCAACTCTCGTTTTTTCTCCTTCTTGGCTTCCTCGGCACCCATCATCAACTTCACTTATCCGGATTGAACCGAATTGGCTACTCCAAAGAAACCGGAATCTTCTTCGAGTTTCGGGGCGGACCTGCGTAAATTGCGTGCTAGAGCCTGAAACCAGCGGCTAGCGCGTCTTGGTGAAACATGCGGACCGTATCGAGCGAGAGTTCATTGAGGTCTTTGCCTCCGAGCGCCAGCAGTTTTCTAAGAATATCGTGGGGGACTGTAACAATGTGGCAATGGCATGCAGCTGCTTGGAAGACATTAAGTACCTCGCGAACGCTTGCCCAGAGAAGTTCAGTTTTGGGCAAACCCCGCAGTATCTCCAGCGACTGCTTCATAATCGGCAATGGATCGACCCCCGTGTCGGCGATGCGGCCGGCGAAAACGGAAACGATGGCTGGGACGCCCGGGTCTAAAACGGCCGCGACCGACTCTACCTGACGCGGGGTTAACAGCGCGGTAATATTTAACTTTACGCCCTCGCGAGCTAGCTGCTCGATTAATGGGACAGAGGAATCGCCAGTCGTATTTGTAATCGGGATTTTAACGTAAACATTGTCCTGCCAGTCATGGATCTTGAGCGCCTGCCTGCGCATCTCGGAAAAATCATCAGAGAAAACTTCGAACGAGATCGGTTTCGATTTCACTTCTTTGAGCACTGCTCGGGCGAAGGTTTCGTAATCGGTCAGACCCAGTTTTCGCATCAAGGTCGGATTGGTTGTCAGACCCTTGACATAGGGCTGGCGACATAGGTCTGCGATGCCCTGGAGATCTGCGCCGTCTGCGAAGATTTTCACCGGCAAATCAAGGACGCTTTGATTCATATTTTGGAAATTAGTGGAGGCTCACAGAGATAGGCAAACAGTATCAAAGGCAAGCGTCGCGAAGAAGCGCATTCACAGCATCATTGAAGTTTCGGACAGTAAAGTCGGGCATCTCGCGTAAACTCTCTTCGTAGCCGCGGTGAATGAAGATCGCTCGACAACCCGCCGCACGCGCACAATCGACATCTCGCCATCGATCGCCGATGACGTAACTGGCGCCAAGATCAATTTTCAGCTCGTTTGCTGATCGCAGAATTAAACCGGTGCGCGGCTTGCGACAATCGCACGGCTCGCCGTAACGCTCGCCCGCGTGATAACAAATCTCGATGCGATCGAGGGATGGCAGAGCCGACTGCATTTTCAAATGCATCGCCTCGACCGTTTCACGACTCTGTTTGCCGCGTCCGACATCGGGCTGGTTGGTGATCACCACTAACAGGAAATTTGCTGCCTTGAGGCGTTCGCAGCCGGAAACGACGTCCTCGTGGAGCTCGAAATCTTCAACGCGCGCTGGAGGATAGGGGCGACCGTTCCGGACAAGAGCCCGATTGAGTACTCCATCGCGATCAAGGAAAACTGCGCGCCGCGCTACTTCATGCTTTCCCATTTCGTCCCTGCCAGCTTTAGCCCAGGATGTGACACCCACAAATGCCACACCACCGCCTGAAATGCCTCCGAGTGTGGCGTGACATTTGCGGGGTTGACAGTGGGAATCACAATCGCCACATCTGCAACTTGTGCAGTGTAACCTCCATCGCGGCCGACGATTCCAAGAACTGTGGTTCCCCGTTCCTTCGCCATTTGCACTGCCGCCACCAGGTTCGCACTGACATTCTTTTCCACGTTGCCTCCGCCTACTGACAGAATAAGGAGAGCGTCTTTTTCACTCAATCGGCTTCCGTTGAGCCATTCGGCGAACACGGAAGGCCATCCATCATCGTTGGTGCGGGCCGTTAATTCCGAGACATTATCGGTGGGCGTGTAGCATTCCATCCCTGCAAGCTTTCGGAAATCATTTACCGCGTGAGACGCGTTTGCGGCGCTGCCTCCGACCCCGAGAACAAAAAGCCGGCCCCCCCGCGCACGAACGGCCGCCAGGAGTTCCACTGCTTTTTCGCAAAGTGCCGTGTCGAGTTGGGAGATTATTGCCGTCGTCTCACGCAGGTATTGCTCAGAATAGCTCATGACAAAATGGCAGATGGTTTGCCGCGCAGCAGGGAATCGAGTTCCGCGAGACCTTCGCGCGAGCCGATTTCGTAGAAGCGTTGTTTCACTTCGTACGCGGCGATTTGTTTCTCCGACACCAAGTGCGAGTAAACGTCCGCCAGATCAAACGGAACATGATCGGGGTATGGCGCAAAGACTGCAGCATTCAGAATCCCGACGCCGTAATCGATGTGGCGCATTTCTGGTGTGCGCCGTTTCTTGTCATAGCGACGAATTTCCCCGGCCTCAAAACAGACGTTGCTTGTATCCCAGCGGCCTTCATTTTCGAGGACTGTCATTAAAGCGGGTTTCCCGCTCAGAACAAAGGCGTTCACTATGGCGGAGTAATCAACCGGCATGTATGAGTCACCATAAATCACCAGAAAGCGTTGGCCCAGGATCGGAAGCGCCCGTTTCAATGCACCACCGGTCCCAAGAAGAGTCGCGCCATCAAACGAGTAGGCAATTTGAACGCCGAGACTGCTTCCGTCGCCTAGTTCTGCCTTGATCATTTCACCGAGGTAGCCAACACAAAGCACTATTCTCCGAAGGCCATGAGAATGCAGCAGCCGTACTTGGTGTACGAGGAACGGTTCGCCTGCGACGTTCAACAGTGATTTCGGCGTTTTCTCGGTCACCGGCCGAAGTCGCGTGGCAAGTCCGCCGGCGAGAATGGTCACAGGCCAGTTGGTCAGGTCAATCTCCTCCCCTCGCGCCTTCATTGAATTAGGATTTTGGTGCCTTCAGGTTCGAATCGGAAACGGATTTCCGTCAATCCTTTCTCGCGCATGGCATGGCGAAGCCGAGCTTTATCTTCGGCATAAAACATGAGAAAGCCGCCCCCGCCGGCACCGATTAATTTTCCGCCGAGCGCGCCATTAGCCATCGCGCAATCATAAAAGTCGTTGATGCGCTCGTTGCTCATGCTCGTCGAACGTTCCTTTTTCCGCTGCCAGTGAACATCCATTAGCCGTGCGAACTCACTAAGATCATTACCTTCCAACGCGCGCTGACTTTGCCGCCCCAGTTCTTTCACAAAGTGCAGGTTCTCAAGCATCGCTCTGTCGGACTGTGTGCTCTTATCGTGCTGTTCCCGCAAAATCTTTGAGGCTGAACGCGTATAACCGGTAAAAAACAGCAATAAGTTCTCCTCCAAATTGAGGTAAGTGTCCTCGGAAATTCTTAAGGGGGACGCCTGGACCTCTCCGTTCGATAGAAAGTGAAAACAAGTGATTCCACCATAAGCGGCAATGTATTGGTCTTGTTTGCCTATTGGTTCGCGCAGCTTTTCCAGTTCGATACAACAGGCCTGCTCGGCCAGCTCGGACGGATGAACAAGATTTTTGTGCAGTGCGTGCAAGGCCTTCAGGAGCGCTGTTGTGAAACTACCCGAAGACCCGAGTCCGGTGCCGGCGGGAATATCGGCCATACTGGCAATCTCCAAGTTCCGCTCCTGCACGCCGGTCATCTTGAACGCTTCCCTTATGATCGGGTGCTCGATTTGGTCGATCGTGGATACTTCTTCGAGATGGGAATACTTCAGCAAAAAACCATCTACAAAGCGACGATGAACGGTGATGTAGACGTATTTGTCGATCGCCGCGGCGATAAGAAAGCCGCCGTGCTCGCGATAATACGAGGGCAGATCAGTCCCGCCACCTCCGAGAGAAATTCGCAATGGAGAACGCGTGATGATCATTCGGGACTCCCAAGATGAAAAGGTTAACCGGATTGTCCAGTCGACATCATGCCGTCCCGAGTGCGGACGACAGAAAATCGCAGTCTCGCCAGATCCCTCCGTTACCCTATTTCGCTATTCGTGCTGTGACGTTTTGCCCAGAAACTCATTCCACGTCGCCTTCGTTTCTGCAGGTACATTCGTGTCCGCTTCCAAAAGCCAGGACACCGTCGTTAGCGAGTTGATAACAACCGACATAGCAACCAGCGCAATAAGCAGGTAGCGCAACTGGAATGCCAACCGGCCACTCTGTAGAAAAAACAGAAAAGCGAAAGTAAGAAATGGATAAAATTCCGCAAGGTAACGTTGCGCGAGGCCCATAAACGACAGAATGACGACAACCTGCAGCAAAAGAATCCCCGCAATCGTGCGGTCTACTCCGTCGGAACCTCCAGGCCGAAGCAGCATTGCCATGCCAATCACGGCGCCGAGCAGAATCCACGACGAGCACCATAACAGCGAAGAGTATGTTTCGGTGAAGGGCATAACATAAAGAGTCGGGTGCTCGTAAGGCTCACGGCTTGCCTTCAAGAATGGAGGCTTATCTTGGAATACGGGACGCCGTAAGATGAAATAGTCCGCGAAACTGTAAGGCACACGCTCAAGCCGAAACAGCCCGTGCTCTAGAGCAAACTTCTGCTGCTCTTGGTTGGCGGAGAAACGCATGGGCATCCCGCTGAAGTCACCGAATCGTGCGTACGTTAGAAACAAGTAAAAAAGGAACGCCGCCCCGAGCGGAAGAAAAAGCGCTGCGAGATTACGGACGGGATTCCTGCGGAATAAGCGAAGCGCGAGAACCGGCGCAATCAAGAGAAAGGGCGCACCGAACGTCGCTCGGGATAGTAAAGCTGCGCCGGCACAAAAAGAGAAAGCCAGCAGCGCGCGAGTCAACGCAAATCCTTCCGTTTCTCGAGATCGCAGCGCAAAATAAAGAGCGGCCAGCGACCAGGCCAGTCCCCAAATGATCGCTTCGTCATAGATGGAAAGATTTCCGAGAAGCAGGAGCAGCGGCGAACCGAGAGCGAATCCCACCAGCGAAGCATTGCCCAGCCAATTTCGCCAGCCACTGGACAGTTTGGACGCACTCAAGGCGCTCCTAACGAGTGCAGCGAACGCGGCTAACGCGATCATTCCTGCGCAAAATCCAGAGATGCGCGACCAATTCCCTCGGCCGCCTTGATAGATATAATTTAATGGAATGCGCAGGAACGCTGGGAACGGTCCAAAATACATGCGCGGCTTATCGTCCACGATCATTATTTCGTGCCTGATCGCATCACCATCGACTCCTACGTCGCCTCGCAGAAAATGTTCGGCTTGTGAATCGTAGGCTTTGCCGAGCACCTCCTTGACGAAGATCTGGCGACCTCCGGTCATGGTGAAAAACCACAGAAGCGCGACCAGTACGAAAGCGACCGGCTGGAGATTCGGTGATCGAGTTTCTTCGGCCATCGGAAAGCAACAACTACCCCTTAATGCTTAAAAGAAAACGCCGCTTAGGCGAACAATGGACGTCAACCAGTCCACTAATCATGGTTTCCGAAATCAGCTTTTTTGGCGGTAGCGAACAAGTTCAAACCGAACTTGTGATATTGTAATCGAATCTCACTCGGCTTGAAGCCAGCACGAACCAGCATGGGCCAGAGATCCCGTTTCCCGTAATACATTTTATGGTCGTCTATCTCGACTGTCGGGCTGAAGCCAAGCCGGAATGCCGATAACTCGAGGAAGCGTTTACCCACCCAGGTTGGGACGTTGACTAGAAGGAGTCCTGAAGGTCTTAGCAAACGCCACGCAGATTGGAGAACCAACTGCGGCTCAACCAGATGCTCCAAGACTGAGATAAGCATCACCACATCCAGGATTTCGCTTTCCATTTTCGGAACGATCTGCTCGATCGTTCCCTGATAAAAAGTGAATCTCTTCCGCTTCAGCAGCTCCGGAGCGATTTGGAAATCTACTCCAATGCCATTTTTCAGTCTCGGCTCTAAAGCGAGTAACTGAGTGGCGCGGTAGCCACAGCCGAGTTCTAACACCTCTAAATCGCTCCGAGTCGGTAGATGCCGACGAATTGCCCGCTGGGACAGCCACACTCCTAGCCGATCAGCCAGGGTCAATCCGTGTTGCCCATAGCTTTCATCTGTCCGCGAACTCACTGCCGACACCCTAAGATGACGCGGTTCGCCATTTCCATCAGCAGCGTGAAGCAGAATGTCTGGAATCCAAGGATGACGAAGAGCAGGCCGAGAATAGCTGGATGCGAGATGGCTTGCAGGTTCAGTCCGAGTTTCAAATAGAGGTAAACGAGATGGGCAAGGAGCATCAGTCCGGCCAACATAAACCCAGCCGATGCAATCATCCCACGATCGTACGTCACGAATGTTCGCAACCGCTCCACAAATCGAGGTCGTAATCCGTGAAGGACCCGGGCAAGCAGCCCAATCTGGATCGAGCTATAACCCAGGGTCGCACAGGTTACCCCAAGGAGCATCCAGTATAGACTAAACCCAATGGGTCCGATTCTCACCGGACCTGTCGAGAGACCTAGAGAAAGCAACAATCCAATTCCCATAAGAGCGATGCCAGGCTTGAGCAGGAATGAATCCGCGGCGTAGACCAGCATCACCTTTAGGTTCACCCAACCTGCCATCCAGGATGATCTCCATCCGACGCGACGGTGGTGACTGAGGCGTCCCTCGCGGTCCTTGTAAAACTTAATGGGCACTTCGGCACTCGCGAGTTTCAATCGCGCGGCTTTCAATACCATCTCGCTTGCGTATTCCCAGCCTTCCGATGTGATATTGATTCTATCCAATGCTTCGCGAGTCGCTCCCCGTATCCCGCAATGAATGTCGGAATAGTTGCTGCGATAAATGCGGTTGAGAATCCAGTTTGTCAGAGGCGTGCCGAAGTAACGGTGCAATTTGGGCATGGCCCCCTTTTCGATACTGCCTCGGAAGCGGCTACCCATTATAAACTCCGCGCCTTTGCGAAATTCCTCCACGAATGGAGCGATCTCACGAAAATCGTAGGTCAAGTCTGCGTCGCCCATTAACATCCACTTTCCGCGGATGTATGGAATGGCGTCGATGTAAGCACGGCCAACCCCTCGCTTCGGAGTGCGCAGGACCTCGCCGCCATGTTCGAGAACAATTTTGGGTGTGTTATCGGTCGAACTGTCCACAATGAGGATCTGCCCGGTCACGCCGGCGCGTTTAAGACCTTCCTTGCACCACTCGATAAATTCGCCCACGGTGACTTCTTCATTCATAGCAGGGATGACGATGCTCAGTTGTACTTCTCCGAGCGTCATGCCCTCCGGTTTAAGATGTTCAATGCCGCAACCCAAAGATGCAGTCCCAGACTTTACGTCATTCAGCATTTAGTTTCTCCGGCCTTACGGGTTTGGCGATGTCTTCATGGATCCCAATCGACGTCGGCTGAGATCGTCGATCAATCACGGCTTTCACCAACGCAGCAAAAATCAGTATTGTGAGCAGAGACATTGGTTGAAGGTACCGCACGCTAGCATCCTTCGAGAGAATGGTGATTGTCCCAAAGAGAATCCAGCTATGGAGGCAAAGCAAAAAAACATACCCCTCGGCCAGGAAAAATATGAGACTGACACAAACGAAGGGTGATAACAGGACAATATAGTAGTAGGGCTGTGAACGCAAAAAATACTGTTGCGACAGCGTTTTCGTTTTAGCCTCTCGTGCTGACGGCGGCACCAAACGAAAGTGAGTAGCCAGATTCCATTTCTCCTTTTTCGGCCAATTGTTTCGCGTCTTTCCTAACTCAACCTTAGCCTGTCTACGGATGTGCTTGAAATTCCAGTAGTGTAAGAACGTCTTGGCGCCCAGCGATATCACGTCCAGTGGGCGACGCAACAACGCATTCAATGCTGTCTGCTTCGCTACCTGGTTCGAGACCACGTCGTTCGGCTCGATCTGCTTCCACCGGTCGGCAAGGCCTCCAGGCGAATAGAGCTGACCGTCCCTTGACCAGACGTCGTTCAGTCGAAACTCATTACCCCTTGCAATCAACTCAGATAAGCGGGGGTCGGGAGAATCAGTCGGTTTAAGAACAGGCGCCCACGTGGTTAGCACGCTAAGTCCAGTATTATGCAGAAGGGCAGGTTCTCGACTCGCGAGCCTACCGTTGAGTTGCCGATAGCCTTGCTGAAGAAGAAACATAAACAAAACGCTAAATGCCAGGTGTAGTCCTGCCGACTTTAGTCCGGAAACCTTCGATAATGTGGAGGAATGTTTCCCAAACGCTGCGCGAATTTCTGGAAAAAAAGCTATAACCGGTAACAAAACGACACTGATCTGAGCAACAAGTAGATAACTCATCCTGAAGCCTATTGCGAACATCGACAGTATTTCGACAATTGCCAGCTGCCAAAGACGCTGCTGCTTCAGGTATAGAAACGAAAAGAACAACGCGAAGGCGTAGAAGAAAAGGCTAACGGTCTCCGTCATGACGTAGCGTTCCCATACCAATTGCAACGGGTCCAGCGAACAAAGAACCCCAAAAAGATAGGACAAGCCAGAAGTGAGTCCAAAAATACACCGGCAGATAAGTGCAACTAAAATTGCGGTGAATGTGGCAAGAAAAGCCTGAAGAATCAGCAATGAAGTCAGACTCCCCGTCCCGAGCGATGACCAGCGAATCACATACCCGTATAAAAATGAGCGGTCAGGAGGAATCCACCCGGACACTGCCGTAAACAGATAGCTTCCTGAGTCTCCCATAAATAGTTGTGGCAATGGATCGAGTCCGAGAAGAACGAACTTCAATGCCAGGATCAGAAAGCAAAATAACCACCAATGTGGGTCTACGAAAAAGCTGGGAGAGCCAGTAACCCTCGCTGCGGCTGGTGCCTTAAACATCGGAAAGAGGATGACGCGTTAGAGTGTCACCCCATTTAAGGTTGCTGGGCCTACTTTTTGAACTCGAGCGCGCCTTTTTTGACTGCGTAAGTGTAGCCTACCATCAGGATTGTGATGAAGCTGAGCATGCTCCAGAAAATAACGCTGCTCTGCCTGATAGAGTCGCGGTACACGACCGCCCACGGGTACATGAACACAATCTCGAGGTCGAACAGAATAAAAAGCATCGCCACCACGTAAAACTTCACGCTGAAGCGCGGCTGGCGTTCACCCTGGGGGATCATGCCGCATTCGTAAGGGGTATCTTTGGCGGCCGTACGTTTTCCACTCTTGCCTACCAACACACTGACGACCAACGCCGAAGCGGCGAAGAGAATGGCTACGAGAATTTGCAGGAGAACCGGCAAATATTCGCGTAGCATCCGGAATTCCCTGGAATCAGGAGGTTTCGGTTATTTTACACCAGCAAGATGGCCATTCTGCTGGGCAATCGCGGCGGCCAAAGCTGAAGGCAACCCCTTGTACTTCTTGCCGTTCTTCTTGACCGCGCCCCGCGCCACGAGATTTTGCAATTTCTCGTAAGCTCGCAAGCGCAGCATTTCCTCGCCACCGCTGGCAGCGTTCCGGGCCCGAAGATTCTCGTGCACGATGTCGAACAACTGCTTAAATTCGAACGACGAACGCCGTGAGAGGACAGCGACCAGCTCCTCAGTTACCAGATCAGGAACGCGACGGGAGAATGCATTTTTCTTTAGAATAGCCATAAGGTGAAAAAAATAGCACGTTTTCTGCCCAACTGCAGCACCTTTCTTTGGTTTCCCGTAGCTGAAACTCCAAAGAGTGCCGAAATGACGCAGCTCTCCAGCCCGGCTCCCATCTATGGCGTGGCCGATGGGCTGCTTACCGCCGGCTGCGGCGTGGCTGTCGAAGAAGGCGCCCAACTGCCAAAGCCTGTGGCGGCTTGCTGTCGTGCCGCCGTGCCGACGCTGCTCAGGATGGCGAGCCCGATCGCCGCCTGGTCTAACGTGATTGGTCCGAGCGACTCCGCCACATAGCCGTCGCGGTCATATCTTTGCGAGGAGACAATCGGACTCAGGTGCTTTGTGATGACCTCTGGCGATGGAAGCTTACCTAGATCAACGGAACGAGCTATCGCCGGCATGAATGCCGCAGCCATTAGCAACATCGGACGAAGCGAAGCATCAAGGCGCGAATACAGCAGCGCGGTATCCACGTATGAGAAAAAATTAGTTGGCGCCGGCAACAACCGCTCAGCGGCCTTGTAGGTTTGCGAATTAGAAAGCTCCGAAGAGCTACCCGTGCTGCGTCTCACTGCCTCTTCTACCGATACGGGATTCAAACCGGCGATAAGAATCCGGTCAGACAACGCGATCGTTGGAGTGATTGCGACGAGTGTGGCTGCCGATTGTTTCGAGAAATAGCGGACGCTGTCCTTCTCTGTTTGCGTCCAGATTGCCCCTTCATCGGCGCGTGTGAACGCTTCGACGATCTTGCTGGCCCTGGCCATTTCCACCACTGGCAGAGTCAGAAGTAAAGATGGCCAATGGGCGTTGGATGGCCAGTCTGCCAGCGCTCCCAACTCGAAGCCAAACGCGGCTTTCCAATCATCGGCTGCGATCCCACTGGTGGCGAAGTCCTGGAAGAGTTTCTGCACTGCTCCACTCAGCGTAGCGGCCTGATTTAGTGTTTCCATCTTTTCGCCCAGATTGAGCAGCATCGCCAGATAGAAAAATGTCTCCTTTGTTCCAAGTGTTAGCGAGAAGCGGTTAAGCGTACCGTCAGTCTCGATCTTTGGCATTCCGAGAAAAAGCACGTCGCGTATTTTTCCGTTCTCAAATCGCGACGAAGCCGCAATGCACCGCATTTTTTCAAGCATGGTGGTCTCTCCGAGGGTCGGGTTTGATTGGACTGCAGCACGCAGCGCGGCAAGCCGCTCGGAAAATGCCTTGGGCTGGAGATAGAAAAACGCTGCATCGTTCGATGGCCGGTGCGCGATCGCTATCCGGTACGCTTCGTCCTTATCAAGCGTTTCCCCTGAATCGTTCGCGCGATGGTCGACGCGATCGAGCAGCGCCTTTAATTCCGTCACGTTTGTTGCCGCGAAGAACCATGGGCGATCATATGTTGTTGCCAGCGTGAATGGAGTCGCTGCGACCACATCGATTTCATGGCCCTGATACTGAAGTTTCTCGCTCTTCGTGCCTGGACGTTGTTCCAAAAGCATGGCGCGCCACTTGCCGATGACCCGCTCAGCGTCCTCTTGGGTCCCGCGAAAACGAAAGCCGCCCACGAGGCTTGGAGCGCTATCGCTGATGGACGTCAAGGCGAAGAAGGCGTTCTTTGGGTCGAGCTGTTCGAGCTCCTGCAGTGTCCCAAGAACCTTCGGGGTTGGCATCTTGTCCAGCGGCTTGCGCAGGAAATCCTGCACGGCCGGTTCGCGGTACAGTTGATAAATATCCGACTGACGCCACTCATCGCGTGTCCGACTAAAGTCCGGCAGGTGCGCAAAAAAAATTGTTCTCCGCGGCAGAAACGCGCTCACGGAAGCGCCCGAAACTTGTTGCGAAAAATTCCAGTAGTACCAACCGGCATATGCGGCAACAGCGACCGCAATGATCAGCAACAGAATTCGTCTCATAAACAGCGCCTCAAGCGCGGATGCTCGATACTCGATGCTGCATACTGGATCAAACGTAAACTTGATCGAGCGGCCTGAGCGTAATGATTAGGCCCTGGGATGAAATTGGCGATGCACGGCTTTCAATCGCTGTTGATCGACGTGTGTATAAACTTGGGTCGTCGAAATGTCGGCGTGACCAAGCATTTCCTGGATGATACGCAGATCGGCGCCGTTCCCCAGCAGATGCGTCGCGAAGCTGTGTCGCAGAAGGTGAGGATAAATGTGCTGTTCGAGTCCGGAGCGCCGCGCATGTTGTTTTACGATCTGCCAGATGCGCGCTGTTGTTAGTTTGGTTCCGCGCTCCGAAAGAAAAATTTCGCTGCTGCTGCGGCGCTTCACTAGTTTCGGCCGTTCAGTGGACAGGTACGCTGCCAGTGCTTCGCATGCCTTGCGGCCCACCGGCACAATCCGCGTCTTGTTTCCCTTACCGGTTACTCGCACAACTCGTTCCTCGAAGTTGAAGTTCTCAAGACGCGCGTTTGCCAGCTCCGAAATACGCAGACCGCTTGCGTAAAGCAATTCGATCATCGCCCGATCGCGTAACCCGTGAAGAGCATTCGTATCGATCCCTTCAAGGAACTGCTCGATTTGTAATTCGTTCAGTGTTTCTGGGAGATATCGCTCGATTCGCGGAAGCGCCAGCGCTTCAGCCGGATCACGCTGAACCTCGCCTCTGGCGACCAGGAAGCGAAAAAAAATCTTCAGCGCGACCACGATGAGTTTGATCGAAGAAGCGGAAAGGCCGGCGCGCTTGCGATCGGCGAGATATTCGCCGATCGCTGGCAATGTCACCGCGCGCGGATCTTCAATTTTTTTCCTGACGGCGCACCAGCGCGCAAATTCACTCAGCGATCTTTGGGTAGAAAGCTGATAATTTTCAGAAAGACCGCGCTCGATTGCGAGGAAACGGATAAACGAGTCGATCGCGTCTTCCATCTTCCACATTGTAGCGACCGGCGGGGCGCCTGCAAAATCACCCTGTTGCGGCGGGCAGGCCGCCTGCGACGGAATTGAGAACGCAGCCGATCCGCCTAACGCGCATCTCCACAGTGAAAGCAGGCTGCGATATATTGACAAGGCAACCTTAGATGTCCGATGTTTAGTTACGATGAGTTTGGACCTCAATACGATCCTGAAGGATTGGCCTCACGAGAACGGGAATATCAAGGTGCGCAAAATCGCGGGGCTCGATGGCCGTGAGAAATTGCAGCTACGGGTCGATCTCGGCGTGTTACAAATGGAATTGGCCGGGCGGCCGGATGGCCGGCGTCCGCACAATTGTGAGTCGCTTCTGGAATATCATCAGAGACGGGCTGCTCGTGCTGCGGCGAAAGGCGAAACCTACGAGCTCGCGCCCGAACAATGCGCAGAGCTCCAACAGGAAGGTATCCAATATTATCATCGTTATCTGAGCCTGTTTCAGATCAATGATTTCGACGGCGTAGTCCGCGATACGCAGCGTAATCTCGACCTCTTCACCTTCGTCTCCCAGCATACAGACCGCGAGGAATTTTCCTGGAGCCTCCAACAATTCCGTCCCTACGTGCTCATGATGAACACTCGTGCGAAGGCTTCCATTTTTCTCGGCCAGGGTCAATTTGCGGAGGCGATAGCTGAAATTGAGCGTGGCCGCGAGGCGATCGTTGATTTTTTGCAACAGTCAAACTTTCCGGAGCTGGTGTCGAAGAGTTCCGAGATCGCATTTCTCGACGAATGGCTCGAGGAAGTGAAAGCAAAGCGTCCGCTTTCCAAGCTGGAGATCATGCGGCGCGAGATGGAAACTGCGATTGCAAAAGAGCTCTACGAGCGCGCCGCGGAGTTGCGCGATGCGATCAAGCTCTTGCAAGCAAAGAAGCATTAAGACTGTAGTTCTTCGCTGACCGGAATTGCTTGCCCAGGTCCGACCAGAGTTTTCGGCATGACCGTGAGGCTCCATGGGCGATGAAATTGTAAAACCCCTTGCCGGGTTGTAGGCGCCGCCTGAGGTTTCTTTCTATGGCTACACAATTTACCCAATACGCACATCCTGAGGCGCTGGTGGAGACCGAGTGGCTGGAAAAACATCTCAAAGACGATGGGATCCGGATCGTGGAGTCGAATGAAGACGTGCTTCTTTACGATACAGGACACATTCCGGGCGCAGTCCATATCGATTGGCGTGCCGACCTGCAAGACCCGGTGATTCGTGACTATATCTCGCCTGAGAAATTTGCGGAGCTTTGCAGCAGTAGCGGCATCACGCCAGACACGACCTGCATTTTCTATGGTGATAAGGCCAACTGGTGGGCCTGCTATGGACTCTGGGCGTTCCGACTCTTTGGACACGAGAAAGTGAAAATTCTCAATGGCGGTCGCGACAAATGGAAAGCGGAAGGCCGTCCCATGACGCGCGACGTCACCAAATATGCAAAGACAAATTATCCAGTACCGAAGAAACGATTCGACAAAGAAATTCGCGCCTTCTTCGATGAAGCATTGGCGCAAAGTAAGAGCGGCAAACCGCTGATCGATGTGCGCTCACCGGGCGAATACAAGGGCGAGATTACGCATATGCCCGAGTATCCGCAGGAGGGCGTTCTGCGCGGAGGTCATATTCCCGGAGCGAAGAGCATGCCGTGGAAAACAGCCACCAACGACGATAGCACGTTCAAGCCGGCTTCGGAGCTGGCAAAAATCTATTTCGACCAATGTGGAGTTGGACCCGAAAAGGAGACAGTTGTTTATTGCCGCATCGGCGAGCGTTCCAGTCACACGTGGTTCGTGCTCACCTATCTATTGGGACTGAATAACGTGCGGAACTACGACGGTTCCTGGACCGAGTGGGGCAATAAGGTCGGTGCACCCATTGAGAAGAGCGTGTAAGTATTCTTGCCAGAGGTACCGAACGATTCGTTAAGCGTTTGACACAAACGCCTCTACAAGAAATTTTAAATCCGCCCGGTTTTTACCAGAAGGTCATGGATTAAGCGCATTCGCTTTTGCTCTTTGGGGCTGGAAATCAGCTGCCCAATCGAGCGTCGGATTCGCCGTGTCCAATTCAAGTTTGCCTTAGTCCCAGGTACATTAAAACGGTATTTGCGCGCGAGCAGATCGGTGATCATGACGATAGCGAGCCATGCCTCGCTTCCGAAAAGCGCTCCCATGATCGCAGGGTAAAAATCTTTTTCAAAATCGACGCGGTCGATTTTTGGATCGAACCCAGCGAAGACGGCGATTTTTGCTAAATCGAATCGGGATTGTTCCGATGTCGGCGTCGGATGCTCAAAAGCTTCTTCCCACAGAGCGCGGATCGGTTTGTGATCATGCGTTGTATATGTCGCAACGGAAAGCCGCTCGTATTCGTTTCCGGGCGTGACTTGTTCACCACGAACCTCCCATTGCGGGATTCTAAATCCCGCGATTCCGAGCGCGCGCAGATTTGGTCGTACGTAATCAGGAACAAGTCCGAGGTCTTCGCCGATCACTCGCGTGGCGCCGGCTTCGTCCAAAACAACGCGCAAGTATTCTTCGCCTTCGCGTTTGTTCGCCTCGGAGTTTTCGGGGGTTTCGTCGTCACGTGGAACGAAACGCGGTGCGCGGCCGCTAGTTCGTTCGAGCATTTGATTCCAATCGAGCGGAAAAAATTGCTTGTTCTTCCGCGGCCGCCAGGGGAAGGCATAGATGCGATAAAATCCAAGCACGTGATCAATGCGAAAGAGATGAAAAATGCGGCGAACAGCCCGGACGCGCTCGCGCCACCACTCAAAATTGTCCACTCGCATTCTGTCCCAGCGATAGAGCGGAATGCCCCAGTTCTGGCCCCACTTTTGCGTGAATAGATCTTCTTTGAAGTAAGGCTCGGGAGGCGCGCCGCCGCACCAATCGAGCACGAATCCATCCGGCCGCGCGAAAGCGTCAGCACTGTAATAACTGACGCCGAATGGAATATCGCCCATCAGTGCCACGCCGCGTTCCTCAGCGTATGATTTGATCGCGCGCCATTGTTGGTGCGCAATCCACTGCACATAACGGAAGAAATCTTGACGGCTTGCCAGCCCTGCTTGTCGATCTTGCGGCAGACCACGTAACCAGTTTCGCGCTCTTTCTATTGACTGATGTTGCGCCGGCCATCGATTCCAAGCGGCGGAATCCTCATTCTCTTCCATTAGAACGCGAAAAAAGGCGTAATCGCGTAGCCACTGGGCTTCCTCTTTGCAAAATGTTTCGAATTCCAACTGCCGTTCTTCGCTGGCGTTAGCAGAGAAATTCGCAAACGCTTTCTCTAGGATGCGCCGCTTCAGTTTTTTGACTTGGCGGTATTTTACTTCGCCAAGACGAAGACTGCGAAGATCGGTGCCAGCAACTGCAGCATCAAAGTCTTCGCGTGTTAAATCTGGTAACGAGTTTGGCGCTAAATGCAGCGTGGCTGGTTCGATCGCCATTGCGCTGATCGCGTTGTACGGGCTGTTGTCGGCCCCGGTCTCGTTGATGGGCAGGAGTTGGACTAGCTTGAATCCAATTTGTGCGACCCAATCGATAAACTCCCGGAGCGCGCCGATATCACCGATTCCCAGATCATCCTCTCCGCGCAGCGCAAACAACGGCACGAGCACGCCCGCAATCTTTTTCTCCGGTGAAAGATTCAGTCCTGGATGCGTCATCTTGTCATGTCGAGCGAAGTCGAGACATCTCTCATTCTAATTCGTTTTCGAAAAGGACGAGAGATTCATCGACTTCTGAGCGCTTTGCCGAAATGCTAACCAATGAATTCAGCGGCGCTGCACCTGCCAGTCTTCGACGAGTGCGTCTGGAATCTCCTGCAGAAAACGCGAGGGCCGCTGGAAAACGTCGCCATATCCTCCGCTCAGACGCATTTGCGGATAAGTGAGATACAATTCGTCGCGGGCGCGCGTGATGGCTACATAAAACAGACGCCGTTCTTCCTCGAGGGTATCACGCGTATCGAGCGAGCGATTGCTTGGAAACATTCCGTCAGTCAGCCAGATCACGAACACTGTGTGAAACTCAAGGCCCTTGGCCTGGTGCACTGAAGAAAGATTGACGGCTTCCTTGTCGCCGGCTTGAACTGACGCGGCTTCTGCATCAACGTTGCTGATCAGCGCCAACTGCGAAAGAAATTCGTGCACGTCCTTAAACTGGCGGGCAAAGATTGCGAGCTGATTCAAATCTTCGCGGCGAAGTTCATAGTTTGTGAAGTTCGCTTTGGCATAATCGTCATAGATCGCTTCGACGACAGACGTGATCATTTCCGATGGCATATTGGGTCGACCGGCTGGAGCGATTTCGTCCAGCGTGTGCGCGAGTTGCTCCCAAGGCTTCCTTGATTTCATTGGAACGTTCATGGCCAGGAGCGTTTTGCCGATGTTGTAGTCCGCCTGAGGTGGCTCGCTGACCCCGGCCTGTGGTGACGTTCCTTCCGGGCCACGATCGGCGCCCGCAACTACAGCCAGCGAGTTTTCCCAGGCCCGCCAAAGGTTTTCTGCGGTACGATTGCCGATGCCGGGAAGCAATTTCGCCATGCGTTTGAATGCGACTTCATCGCGAGGATTGGCTACGAAGCGAACAAACGCAGTGACGTCTTTAATATGCGCCTGCTCGAAAAATCGGATGCCGCTGGTGATTTGATAAGGTATGCCTCGCCGTGACAACTCCAGCTGCAGCTCGACCGCGTGATAGTGCGCGCGGTAGAGCACCGCGATGTCGTTGAGATCGACATTTTCATCGCGGAGTTCGAGGATTCGTTGCGCCACAAACTGCGCTTGCTCCGCACCATCGTTTAGCGCGACAAGGGCCGGCTTCAGCGCTTTTGATTCGCGCGTTGCGCTTAAGCGTTTGCGGAATTGGTGAACGTTGGCGGCAATGGCCGCGTTCGCTACGTCCAGAATTTCTGGCACACTGCGATAATTCATCTCGATCTTGAACACCCGCGCATCTGGATAACGCTTTGGAAATTCGAGGATGTTCTGAAAGTTGGCGCCGCGCCACGAGTAGATTGACTGTGCGTCATCGCCTACCACCATCACGTTTCGGTGGTCATGCGCGAGCAGATCGACGAGATCAGCCTGGATCTTGTTGGTGTCCTGGTATTCGTCGACGAGAATGAACTGAAACTGCCGCCGATAAATTTCCGCGATTCGTTCGTGCTGTTGAAACATCGACAACGTCTTTTGCAGCAAATCGTCGAAATCCATCGAGTTAGTTGCCTTTTTCTTTTTTTCGTAGCGCCCCCGAACGTCGTGAATCTTCTCAAGTAGCGGCAGGAAATAAGGAAATTTTTCTGCAAGCAATTCCTCCATCGGCTTCTCTGTATTGACGACAAAACTAAAAATTTCCGCGAGTACATCACCTTTCGGAAATCGAATCTCCTTCGGATCAATTCCTGCGCTGATTACGACGGCGTCGATCAAATCTTTTTGATCTTCGCGGTCCATGATGGTGAAACCGCTCGAATAACCGAGCGCGCTGCCGTGCCGGCGCAAGATCCGGTTTCCTATCGAATGGAATGTGCCACCCCAAAGTCCGCTGGCGTCGACCGGCATCAAATTCGCTACACGTCCCAGCATTTCGCGTGCAGCTCTGTTTGTGAACGTGAGAAGCAGGATATTGCGAGGATCGATTCCGTTTTCGAGCAAATAGGCCACGCGATAAGTAAGGGTGCGCGTCTTTCCCGAGCCCGCACCAGCTATGACAAGAAGCGGACCCGGCGCCGCAGTCACTGCTGCGAGCTGCTGTTCATTTAGCTCGGCAGCGTAGTCGACATTAGTCGACCTCGGGGCTGGTGCGCGTTGCAGCGTGTATTGACGAGACATGGTAATGATGGCGGACTGCAAAGAACCGCAGCGATGAGGTGTTCGCAAATGTCATCGCAAATCACATGGAAGTTCCGCTCTAGCGGACGCAAGCTCTTTTGCAAAAACCATTGAAACGCTAATAATCGCCGGCCATAATGGCCGCCCTTGTCCCTCCTGCTCGCATTCATTTTCCTCCTGTCACTGTGCGTCGGATCCGTAGCCGCGGCACCGGTAGCGGGCCAGGAGGTTTCGCAATTGCGAACCGAGCTACAAGCAGCCGAAGACGCCGCGGATAAGCCCGCGATTATCGAGTTGACTCGGCGCATTCTCGCCATCACTCCAAGCGACTCCAATGTCTGGGATACACTTGCCCAGACAGAACTGGAAACCGAAGACCTGGATCGTCTGGAGCAAACACTCGACGCATGGCAAAAAGCAGTCCGGCATCCACCGGCAGCGATTGAAGATTTCCGGGGCGACCTTGCGATTAGGCGCAAGGATTATCAAAATGCCGAGCGGCATTGGCTTGCGTTTCTCGCGTCGAAGCCGTTGCCGGCAGACGCCGCGACCGAGTATGACAATCTGGCGAATTTATGCGCGACGGAGGAGCGCTGGGAAGATCACGCGGGTTATCGAACGAAGGCAATCGCTGCGCAGGATTCGGCCACGCGCCGTGTCGCGCGCGCAATCGCTTTCCTTCGTTTGCACAAATGGGACGCGGCTTATGCCGACATGGCGAAGGCAAACAAAATGGACGCCACCGACTCGGAAGTGAAGGAATGGCTCCCGCAGTTCGAACGGTTGCAGGCATTTCTGCCGCAAATCAAAGCGCTCGACGCGCAGATCGCCAAATCACCGCAGGATGCTGGCTTGTTGCTCGAGCGAGCGCGCATTTTCACTCTGGCCGGCCGACCGTTGCTGGCGCTCGATGACGTTCAGCGCGCACTGAAGCTCCAGCCTGAATCGATGCGCGCCCGCATCCAAACTGCCGAGGCATTGCTCGATGTTGATCGCGTGGACGACGCGGCAAAATTGGAAGTTGGTAGAGATCTTCGTCGTGGAGAGGACAAACACGTTAGCGAGCAAGCCCTCCGCGAACTCGGCGCACTAGATACACGGCTTTTGGGAAATCCAAAGGATTCTGGGGCGCTTACCGCACGCTCGAAAACTTTGAGAGAACTGCGTCAGTTCACGTTGGCCCTGGCTGACGCGCGCGCTGCGCTTGCGATCAACGATAAGTCGGCAGACGCGCACTTCGAGGCCGCGCAGGACCTGAATGGTTTAGGGCTGGCAAATGATGCGCTGGAGCAGGCTCGCATCGCTACAGAGTTGGATCCAAGGGATTCAGCGAAATGGTTATTCCGCGGTGTCCTAGAACGACAGCGCGCAAATTTCGCAGCAGCGATTGAATCGCAAACTCGCTGTCTTGAGATTAATGAATCACTGCTGGCGTTAAACGAACGTGAGCAATGCGAACGCCGCATCGGGAAGATACATGAGGCGGATGCCGATCGTCGCCGGATTCGAGAATTGGCGCCAGAACAGAAATGAAGCGCCCGTTCTGCGTAGCGGTCTGGCTTCTTCTATCCTGTGGGCTCGCCATTGACCTGCCTGCTGCAGCGGGCGCTGAGGACGAGCAGGAAGAGGAAACTTCAAATGCCAGGCCCGATGCCGGCGGCATCGGGATCGAGCCCTCCAGTGGTGAAATCGCAGAAGGGAGTCAGATCACAATCACGTTTCCAGTGGCGATGGTAGCGCCCGATCTTATCGATGTCGGCAATCAGCCTCCGCCGTTTGTTGGCGAACCGAAACTCGACGGCACGTTTCTCTGGAAAAGCCAGACGGAGGGCGCGTTCACCGTCAGCGGCGTCGTCGCCGGGGCACATCATCGGTTGACTCTCGCTTCGGGTCTGAAGGACGCGAAGGGGAAACAGTTCCTTGTGAAAGACTGGAGCGCCGAATTTACGACGCCAAAGTTTGCGATCACCAGTGATTTCGGTGAACGCGAGGAGCTGTCTGCGCGCCCGCAAATTTACCTGGAATCCGCTTACGCAGTTCAACTCGCTGAAGCTGCTGAGCACATTTATTTTCAAGAGCGCGATTCGCACGAGCGTTTTCCTGTCGAAGTAATCCAAACGATCGAGGAGAAGAGCGGGGCCCCACCTGAAGCGACAGGGTTCAGAGTCGCGCCGCGAGAGCCACTTCCCGTCGGGCACACGTTCGATTTGATCGTGAATGGCTTACTCGACGCGAAAAGCCGCCGTTCGCTTCGCTATTTGCGAGTGATCCCAGTCGGAAAAACCGAGCCGCTGAAAGTCGAATGGGTCGGCGCGTTCAATCACGCTCTAGGGGAGCCCTCGATTCGTATCAAATTCAACGATGACATCGATCCGGTGGAAGTGACGCCGGAACGAATCCATGTCGAGCCTGCGGTGCAGAAAATGAAGCTCCTCGCGAGTGGCAGCGAGGTCGAAATCACTGGTAGCTTCGATACTACGCAGCGCTATAAAGTTACGATTTCGCCTGAGCTAAAAGGCGATCGCGGATATGGACTCGCGGCTGAATCGCGCTGGGGCGCGACGTTTCGCCCGAAGGAATCGTGTCTTGTCTTTCCCTCCTCGCAGGTATTTGCGCGCGCGCGCCAGGAGTTGCGCTTTGCATTCTTCCAGATCAACACGCCGCCTGTGACATGGAAACTGGCGCGCATCCCATCGGAAAAATTATCGGCAGTCACAGCACGCGTCCGAGAATTTGAAAAGGATGCTACCGATCCTGTGACCGGTAAGGTCGTAATCGATCCACGCACCGGCTTTTCGAAACAATTCCAAACTGAATTGCTCGTCGACGCATTTCAATTGCCAGTCTCGGCCAGTGGGACATTCGATGCGACAAACGGCGATGTCGAAACGCGACGCGACGTTCATTGTGCTTCGCCGGCAAACGAATCATTCGCTGGCGCGTATCTTTTCGAAGCAAGCACCAGCCTGCCTGATGGACGGATCGTCGGGAATCGCTCGATCATTTGCGCCAATGACTATCTGCTAACGCAAAAACGAACGCCGACGACTGTCATCCTGCGCCTGGCGAAAATGTCCGATGCGAACTCCGTCACCGGCGTAACGGTGCGCGCGGTCACTGAAGAGAACATCGAGCTCGCCCGCGCCGTTACCGACAAGGACGGCATCGCGCACTTCCCGAAGGATTCAATCTTGCCCAAAGCTCTTGATCCCAAAGCGAATAACGCACACCTATTCATCGCTGACACAGCGACCGGTCCGGCGCTGCAATTTGTCGAAGGCACATCGTATCCATCCGGGAGCGACTACAGTCGTCCTGATAGAAAACCGCACGCGGAGATCATCACGGACCGCAATTTGTACCGGCCCAGTCAAACCGTGAAAATGAAAGGGTTGGTGCGCGATGTGATCAACGCGGCACTCACCATTCCTGACGCAAGCGAAGTGCACTGGAACGTAACTGAAGCTTATGGGAGCCGGGTAATCGCCGAAGGAAACACGACGCTTTCACCCTACGGAGGCTGGGAAGCGGAGTGGAAAATTCCGGAAAAAGCGAAGCTCGGGAGTTACGAAATTCGTTGCGCTGTCGCCGGCCGTGATTACGAAGGCGTGAACACGATCAGCGTCCAGGAATATCGCGTACCGCTTTTTTCGGTCGTCGTGGAAGCAACCAGTCCGGAAGTCGGTACAACCGCGTACGCCCAGGTGTCCTCTGCATATTTTCACGGTGCGCCAAACGTCGGCGCGCGCGTCCATTGGAAGGCGACTTGGACAACATCGGGTGAGTATGGTGCCGAAGAGGAAGGGTCGTTTCGAAAGCGTTTCAACGCTTTCGCCGAAGTTGGACCGCGGCTTGACGTTGACAGCGAAGAGCTGAAAACAATTGAGGGAGACACGAAGCTCGATGCGCATGGCCTGGCGACGCTCGCGTGCGAATCGCCATTCAAAGATAATCCCGCGGTTGGTCGGGCAAGCGTGATTTGGCGTGTGGATGTGACTTCAGTCGACGGCCAAACGCTGACGGGCGGCGAAATGGCAACGCTCTTCTCTTCCGCAACGCGCCTCGGCGTTCGTGCGAACGAACAAACTGCAGAGCCGGCCGGAGTGAAGGTCGAGATCGACGCTCTCGATCCAAAAGACCAAAAGCTCAGCGGTGTTGTTGTGCAGACCGACCTGTTTCATATCACTACAAAGACGGTCAAGGAGCAGATCGCGCCGTTTGTTTATCGCTACCGCAATACCGACCAGTTTACGAAAGTGGCGTCACAAGAATCGAAAACGCCCGCTGATCTGATTTTCCCGACTACGGAGACAGGCCGATACGTTGTTGCAGTCAGCGCACTGAAAATCAAAACGCCGCTCGTGAGCGACGAAACGACAGTCACGGGTGAAAAGCCGGCCGAACTTCCGGTGATCAACGAGACTACGTTCAAGATCGAGCACCGTGCCGAACCATTCCTGCCGGGTGATAAAGCTGCGTTTACGATACAGGCGCCATTTGGCGGCGTCGCCTGGGTTTCGGTCGAAACAGATGAAGTCCTCGACACACTACTTGTTCCAGTAAAGGGCAACGCAGGCCGCATCGAATTACCAATCAAAAAGGACTACGCCCCGAATGCCACGGTTTCGATCTATCTCGTTAAACCCGGCGGCGACAAAGAGCTGCCACGAGAACGCTTCGCATATAGCGACATCGAAGTCCGCCGGCCGGATCGCGAATTAAAAATCGAGCCGCGTCTTGCAAATGCGATCGCAAAGCCGGGTGAAACCGTGCGCGGCGATGTGAGCGTCACTTCAGAAAACAAACCGGTTCCCGACGTCGATCTTCTGGTCTTCGCAGTTGATGATGCGGTGCTGACGCTCGGAGATTGGAAGCTGCCAGCGATCGGCGCTAGATTTTATCCGAGGAATCCTTTCTCCATACGCACTTACGAGGCGCTCCACGGTTACATCGATGACCTGGCGAAGCTCAGCCTCACGCAAAAAGGATTCACTATTGGCGACGGTGGCGAAGAAGCCGTCTCAAACACCAAAAATGTCCGCAAAGAGTTTCGCACGCTCGCCTTTTGGCAAGGGAGTTTGAAAACTGGCACTGACGGCAAGGTAACATTCGAATTCACCGCGCCCGACAACCTGACGACCTATCGGATCGTCGCTCTCGGTCAAACGAAAGCGAATCAATTTGGCGGCGATGCGACGCAGACGGTGAAAGTATCGAAACCGCTCCTGATCGATCCGGCACTGCCGCGATTTTTGCGTGATGGCGATGAAGTTGAGTTGCGCGCCGTTGCCAGGGAAAACTTTACTGACAACGATGAGATCACAGTGCGCTGCGTTACCGACGCAAACTTGAAGTTACTCGGCGTCGATAGTGCAACGCAGCCCGGCCACCGCGGCGCGCCGACAGTGTTTCGGTTCAAGGCGAAAGTTGCGGACGTCAATCTCACGCCAACAAAAATTCGCTTTGAAGCAGTCTCGAAATCGAACAACAAAATGACGGACGCGGTGGAGATCACACTTCCCGTGCAATCGCCGACGATTGTGCGCAAGGAAAGCGTGGCCGGTTCGTTCAAAGGTCCGCAATTTGATGCGCGTGGCCTGATGCCTGAGGCATGGAGACATGGTCGCGGCCAATTCAGCACGACAATTTCGACCTCGCCCTGGCTGCCCGAGATCATGGGATTGCCGGTAATTCTCCAGTATCCGCACGGATGTTTCGAACAGATTTCGACGAAACTTCTGGGCTACAGTTTGCTTGCAAATCTCCTGGAGTATTTGCCCGACTTGCAGGAACGCGACGTGGAATATCGCGCCACGCTCGAACGTGGAATGAAGCAATATGCCGACTCGCTGTTGAGTGATGGAATGCTCCCGTACTGGCCCGGCGGCGACACAGGAAACGGTTTCGTGACCTGCCAGGCACTATGGTCGGTAAATGAAGCCGTTAACGCAGAGTTCGAGGCGCCTGCGGAGTTGCAAGAGAAACTTAGCGGCGCTGTAAACAAGATCCTCAAAGGCCAGATTCCCGCGTCCCGATTTGAAAAGTGCTTCGCACTCTTTGTGCTTACGCAGTCGGAGAGCCACGATGATTTCCGGAACGAATCGCAGGAGCTCTATCTGCACCGCAACGAGGGTACCGATGAGGCCCGGGCTCTGCTCGCAATTGGGCTGCATCAGCAAAACATCATGGCTCGCGAGCAGCAGCAACTCCTGCGCGAAATCGATACGCCCATCAAAGAGCGCGCATTTAATCCTGCGACCTTTACATCGATGACTCGCGCCGAGGCAATGCGCGCCTTCGCGTTTAATGTTATCTCGCCGCCATCCTGGACCAAACAGAGGAAACAACAGGCGCGCGAACGCATGGCGAAACTGATGGACGCGGCAGGTTCACTTTCGACGCAGGAAAATCTTTGGCTGCTACTGGCGTTCAAATCCATGCTCGGTACGGAAGTGGCGCCGGCGCTGTCGAACACCATCAAGCCGCCCGGCTCGCTTTCAAAGAACAGCCGGTCAATCGCATGGCTTGACCACGAACTCGAGAGCGATTTGGCAATTAAAGGACTCAATCAAGGAGCGCTTACGTTTTTGCTGCAGGCCGAATACTCAACGAACGAAGTCGATACCGATCGCGTCGATCGTGGATTTCGGATCGAACGCGTAGTCAAAAATTTGACCGATCCCAACCGAGTCGGCACTTCTGAAGCTCCGTTTAAGCTGGGTGATCAATTGCTCATCACCTACCGGTTGAACACGCGCAAGCTTCAGAATTTCGTAGCGCTCGAAGACGCATTGCCGGCCGGTCTGGAAGTGGTGAATCCGAATCTCGCGCTCGTCGCAAAATTCTTTCAACTTCCACCAGCGGATCCACAGGACCGCGTGCTTGGATTGTCGTACTCCGAGATGCGCGATCGTTCCGCGCTCCTTTATTTTGATACAGTCGATCCGGGCTCGGGCACGTATTCGATTCTGGCACGCGCAACTGCGGCCGGCATGTTCCGCTGGCCCGCGACGCAAGTCGCGCCGATGTATGACAGCCGTTTTTCGGGACTGTCCCCTTCAAGCTTATGCGTTATCTCCGTCGATTGATTTCGCTGGCCAGTGCACGCACCCGAAAGCGGGAGGGCGCTGTCGCACTCCAAAACGTGCCTGTCGCTGCGGACGAACACTACACGCTTGCGTTCTGGAGTGCGGCGGTGCTCCGCCGCTTTCGGGCGTTGATATCCCGCGCAGCTCTGCTTTTGACGGTTATCGCGGCGATCGCACTGCCAATCATCTGGTGGCTGCCAATCCCCGGCGAGTTGCAAAGGCCGCCAACTGGAACATTGACACTACTGGATTGCCGCGGTCGTGAAATTGCCGAGCTCGCGTCGCCCGAAGCGCGCGCTCAATTCCCGGTCACTCTCGAGAAAATGGGTCCGTGGCTGCCGCGCGTTGCGGTGGCCTTGGAAGATCGGCGCTTTTATCAACATCGCGGTCTCGATTGGCATGCAATAGCTGCCGCGTGCACGCGCAATTTGCGATCGCGTAATCTTCTTTCCGGCGCATCGACCATTACGCAGCAGCTCGTGAAACTAGCCACCGGCCGCGAGCGACGCAGCTGGAGCAAAAAACTCTACGAAGCGATCATCGCGTGGAAGCTCGAACACCGATGGAGCAAGGAACGAATTCTCGCTGAATATTTGAATCGCAGCAGTTATGGCAATCGGCGAATCGGGCCGGAAGCCGCTGCTCGAGCATACTTCGACAAACCGGCGCGAGACCTGACATTGAGCGAAGCAGTTTTTCTCTCCGGTTTGCCGCAAGCGCCAACGCGATTCAATCCGTGGCGACATTCCGACCAAGCAAGCCGGAAATACAGTCGGTCGCTCGCCCGGCTTGTTGCGCTGGGAGTCATCACGCGCGATCAACAATCATTGCTGGCATCGCCACCGAAAATCGCGCGCATCGAGCCGCTGCGTCTTGCGCCACACTTTGTCGACGCCGTGGTCGCCCGGACCCCGGGATTGCGGGGTACGGTGACCGCAACACTCGACCTGGATTTGCAGACGACAATCGAACGCTTTGTTCACTCTCATTTATCGGCGTTGAATCGGCACGATATCAGGCAGGCCGCTGTGGTCGTTGTTGAAAACGCCACCGGCGCAATTCGCGCCATGGTTGGCTCAGAGGATTACGCCGTGTCGCAAATAAACGGCGCTACGGAACCGCGCAGTTGTGGATCGACACTGAAGCCGTTTGTCTATCTCGACGCGATCGATAAGAGGCAGCTCACCGCTGCGAGTTTGCTGCCAGATACGCCCGATGCAATCCGCGATGAATACGCCGATTACGATCCGCAGAATTACAATCATCATTATCTTGGACCGGTGCGTCTGCGGGAGGCGCTTGCTTGTTCGCTGAATGTGCCGGCTGTCTTCGCGCTAAGCCGGCTTGGAGCGCGTCCTGCATTTTATCAGCTCCAAAAATGGGGCTTTGATTTTCCGCAGGGGCTGGCGGACTACGGCGCGGGTTTTGTTTTGGGAAATGCCGAAACTCGCCTTGTCGATCTTGCTGCTGCTTATGCGGGACTGGCCCGGGGCGGGACTGCGATGCGCGCGAAATTTTTGGCTGGCGAGCATCAGCCGGTGACCCGCATTGCCTCGAAGGAGGCGACGTCAATCTTGACCGACATCTTGTGTGATAATGACGCCAGACAGAAAAGTTTTGGCCCGCGATCGCCGCTGGCATTCGAGCAACGCATAGCCGCAAAGACGGGAACGAGCAGTGGCTTTCGCGACACGTGGACGGTTGGGTTCGACAAAGAACACACCGTCGCAGTATGGGCGGGAAATTTCGATGGACGCCCCATGCGCGATATGTTCGCCGTGCGCGCGGCAACACCCCTCTGGGCGGCGGTGATCCAGGAGTTGCTGCGGCGCGATCACCCTGTTGATCCCGCGCAGGAGAACGAGAGGCTTGTGCGTCGCGAAATTTGCAAGGGGACAGGATTGATTCCGTCCCATTTCAGTCCGGCAAGACTGAATGAACTCTTCCTGGCAGGAACGGAACCGCGCGAAGATTCAGCAGATTATTTTGCCGGCGATGGAAAATTGCTATTGCCGGAGCCATATAGCCGGTGGTGCGCGAGCCGTGATAACACCATCGGCGCGCATGCCCGGTCCGATTTTCGCATTACCAGTCCGCCGCCGAACGCGCATTATGAAATTGATCCTGTCCTGCCGCCCTCGCAACAGATGGTCGAACTCACAACAGCGGTGGCCAGCGACGTGGAATGGTTTGTTAACAATGAGCGAATTTTAGCTCAGCACGATAGCAGATTTTTCTGGCAGCTCACGCCGGGCGAGTGGAAATTACGCGCAGTAAGTCGCTTCGGATCCGCCGAAGAAACGATCACGGTCGAGTAAAACCCGCGATTGCAGGGCTGTAAGGCTACGCGGCAGTGGCGGCAGCGCGTTTCCGAGTGGTCGCGTCAAGAATGCGCTTGCGCATGCGAAGCGATTTTGGCGTTGCTTCCACGTACTCATCCGTATCGATGTATTCGATCGCGCGCTCGAGGGTCATCCGCAGTGGCGCTTCGAGCTGAATTCCTTTGCCTTCGCCCTGGCTGCGCATGTTGGTGAGGTGCTTTTCCCTGCACGGATTGACTGGCAAGTCATCCGGGCGCGCGTTTTCGCCTATGATCATTCCCTCGTAAATGTCCTCTTGCGGCCCAATGAAAAGCCGGCCGCGCTCCTGGATACTGTTCAGTGCGTAAGCTGTGCTGACCCCGGATTCCATTGACACCATCACACCACGACCGCGTCCACCGATTTCGCCTTTGAACGGCGCGTATTCGCGAAAAAGGTGACTCATCAGTCCTTGTCCGCGAGTCACGTTGACCAGATCGGTCTCAAATCCAATCAAGCCACGCGTCGGGATGACCGCTTCGATTGATACGCGCGACGCGTGATGGTCCATGCCGAGAATCTCGCCTTTGCGATTGGCGATGGATTGCAGGATGTCACCGAGATTTTCATTCGGTAGATCGACATACAGATTTTCAAGTGGCTCGAGCAGGGCACCATCCGCAGCTCGCCCAAAAATCACCTCGGGGCGCGAGACCATCAGTTCATAGCCTTCGCGGCGCATCTGCTCCACCAGGATTGCAATTTGCATTTCGCCGCGCGCGTTGATCTCAAATGCGCCTGCGGTGTCGGTGTCGTTGACCTGAAGCGAAACGTTGCCGCGCGTTTCTCGGATCAAACGCTCCCGAAGATGTCGCGCGGTCACAAATTTTCCGTCGCGTCCAGCAAACGGCGAATCGTTAACGAGGATGCGCATGCGAATTGTTGGCGGATCGATATCGACGAACTGAAGTGGCGCGCGTTCCTCGCAATCGGTTACGGTTTCGCCGATGAAAATATCCTCGAAACCGGTTAGCCCAACGATATCGCCGGCGTTCGCGTGCTTGATTTCAACTGGCTCTAATCCCTCGTGGGTGAACAGGGCGGTGACAGTAGCCCGTTCGTGGCGGCCGTCGCGGTGAATGCAGACCATTGGATCGCCGACAGCGACGCGACCGCTTACGATGCGCCCCAGCGCAATTCTCCCAAGGTAATCGCTGTAATCGAGGTTTGATACGAGCATTTGAAAAAATGGCTCGGTTGAAATTTTCGGCGGCGGCACATGTTGTACAATTGCTTCGAAAAGCGGTGTCATGTCTTCGGACTTTTCTTGCAGTTCACGCGTGGCGAAGCCGTTCTTTGCGCTAGCGTAAATGATTGGGAAATCGAGTTGTTCGTCGGTCGCTTTCAACTCCACAAACAGATCAAATACGAGGTCGACGACCTTGTGTGGACGCGCGTTTTCCCTGTCGATCTTGTTAATGACGACGACGGCCTTGAGTTCGTTTTCCAGCGCCTTGCGCAAAACAAAGCGCGTCTGCGCCTGCGGTCCGTCATGGGCATCGACGACTAACAGCACGCCGTCCACCATTTTCATGATCCGCTCGACTTCGCCGCCGAAATCGGCGTGGCCGGGCGTGTCGACGATGTTGATGCGGTAATCTTTCCAATGAAAAGACGCGTTCTTGGCGCGAATTGTAATTCCTTTTTCGCGCTCTAAATCCATTGAATCCATTACGCGCTCCTCAATCTTTTGATTGGAGCGAAACGTGCCGGATTGTCGCAGCAATTGATCAACGAGCGTCGTCTTGCCGTGATCGACGTGCGCAATGATGGCGATATTACGGATTTTATCCATGGAAGAGTGGCTTTCCGGGGAGGGAAGCGGGGAGTATCGCAGAGACTGAAGAGGAGTCAAACTTCCGCAGGTCGAGTGGAGCAGCGTTAGGAAACTGTTTCCAAAGTGCTCCTTTGCGGGGCAGCGTCCACCCATTTGCCATGCTCGCGGATCAAGTCCTTCAACCGCTCCACCGCTTCCACTTCGGGAATGTTGAATTTCACCGACCGAAGAGAAGATTGCCGTCAGAAAAAATTTGGGATCGCCCAGGATGGACGATCCCAAATGATAATAGAGAGCTGGTGTGCGCTGCAGACCGTTATGTGATTACTGTTACTGGCAACCGGGTAGCTTGAAACTTCCGATGCGCGTTTGCCATGGCGCAGTCGTTCCCGGCGGGGGCAATGGTGGAGGCGGTAAGGGAAGGGGCAGTCCGCTTACCTCATAGTACTCGTTGACATACCAGAACGTGCAGTCGTCCGTGGGATCGACTGTCATGTCCGTGTAATCGCCCCAACGGGAGTTCGTAGTCGTCTGCACTCCTGCGCCGTTAATGATCGTGCCTTCGCCCAGGGTCATCTGGCCTAGCGGATCGCCGCTGAGCCTACCCGTGTAGCGGATGCCGGGAAAGACGTCGACTCCATTCACTACGCTGTAACCCAGGGCCATGTTGCCTTTCTTGTCCATGGCAATGCTTCCCATCCAGCGATGTACGCCGTCATTTGGTGCATACGTTCCCTGCTGATACAGGCTGTAGTTACCATTGGTTCGCCGAATCTCGTACCAGCGGGCGCCAGCAACGCCCGGGAGCGCCTCTACTGACTGATTGGTCACCAGTGTCTCATAAGTTTTGAAGTTGCGGTACGCCAGCCGGAACGTCGGGCGCTGGCGGGAAGAGAGGATGTCCAGGTACTGGGCGGGATCCGTGATACCAGGCTGCGGGAGACAGTCACGGCTGTCCGGACCACAAGGGAAGATCGAGTCGAACGACGCCGTGGGAAGTTGTGTGTTCAGCGTCAACGTTGCGATAGGCGTTGATCGCCACTTGATAGTTAGATCCCAAATGTTGAGCGCGTCGAAGGTCGCTCCGTAAGAGGCATTGTCGTCCTGCGTTCCGACGATCGGAATCGCCGTGTCTGTTTTCGGCTTCTGTTTACCATCGACGTCTGCTGGCAGCAGACCGTCTCCAACGAGTGGCAGCAGGTCCGGATCGTTTCCGTCGATGAAGAATCTCACGCTTCGCGCGTTCGGATCACCATCCGTCATCTTGTTCTTCTCAAGCGCATAAACACCGATGCCGTACTCAATAGTTGGTCCGAACTCGCGTGTTGTGATCACGTAGGAATCCGTCCAGTTGCCGTACTTGGGGTAGTCTGGGAAGTTGGGCCCGGTCGAGAAAGCGTACCGGTAGTAGGAGCCGGTTGGATCACTGGTGGTCGAGATCGCAACGCAATTAAAGAACTCCGGACCAGCGGTCGTAAACTGCGATAGCAACCATCGATCCTTGAACTGGTCGTACAGCACAACCGGATCGCCTGAGGGATCAGTGCAATCCGTGATCGGAAACCCGGCCCAAAGCGAACCCGTATCAACCGGTCCCACGAGCAAGTTGCCCGCCTTGTCATACACAGCAAAGACGAGATTGATCATCTCGACATAGTGGTTCGGGCCGACTTCCCCGTTCGGGTCCGGCGGGTTTACCCGGAAGCCGAAGACATTGAAGTTGTCTAGGTTCGACAATCCTTCGAAGGTCTGCACCGGACCGGGGATAGCCGGCTTCGGGCTGAACAGCTGTAGTGCTCTATCGGCACTGCGGGGCTTGACCCGGTGTGCCTTTGGACCTTCCTCTCCTCGCTCTCGCGGTTCCACTATTGTGTCGGGTGCGAATGTGCGAGGCCTCGCGATTTGCGGCAGACTGCGCAGAGCCGGCGACACATCAAACGCGACGGCTGTGGAGAACTTTGGAGTTAGAGGCTGCGGGCGACCAGTCCGCTGAGCAACAGCTGGCGGCGATGCCGCCAGAAATAGTAATGCCGCTGCGACTAGGAAAAGGAGAACCGCAGTCAGGATGCGAACATGTGTAAACGCACGATTTTTGCTGATTCGACGGAGAGTTTTCATATTTCTTTAGTTGGAGTTGGAGTTTGTTCCCTACACGTTCCCCGAGGAACGATTTTGTTACCGTCACAGAAAAAAGGTCAATGTTTTTAACCTTATATTTTTGTAATGCGGACATGGCTCCTGGCGAACAATCCAGAGCCACGGCTCGGAGGCATCAGCAATCGAAAACCCGAACGCTTTCGGGTTTATATCGAGCTGCGCTATGTAGCCGGTTCGAGGGCGGCTGCCTCGCGCACAGGCTCGACCCACTTGCCGTGCTCCCGGATCAAATCTTTGAGCCGATCGACTGCCTCCGCCTCGGGTATGTTGAATTTCACCGCCGTTTTGCCGACGTAAAGATTCACCTTGCCCGGTGCGCCGCCCACATAACCAAAATCGGCGTCGGCCATTTCGCCCGGGCCGTTCACAATGCAACCCATGATCGCGATCTTCACGCCTTTGAGATGCAACGTCGCCTCTTTGATTTTCGCCGTCGTGGTTTGCAAGTTGAATAAGGTGCGTCCGCAGGAAGGGCAGGCGACATAGTCGGTTTTGAAAATCCGCGATCCGGCTGCTTGAAGGGTGTTGTAACTCAAGCGCAACGCCTGACCCGGTGCTTCCTCACCGCGCATCAAAATCGCGTCACCGATTCCATCGCAGAGCAGGGAGCCAATGTTTGTCGCTGCAGTGAGCAGCGTCGTAAGGAAATCCACAGTCCGCGATCGACAACCGAAAACATCCTTCAACAAAATTGGATGCCGAGGGTGTAATCGCGTCGCCAGCAATCGAAATGCCGGAATCGCCGCAAAATCGACATCGTCTCTCACAGTGACAAGTTGCGGGTTTTGTTCCGTATTCAATTTGGCAATCGCGGCATCATCGCGTGGATCGACGTCAGCTATGCCGGCGTTCTCATAAATGATCTCCGGCTTGTAATCGCCCATCTTGTCTATCTTGTGTGCGATTTTTTCGAAGGTAGCTCGCCTAACGATTACCCGAATCAATTCCTGGCCGCCAACCCGCACACCTTGGCCAGGGTCAGCGGTCCCGGCTACAGTCATCGTCTCCGACGCGCGCCGTTGATACGAATACGGGTCAAAAGATAGTTGAGCGTTGAGTGTTGGACCTTGGGCGTCGGACGTTTTCTTGATGTTCTCAACCAAGGCTTTCGCTACCGGTATTTCATGCGGGCTGTCCTCGGTAAGCGACACACGAATCGTGTCCCCGATCCCGTCAGCGAGCAGCGAACCAATTCCGATTGCGCTTTTGATTCGTGCGTCTTCACCTTCGCCTGCTTCGGTCACGCCGAGATGCAATGGATAATTCCAGTCCGGGCCGAGTTCGTTTAGCCGCGCCACGAGCAACCGATACGCCGCAATCATGATCTTTGGATTACTCGCTTTCATCGAGAAAATGAAATCGTGATAGTCCAAGTCGCGCGCGATCCGGGCGAACTCGAGCGCGCTTTCCACCATGCCTAGCGGCGTGTCGCCGTAACGATTCAGGATGCGGTCCGACAGCGAGCCGTGGTTTGTGCCGATGCGTATGGCGATGCCGCGCTGCTTGCACAGATCGACCAGCGGTGAAAACCGTTCGCGAATCCGATTCAATTCCGCGGCGTACTGTTCATCCGTGTATTCGCGAATGACGAATTTCTTCGAATCTGCGTAGTTGCCTGGATTGATTCGCACTTTGTCCACCCATTTGGCGGCCTCCATGGCGGCTTCCGGTTTAAAATGGATGTCCGCGACGATTGGCACATTGCAGCCGCGCTCCTGTAAACCCTTTGCGATGTGCTCAAGATTGCGTGCATCCTTCACCGTTGGCGCGGTGATGCGGACGATCTCACAGCCCACGTTCGCCAGTTCGGTCGTCTGTTCAATCGAAGCGTCCGTGTCCATCGTGTCGCAGGTGATCATCGACTGGACGCGAATTGGATTGTTACCGCCGATGCCGACGTTACCAACCTTCACCTGGCGCGTTTTGCGACGGCGATAAACGAATGGGTTTTCGCAGTATGACAATTCACGCATTGTACGAGTCCAAGGTCGTTCAATAAAACGACAAGCGCCAGGTCGACGGCCTAGGACTCGTCGTCACGCTAAGATTCTAAGGCTTCGCACGCTCCCGCAACGCATGCCGGCTACGGAGTTTGCGTATCTTTCGCAGCGGAGTGTGCTTCCATTTGATCGAGCTGTTTGCGAACAAACGGCAAATCCTGCACGTCGAAAAACGTGATGTAGAGCATGTAAACGATGATCACAGCCGCGCAGCTTGTCTGGATGACTTCCAGTACGCGCATGTTCACTGGTTTGCGGCGTATGGATTCGATGATCGCCAGCACGATGTGACCGCCATCGAGAACCGGAATCGGCAACATGTTCAAAATCGCCAGGTTCACGTTCAGAATCACACTAAACCACAGCGCCAGCTGCCAGCCGCGTTCGCTTTGGAACAGGAGATAGTAAATGCGACCGATCCCGATCGGTCCGCTCAAGTGCTGCAACTTTACGTCCGACTTCGGTGATGCGACCGCCCCGATCGTCTTTAACGTGCTGGTCACGCTGTTATAAACCTGCTCGATCGGATTCGGGTGCTGGATCGACACGATTCCGCTCGTGTCCCATTGAATTCCAATCCGTGGTTTCTGTTCGCCATTCGTGGGCAGAAGCGTTGGTTTTACCGGAACATCAAGCATCTGGCCACCTCGCTCCACATGAAGAACGAGCTGATCGTTAGGATGTTTATTGATGTATTCCAGCAACGCGATCGGATTGTAGATTGGCCTCTTATCAAACCCGCGAATGATGTCTCCTGAGCGCAACCCCGCCGCAGCAGCCGGCGTGTTCGGCTCCACTTTCTCAATGATCGGTGTCTCTGCTGGATAGATAAGCAGCTGGCGCACGCTTTTTCTGCGCCACCCACGCGTCTCTGCCTTGTAAGGCTCCACCCAAACGGTCTGCACCTTTCCGTCTCGCTCGAATTTTACGGCGATCTTTTCGCCTTCGCTTCGCACTACATCCCAGCTCACGCTGTCACTCATCCCCATAAATCGCCTGACCGGTTTGCCATCCACTGAGAGGATCTTGTCGCCGGGCTGCAACCCAACCTTCTGCGCGGGAGAATCAGGCAAAACGTAACCGATCACCGTGGTTGAATCCCCTTCGCTCACAGGATGGCCGACGGCCCAGACGATGACCGCAAAGAAAAGCGCCAGAAGCAGGCTGAACAACGGCCCGGCGATTGCCACGATGATTTTGTCGAGCGCCGAAATTTTTGGCAGCCTTGCGCGGTCCACGTCGGCTTTGCCCTCGATAATGTCCATCGGGGCAAGTTGTGGCAGCGCCACGAAGCCACCGAAGGGCAGCGATCCGAGCGAGTATTGGACGCCGTTGATTGTTTTCTTCCAGAGCGGTTTGCCGAACCAGACGCCAAATTTTTCTATGTAAAGCCCCCTCCAGCGGGCCGCCAGAAAATGGCCCAGCTCATGCACCACAATCAGCAGATTGAACAGAATGAGGACTTCCAGCAGGATGAAAACGACGCGAACAATGTGCAATAGCATCGGAATTAGAAACAAGTAATCAGTGATTAGTCATTGGTTGGACACGTCGTCGCGTCTGTCGTTGTAATTCTTTTAACGATACCGATCTAACATGCCCCGCGCTTCCTTCCGCGCCCACTGATCGGCCTGCAATATCGCATCCAGATTGGGGTGCGCAACGGACGTGTGGAGGTTCATGACTTCTCCAACAATCTGCCAGATATCCGGAAAGCGAACCTGCCGGTCTAGAAAACCAGCGACCGCTACTTCGTTTGCGGCGTTCATTACGGACGGCAAAGTGCCACCGGTCTCACCCGCCCGGCGGGCGAGGTTTAACGCGGGAAAATCTTCATAGCGCGGCGTGAAAAATTCCAACCTGGACAATTTCGAGAAATCGAGTGGTGGCAAAGTGTTCGGGACGCGATCCGGCCAGGTCACAGCGTATTGGATCGGGAAACACATGTTTGAATAACTCAATTGCGCGAGCGTGGAGCCGTCTGCGAACTCGACCATCGAATGAACAATACTCTGCGGGTGAATCACCACTTCGACGCGTTGCATCTCGACGCCAAAAAGCCAGTGCGCCTCGATCATCTCCAATCCTTTATTGAACAGCGTTGCGGAATCGATCGTAATCTTTGGCCCCATGTTCCAGGTCGGATGCTTGAGCGCCTGTTCGGGGGTGATCGAATCGAAATCTTTTCGGGGCATTTCCCGGAATGGCCCGCCAGAGGCGGTAAGAATGATGCGACGAACATCCGAAGAGCTTTTACCTTCCAAGCACTGAAAAATCGCATTGTGCTCGCTATCCACGGGCAGCACGTTCACGTCATTATCGCGCGCCTCGCGCATCACGATCTCGCCTGCCATCACAAGAATTTCTTTGCTCGCAACGGCGAGATCTTTTCCAGCCTCGATCGCCGCCAGTGCCGGACGCAATCCTCCCGTACCTACGATTGCGACCAGGACCATCTCGGCATTCGTGAGACGGGCAATCTCAAGTAGTCCTTCTTGTCCTCCAAGAATTCGCGGTTTGTACTCAAGCTCGCGCGTCAGGATGTTGAGCTTGGTTTCATCGACAAGGCAAACAGATTGCGCTCGCGTTTCATTCGCAGCTGCCGCGAGCTTTTCAGCATTACTATTGGCGGCCAGCCCGACAATTTCCATCCGGTCCGGAATATCGCGTGCCACTTTCAGGGCGCTCTCGCCGATCGATCCGGTTGCGCCGAGAATGACAACACGCTTACGCTTTTCAGAGGTTTCCGTTCTCATTGCTTAACCATGAATGAACGCCAGGGCACCCAGGATCATTCAAATGAGGAAGCGCGAACGAAGACTGCCGAAGCAAAACGAAGCCCGAACGACAAAAGCGACACCCTCTTCGCACCCTTTCGGATTTCGTCGTTCGGATTTGGTTCGTCATTCGAATTTCGCCATTATCCCAGCTTTATTACTGGTTACGCCACGTGAATCACCAGTCGCAGATAAAAGAATAAAAGCGGCGCAGTAAATAGCAGACTATCCACAAGGTCGAGCGCACCGCCGATTCCTGGCAACAGATTCCCTGAGTCCTTTACATCTGTGCTGCGCTTGATGATTGATTCACCCAAATCTCCGAGCACTGCTGCGAAGCCAAGAAGCACTCCGAGGATCGTCGCGTGCGTCCAGTTTAGCGCCGACAAATGACCCGGCATCAGTTTGAACAATCCCAGGCTGCAAAGCAGCGAAAAAACAATCGCACCGAAAAAACCTTCCCACGTTTTCTTGGCGCTAATATGAGGGACCATCAGGTGCCGCCCAATTGCGCTGCCGGTCAGGTAAGCGCCCATGTCGGCAAATTTTGTCACCGCGATTAGATATAGAACATAGAATTGCCCAGTCAGTTGGCCGGTGCTCGAACGTGGCGTTAGATAGACGATTTTGGTGATGAAATTGAAGAGCCAAAGCACGTAAAGCAGGCCGAACAACGTGTAAGCCATCGTTTGCAGTGGTTCATCGTGGCGCAGACGAGCGAACATTTGGCGGCCAAAAACCGTAAGCAGGAAAAAGAGCAAAACAGCAACTTCGAAGTCATAGGAATGTGCGGGTCCGATCTTGGAGAAGTAATAAAAACTCCCCGCGAGCAGGACCGCGCCGCAAATCAGTCCTGTGACTTTGAAATTGGGCAGCCCCTTGTGATCGAGCATCCGGTAAAATTCCCAAAGTCCGATCATTCCGAACAGGCTGATCAACAGCCAAAACAAGACCTCGTAACCGGTGAACATGATCAGCAGAGCGATTGTCCAAAGCGCGATCGTGCTGATGAACCGCAGAATGAAAGCGGAACGTCGTCCCGCGGCTGTGGGATTTGTGCCGGTTTGCTCCAGAGTTGCAGGCATGCCCTGCATCA
>Ga0193722_1000015_pt1 | contig 44790 bp, 46 predicted proteins | sample H2m1metaG_FD_143044 | JGI IMG/M metagenome (GOLD analysis project Ga0193722, IMG submission 143044) | Soil microbial communities from a riparian zone of the East river system, Colorado, United States - H2m1 | ecosystem: Environmental > Terrestrial > Soil > Riparian zone | place: USA: East River...
GAGGTGTCCTTGAGACCAAGGTCACGTTTAATTGAGGAAAGCATCAGATCGCCGAATTGCCCAACTATGCTGACAATGATGCCAAGTCCCAGCAAGTGCACCGGCGTATCGAGTTCCGTGCCGGACCAGACAAAATGGGCGCCAAGGGCAAAGAGCGGCGTGGTTAACGCGATTGCTCCGAGCGCGCCTCCTACTGTCTTGTTCGGACTGGTGTTTGGAACAAATTTTCGACGACCAAATAAATGGCCACAGATGTAGGCAAAGATGTCATTGATCTCCACCGCGAAGATGAGCAGCAGTAGGATCGGGCGGTAGTTCCAATCGTTCGCCATGTTGCCAAGGTTGCCGAGAGCGCTTCCGAAAAGAGCGAAGCCCAGCACACCCAGGCCAACTCGCTGGATGTAGCCCTTGGGTTGATCGGGAATCAAGCCGCCAATGGCGATCAGCGCGACTGTTAGTGGAAACAAGGCAACAAAGAGCCGATACCAATTATCTAAGGCGGCAAAAGCGATAAAGAGAATTCCGACCACCACGATGAGACTGACAGTTCGTTCCCGAAACAATCCTGTGATGCGGGCATATTCCCGATAGCAAAGAAAACTTAGCGTGGCCACCGCGAGGATCGTCCAAAAAGCGCCAGCCAGAATCGGAATTAAGATGAATAGCGCCAGCCAAATCCAGGATCGATAACGATCCCAGAGTTCCTTTCTTTTATCGCTGGTGCTGTTGGCCACACGCGTTGCGATAAGAATGAGCACAGGCGCTAACAGGAACAGAGTAAGTGCAGTCAGCGTGAGAACAACGGTCACACGGTCATCGAAGGCGTGACGAAATCCAAAGAGTCGTTCGCGCGCAATCTCGCTCATTTCAGCGCGTGTGCGATTCGGCTGACTCGGCGAATCACCGTGATCACGCAGCCCACAACAATCACGACAAGCCCCAAAGTCATCAGGCCGATGTGCGAATCGTTGAACGTAATGATCTGCCAGGAATGTGGCGTGATTGTGGCGTAAATACAGATGAGAGTGATGACCAACATGCGATGTTGTTTTGCCATTGGTCCACCGAACTCGTTAGGCGCCCCGGCGATTTTACCCGCGGCGCGAACGTAAGCGGTGAAGATGGCTAAAATGGTTGCGATGTAGCCCAGGGTAATGTTTCCGCCCCAGGCGTATCCGGCTCCGATGAAAACAGCCGCATCCGAAATGCGATCTGGCACTTCGTTGTAAAGCTCACCGGTCTTCGAAGTACGACTGGAAGCGATGGCAACCATTCCATCGAGCATGTTGGCAGTCAGACGTAATTGCGCGCCAAGCGCGCCAATGAGCCACAGGATTCGGAAATCAACAATTGAAGTTAAGCCGAGGGCGATGCCTCCGATTATGCACGCACACATGCCGGCAACCGAAATTGCGTTCGGCGAAACATTCCGTGAAGCGAGCCAGGCCGTTGACGACTGCGCCCATTTTCGATTGCGCGTCGCGATGGGACGGCGGTCAATGGCCTTGCTGGGTGCTTCCTGCGTCACAGTTGCTGGCAACCGATAGCAGGTCGCCATCGTACTGGGCAGAATAAAATAGTGATGCAGACAAGTTTGCCTGCGTCTGTTCAGATTTCTGTCATGTGCCAGGTCTTGCAGACAAGATCGTCTGCATCACATAATGCCCGCATGACTGCGCGTGAGCGGGTGAAACAATTGATTGAGATTTGGCCTAAGGTTTACCCGGATGCGCATACCGAATTGAATTTCAAGAACCCGCTTCAACTATTGGTAGCGACGATACTTTCAGCGCAATGCACCGACAAACGGGTCAACATGGTTACGCCTGCCTTGTTCAAGAAATATCGCACAGCGAAAGATTATGCGAACGCGCCGCAGGCCGAGTTCGAAAACGCAATCAGATCTACAGGTTTTTTTCGTAGTAAAACGAAAAGTATTCGCGGGGCCATGCGCGCAATCGCAGAGGAACACTGTGGAAAAGTCCCCGACACAATGGAGGAACTAAACGCGTTGCCAGGTGTCGGGCGGAAGACGGCAAACGTTGTGCTTGGAAACGCATTTCACAAGGACGAAGGGATCGTGGTGGACACGCATGTGATCCGGTTGTCGCAGAGGCTTGGTCTCACCAAACACAAGGACGCGGAAAAGATCGAACTCGATTTGATGAAGCTGGTGCCGCGCGAGCATTGGACGGACTGGAGTCACTGGCTCATCTGGCACGGGCGCCGCCGCTGTTATGCGCGAAAACCGGATTGCAGCCGGTGCGAGGTTTTCAAGTTATGCCCCAGTGGAAAGGTCTTCCTGCGCACCGGCCAGGCGCAGAAAACGAACGCTAATTGACGGCTGGGTAGTGCATACGATTCGCGCCATCAGCGGCGGTTTCGAGCGTATTAAGGTGAGACGGTTCTAAGACTTGGCGCATCCGAATCTGATGGGTAGAGGAATCAAGCGACAAGGTTTGCCGTAAAGGGATTGCTGATTTTAACGTTGACGGGCACCCGGATTATTTGCTTTACAATTCCACCGCTCGCCGGACGGCGATCTGGTACCTGAATAACAATGTGTACGTCAGCGCCGCCTATGGGCCAACTTTGCCGGCCGGTTGGAGCTTGGTCGCGCCCTGAATGACCGGCATTCCATCGCTTGCTGTCATTTTTGTGGTTGGTATGTAGAGCAAAAAACAGCTACTCCCCACCCGCGCCCAACTCCGCCGTGATAGCCAAGCGGAAGTCGGTGCGGACTGAAGCTCATTCCTTCAGCGCGACTTCGCCGATTGAGCTTTGCGAGATTGCGTCCCGTTGTGCTCTGCTTTTTTTCGTAGCTGCTGAAATTGTTCTTCGAGCTTTTTCAGGTCCTCGTCAGAAAGCTCTTCGAGATCGACCAGTTCGTTTCGCGCGCCTTTGATTGCGTGAATAATTTCGTCGAGTTTTAGATGAGCAGCTTTGGCATCGCGGTTCTGGGTGTTTTGAATCAGGAACACCATCAAGAATGTGACGATGGTCGTGCCCGTATTGATAATCAGCTGCCAGGTATTCGAAAAATTAAAAGCCGGTCCGGTCACGGCCCAAATCATGATGACCAGAACCGTTATCGTGAAAGCCCATGCGCTGCCCAAAATGCTAGACGAATTGCGCGCGAAAACCCGAAACGCATCTCGAACGACACAAAAGAAATCCCGGGATCTTTCTCCTTTTTTTGATTTCCCGGCTTGAGTCTTGTTCACGAATTCTACTGTAAATTCGCACACCGGGGGACAATTGGGGGCATAAGATCGAGGGGTGAGCAGGTTGCCCCGGAAACACGACATTGATTTTTCCACTGAGTTAAGGAAAAGTTGGCTTCGAATTCATGCAGCTTCTCAGCGCATTTTCACGTCCTCAAACTGTCCCGGATACCCCGGCGACCCCACCGAAAAAGAGCTTGTGGATTTTGGATTCCTGGCGCGATCTGGCTCTCTACGTCGGTACGCCGCTCTTGTTGCTGCCGGCTTTTGCGCTAGCCCAAGCGCGTTGGAGTCCGCAGGATATTTATCTCTTCGTCGCGGCATTTGGTGCGATGGGACACCACTTGCCGGGGATGATCCGCGCCTACGGCGATCGCGCGTTGTTCGAGCGCTTCAAATGGCGTTTTATTCTTGCGCCGCTATTCCTTCTGACAGTTTGCGTAGCTTTTTTTTGGTGGGACCTGAAAGGGATTTTGCTGGTCGTTTTCTTCTGGGGCGTCTGGCACGGATTGATGCAAACCTATGGGTTCTGTCGCATCTACGACGCGAAAACAGGAACGTTCGATGCTTTGACCCGCAGGCTCGATTTCGCAATGTGCGTAATCTGGTTCGCCACGGCGGTAGCGCTTTCACCATACCGGCTAAGCGATACGCTCGATACCTATTATATGTGTGGCGGCCCGTTTATCGCGCCGTCAATAATTCATCACGGCCAACAGCTGATTCTTTTAGCGGCCATAGTAGTTTCGGTCCTTTTTATGCTGCACTTCGGTCGGATGTGGATCATAGGACACCGGCCCAATCCTGTGAAGTTGGCCCTGCTTATTACGAGCATCGCGTTTTGGTGGTACTGCAATAATCTTGTCGCGAATATCCTTGTCGGTATTGCGCTGTTTGAAGTTTTTCACGACGTGCAATACCTCTCGCTTGTCTGGATCTACAACCGGAATCGCGTCGAAAAGGACAGCAACATCGGCGGATTCATGCGCTTTGTGTTCCGACGAAGCGGCTCGCTTATCGGCCTGTATGTTGGTCTGGTCTTTGCTTATGGCTCGGTCAGTTATTTCAATGCTCATGTCGGGCTAGAAACCGTAAAACGCATCCTCACCGGCGTGGTTACAGCGTCTACGCTGCTCCATTTTTATTACGATGGATTTATTTGGAAAGTGAGGGAGCGCTCCACGCGGCAGTCGCTCGGCCTTGCAGGTGGAGCGGCGGACGTATCGCTGGGTGGTTTTCTCCCCGGTTGGGCAGTTCATGGTTTGAAATGGGTGACGGTATTTGTACTGCCATTAAGCGCGCTCTGGTTCTGGCAGACACATCTTACGGTTCCAGAGCTTCAACGGCGGGCATGGCTTGCAGCGGACGTCCCAACCGGCGCGAAACAGCATGTTGATTATGGCTTTGTTCTGCAAAAAGAAGGCCAATGGGAGCAGGCGGAACAGGAATATAAAATTGCGCTTGGCTTTAACCCGGCTGATGCGAAATCCCATGTCAATCTCGCTGCCGTTTTGACGGCACAAGCCAAATTTGATGAGGCCGCGCCACACATGGAAGCGGCTTTGCGTCTTCAGCCAAACGATGGCGAGTACCATTTGAGTTACGCGAGTTTGCTCCAGCGACTAGGACACGGAGACGAAGCCGGACCTCACTACGAAGCAGCCGCGCGGCTCCTGCCCGATTCACCCGAGGCCCATTACAATCACGCATCGTTTCTTGCCTCAACCGGAAAAGGAAATGATTCCGTGAGCGAGTTACAGCGGGTTGTCCAGCTCAAACCCGATTATCTGGACGTCCAATTACGATTGGCCGACGCACTATTTGCAATAGGTAATCTTGAGGAGGCGAAAACCCATTATACCGCGGTGCTGGGCACGAATCCCAGGTTGGCGATCGCTCACAATAGCCTGGGCAGGGTTTATCTGGCCCAGGGTCAAATCTCTCAGGCCATTGTCCAATTCGGTGAAGCGTTGCGCCTCAATCCCGATTACAAAGAGGCCGAGGAAAATCTGCGCGTCGCCAAAGCAAGCGACGATCAATTTCTTCGGCAAACGCACAATTAATTTTTGGTTGGCCGCGCTCTTCATCTCAATCTGGATGACGCGTGGCGGGACAAGCCGCTGGGTCTTCCTGTGGTTGACGCGCGCGCGTGGGGCCCACGACTGCGCTTCTCTGCGCCGCCACGTTTGGTCGCCGAGTTTTATCGCGAGCACGAAACGGATCTCGCTTCGCCGTTCTTGCTCTACGGATCGGGCGACTTCCACTATTTGACGGCGCTTCGACTCCGTCGCATTGCCGGACCGTTCGTTCTCGTTTCTTTCGATAACCATCCGGACTGGGATGTGCGTCCTCCAAGGTGGGCATGTGGCGGTTGGGTCAATCGCGCATTGGAGCTGTCGAACATCAAACGAGTGAGCGTCTGGGGTTGCGGAAATTTCGAGTGCTGGTGGCCCCACCAAATTTTCGGTAATCGTCGAGCCGAACGCACAGGTGTCCTGAACGTTCATCCCTGGGCAGACGATCGACGAGCCAGAGATCGAGAACGCCGTGGTGCGATCTTGCGCGGTAACTGGCGCCAGCACTTTGACCAATTTCTGGAAACCGCCGAGGGAGAAAATGTTTACGTTACGATCGATCTCGACTGCCTCAATGCGAACGACGCGGTGACGAATTGGGAAGCTGGCCGCTTCACCGTTGCAGATCTCGAATGGGCGTTAGAGAAATTGTGCGAGTCTTCGCGGATTATAGGGGGGGATGTTTGTGGTGCCTATTCGCCTCCAGGTTACGCGCGTTTCAAACAGCGCTTCGCCGCGGAATTCGATCACCCAAAAATCCAGTTGCCGGATCCCGACCGGATCCACCAGATCAACCTGGCAGCCTTGGAAAAATTGTGGCCAGTTCTGTCGGGCGCGTGAATTTTTCGCGGCCGTGTATTCTATTGCTAGCTGAGTGAAACAAGTACGATGCCGACGCTGATTAGCAATGCGCCAATGGTGAGTCGCAGGTTGAGCTTTTCTTTTAGCATGACCGCTGCCATCAGCGTGATGAAGATCACGCTCAAACCCTGGAATGGATAGAGATAACTCAGGTCGAATCGCTGCAGCAATCCGAGTGTGAGAAAGAACGAGATCGTCATCAGAATAACGCCGCCAGTAACCTTCGAGACAAACTGCGCGTTCCGAAAACCGGTGCTTTTCGTCGCTTCCATCGCTCGCTTCAAGATGAGCTGAGCCGCGACGAAGCTGACCAGAGAAACAACGATGAAAAAGAACGCGAGAAAACTCACAGACGTTCCTCGATTTGTGCAATCGGTTTCGCGACCAGCGCTAGTCCAATAACAACCAGTGCAATCCCGCACCAGCGCAACGGTGAAATCAGTTCGCCTAGAAAAATCCAACAGCCGAGCGGAACGAGGATATCGACCACACGCGACAAAGGAAAAGCGATGGTGATTGGAATATATCTCAACACATAAAGCCAACTGATGAAGCTGGCGATGATGAGAAGAATCGCCCACCACACCAGCGGCGAAGCCAAACCGTTAACTCCGGTCCATGACCACGCGCTGTCAGTGTTTGCCACCTCGGTTGCACCGCGCTTCAATAGGAATTCGGACACCAGCCCGCACGCAACGCTGAGAGCAAGTTGCAGCCAGGGGTTACCGAAACCAGAAGGTCGATTTTGCATCCGTTTTTCTAGCGTGCGGTCAATTCACCGCAACCAAATTCGAATTGCGGATGTTTCGCCATGGCGCGTCACTCCGTGCCGCCCCGACATAGAGGACTGCCCGTCCTACCAGCGCCGGGGTTAGAGCTGATCGGCATTAGGAAACCGCGCTAAAACAGGATCGTGACGCGTCGGGCCCAGATATTTAATGAGACGGCGAAAGATCGGATTGAGCAGCTGACTTGTGTGCATGACGTACAGATCGAGCGGCACAAGCTCGCAATCCAGATGCAGTTTCGGCTCATAGTTCAGCGGGTTGCTGTAGTAATACTTCAAACCCTGTTCCAGCGCCCACGAGAGGATGTCGCGCAGCGTGTAAAAATAAAGATGCAGGTCGAGCGCGACGCTGTAGTCCAGGCCGATGCATTCGTCATAAATTTTGTCGTCGCAGACGAGGCAAAAACTGAATGCCACGATCTTGCCCAGCTGGCGCCAGATGAAAAAGCGCGCTCGTTCCGGCATCCGCTGTCCGATTGTGCGAAAATAATCTTTCGTCAGGGTCTCGAATTTTAATGGCGAACGCTCGTGGACAGCCAGATACAGGGGATAAACCTCGTCAACCAGAGCCGTGATATCGCTGACGACCTCCAACTCGATCTTGGGCGCCTGTTCAGCTTTGCGGAACTTTCGGCGCAGATCTTTTCGAGTCGCTTTACTGAGTGTACGAAAATAATCGTCCCAATTGTGGTAAGGGAGCGGAAGCCGCGTCATTGGCATGCTGGGGATCCGCGTATAGCCATTTAACGGAAACGTTTCGAGTTTCGAGCGATAGGTCGCAGGGAAATCTTTTAACACGACGAGTGAGGCTTTATTTTGTCTTGCATAAGTCAAAAGGCTCGCTTGCAACGCGTTTGCCACCCACGATTCGTCTGTCTCGTCGCAGGCGCTCAGGTCGCCCGTGCCTGCTGCACATCCAACCATCAAAACGCGCATTGTTAGAAACCGCGGTAAAACTTTGCGAACACGACCAACGATCGAACTAATTTTGCCTGGCACGCCCTCGATGAGATTTTGCCGGACAAAGAATACGGGCTGGATTGCTCGCGTTTTGCCGAAACCATCTTCGAGCCGCAGATAACGGTAATCGAAACCACCTTGGACCGTTTCTTCTACGATCTCGTAGTATCGATGGTCTTTGCACTTGTTGTGGAGCGCGTGTCGCCACGCCTCGCAATTTTGCAACTCGGTGCGTGTGACGATCTTTGCCACGCTTTGGGGAGCTGGAACGCTGTTGCTACGCGGCATAGGAACAGATTTTCTCAACCTTGCCGCGACTAAATTGGATGGTCGGTTGTTCTGCATTCGGTTTAAGAGCGTGCCCTGGCTTCGATCGTCATTGGAAAAGAAAACGCAAGGTGAACAAACCTGCGAGCCAGTTTGTCAAAATTGTTCAACACGGCGTTTTCGAAGTGAATCGTATTGAGGAGCGTTCTTTGCAGTCGAAGGTCCTGGCGACGGTCGTAGCTGTCGCGCTGGCAATGGTTCTTGGCGCGCTGGATTATCTTACAGGTCGTGAATGGGCAATATCAGCCTTCTATCTGCTGCCGACGTGCGTCGCGGCATGGATGGCCGGCAGGTGGGCGGGATTCGCGGTAGGAGCTTTGTGCACAGGCGCGTGGTTTTTCAGCGATATCTTCGGTGGCGCAATATATCAGTCTCCGCTGATTCCCGCTTGGAATGCGATCATGCTTTTTATATTCTTTTTGGTTGTCGTCTGGCTACTGACGGCATTCCAACGTTCTCACTACCACCTGGAGGACACAGTCGAGCAGCGAACGGCCGCACTGCGGACGGAGATGGAAGAACGAAAACGGCTGGAACAGGCCAATATCCAGGCGGAGCGCCTCGGCGTGGTTGGTTCCATGGCGGCTCAGGTTGCGCATGAAATTCGGAATCCGCTTGGCTCTATCTCGCTCAATCTCGACTTGATCGGGGAGGAACTTCACGCTGTTGCAAACTCCAGCGGCAGTTCCACTGGCGAATGCGACGTACTCCTCCGCGAGATGCGTTCGCAGGTATTGCGAATCCGCCAGGTCCTGCAGGAGTATCTGCGGTTCGCGCGAATGCCGAAGTCCGAGCGTGCCGCGGTTTCGCTGCCAGCCTTTCTGGAAAAAAAACTTAATTTCGTGCAACCGTTGCTTGATCAAAAGCATGTGGACTTGAGCAGGACACTTGATCCAAACCTACCACCGGTTCAGGTCGATGCTGAGCAACTCTGGGAAGCCATTTTAAATCTGATCAGTAATGCGGTGGATGCGATGCCCGACGGAGGTAGTCTGACTGTGAGCGCGCAAAGGCATGGTGCCGAAGCTTTGCTATCGATTAGCGACAACGGTCGGGGCATGACCGAGGAAGAAGTTCGGCTCCTTTTTGTCCCATTCTTTACCACAAAGAGCGATGGCACTGGCCTGGGTCTCGCATACACGCAGCGGGTCGTCAACGAACATGGCGGTAAGATTAATTGCGCTACGGCGCGGGGCAAAGGCAGCACCTTTAGCATTCAACTTCCACTTGCTGTTGGTGCGTGACATGACGATTTCCTTTTTCAACTTTCCGATGCGCGCGGTTGGGTTTTTCTCGCCGCCGGACGATTTGGCGCATCGCCAGACGCTATTCTTTTGGAACGATTATGGAAAACCTGAGAAACAAATCTGTTTTAGTTGTTGATGACGATCCGGGAATGCTCCGGGCAATGATGAAAGTGCTTGCCAAAGAAGGCATGCAAGTCACAGGACTCTCTGATCCAACTGCGGTTGTAACGACGCTTGCGGAGTCTGAACTACGATTCGACCTGGTTATTACTGACCTTCGGATGCCAACGTTTAGCGGGCGCGGAGTTTTAGCGCTCGCCAGCGCGTTACCGAAATTGCCAGTCATTATCATCACCGCATTCGGCGGACCTCTGGTTGAAGCTCAGGCGCTCCAACTGGGTGCCTTTGCTTTTCTCGAGAAGCCGATTGCCGCCGCCGAATTGGTCGATGTGGTAAAGCGTGCCATCGAAGCGTCGCCGATTCGGGAAGTGTAGCTCGATAGCTGCATGCACTCCATTTAGTCGTTTCCCATGCCCGACCGGAGAACAGCTAGTCGTGCGAGTTAGGCTCCGACTGCTTGATTGTTTAGGCCTCCAGGCCTTGCACTTTGATGACCCCGTCGCGAATGTGCAGATCACGTTGCGGGTTCGGGATTTCAATCCCGGCGGCGGTCAAATGTTCGTAGATGAGGTAGTTTAGATCGCTTTTGAATCGGCGGGGTTTGTAGCTCATCTCCTGGGTCCAGGCGACAAGCTCGAAATTGATCGTGCTATCGCCAAATTTCTCCAGATAAGCGGTTGGCTCCGGATCACTTAGCGTAGCCGAATGGTCGCGGGCTGCGGCGATGAGTGCCTCGCGCACTTTGTTCAGGTCGCTTCCATAAGCCACGCCCACCGGAAGACGAAACCGCACGCGTGGATCGCCATAATGCCAGTTCGTGACCGGGGAGTCGATGAACTTCGAGTTTGGCACGATCATGGCAATATTATCGCTTGTGACGATAACGGTGCTGCGCGCGCGAATTTGCTGGACTGTGCCGACGATGCCTGCCACTTCGACCCGATCTCCGATGGCGATCGGTCGTTCCGCCAGAATGACCAAACCGCTGATGAAATTACTAGCGATGTTCTGCAACCCGAAACCGACACCCACTCCGACTGCTCCAGCGAAAACCGTCAGCGCGGCCAGATGAATTCCAGTGTTCTCCAGGACGATGAAAATACCAACGACCAGGACAACGTTGCTGATGACTTGGGAAATCGCATACTGGAGCGAACGATCGAGTCCACTTTCAGCAAGGACTCGATTGAAAAGAAAACGCTTCGTCCTTGAAGAAATCCAGAAGACGGTAATCAGAAGTGCAACCAGCAGAAAAATCTGAAGAATACTTAGCCTGATTGCTGGAAGAGACGCGTTCCAGCCCAGCGGAATGCCCGCCGCGTTGATTGCGCTGATAATGAAAAAGATGAGCGCGGCAAGGCTTAAGATTGTGGTGACGATCGCGATGAAGTTCGTGTCGATCTTGAAACGGCTAAAAAACCGACGAACAACCTGGCTCTGCAAGATTCTGGCGGTGAGAAGACCGGTTGCGAAAAGGCCGGCGAATGCAATCAGGCCGAGAACCGTTACATAGTGGTCGCCAACGTAGAAGAGCGGCCGCTCCAGAAGCGTCATCTCCACGTTTTCTAGTGTGAACGCGTTACACGGGCCTTGGCAACCAAGAAGCGCCGCCGACTCGAAGACACTCGTTCGCGTGGTAGCGGCGTTCGCCGCGGCGAACGCCTGAACTGTGTGGAGGCGGATACGTGCCCGGCGCGCCGAGGCAATCCACAATCTTGGCAGCGTCCGCCGACTATTGCTGCTTGGCGCGCTCTTCGATGTACTTAGTTACGTCGCCGACCGTCTGCAGTTTTTCGGCGTCTTCATCGGGGACTTCGACGGAAAATTCTTCTTCAAATGCCATCACCAGTTCGACGATATCCAGCGAGTCCGCTCCCAAATCTTCAATGAATGAGGCCTGTGGCGTAACCTGCTCGGGGTTAACGCCCAATTGCTCGACAATGATGTCTTTAACTTTCTCTTCGATCGATTTATCCGCCATAAAATTTGTTCGGTTTGTGTTGGTCGCGCGTGGAAAAGCCTAAAGCATTTCCGAGCACAGCATGTGCAAGTAAATGAATTAAAGAGGTTGTCAATCATTTTCGGGTCGAACTGGGAATAACCAATGCATTTCTTGTCGTTCCGGGGCGTTCGACTCCGCTTACCAGAGGGTCCGGCGAAGAATGAGCCAGTGGGAGCGAGCGACATAGACGGTCACGGCGCGAGAGTATCTGCGAGAGAGCCGGGAGGCGAACGAATCAATCTCCGGGTCTTCTCCCGATTGCTTGGGTTGATCCGGCGATTAGAGATGTTCCGAATCTGCTCGACGTGACAAACCCCATCGCGCACAAAATCGGGGTCTCGGTGGCTCGGCTAGTTACATCTTGACGTTTGCTTCCGTTTGCCATTCGAGTAGATGAAACCGATGACATCCGCCCCTGTAGAGCCTGCCGATCTGCTCGATCTAAAACTGCTGCCTGCCTGGGTGAAAGAACCAGCCGACGCGCGTAATTATGAGCATTATGCAGGCGAGGATGAGGGGTGGGACCTGCGCAGGCAGCGCGATCGCAGAGCCAAACGCCCAACGTCCATAGCTCAACGTCCAACGTCCAACCGAAGGGGAACGGATCCGCGCGGATTTAAGAAGGTAGGACGCGACCGGCAGGCGCACCGTCCGCAGGATCGAAAGGAATCTCCGCACCGGGAAGTCCGCTCCGAAATCGCTCAGCCGGCTTTACCGGACGTCACAATCCGATTTCTGCCATACGCGGCGCCATTCGAAAATGTTGTTGCTCAGATCAGGTCCGGCTCGGTCGCATATTCGCTGTACGCCCTGGCGCGTCTGTTTCTAGAAAAGCCTGAACGCTACGAGGTTCGGCTTATAGGAAAAGCGGAATCGCGGCTTTACCGCCTTGGCGACAATGGTGACTTGTCTCTGAATCGAGAATTCCTCGAGCGAAATGCGTTTCGCCTGGCTCAGGCCGAGTTCTACAGGATCGACGTTACCGAATCCGATCCGATCAAGGGTAGTTTTTCAAATGTGGCGCGATGCCGGTTGAGCGGGACCTTTCTTGGGCCGACGAACCATCACAATTATCAATCGCAACTACGTAGCCTTTATGAGCAACGCTTTAGCCGCCGGATGAGCTTCGTCGATTATCAACGACAAATCGAGATTGTGAACGATGCGGAGCTGATTGATCGCTGGAAGGAAGAGGCTCGGAAGGTAACTACGTACACAACCTCCCGCGAGCAGGTTCCTTCGACCTTCTCTTCCGCGGTGGATACAGAGCGGCATTTCCGATCGCATTATTTGGAGGGGCTAATTAAGACTCCGGAGGAAGCGATCCTCGGCGGAGTCTCAAGCCGGCGTTTGCCGGACAGAGGCCTCCATCGGGCGATCGAGGATGCGTGGGTTCAGGAAACGCGCTCGCCGTCAGGAATGATGCAGGAGTTGGCTGCACGACTTCGCCAGAATGGGCTCCACGTTTTCCGGCATCGCCGCGGGATGTTGTTTGTCTCGCCAATCCGGACACGCATCTTTGTTTACGAACACGCCGGCGTGTCACCGTCAGTGAATGCGATTCTCGAAGCGCTGGCAGGGACAGCAGTAATCAATCGCAAACAGCTTTTTGAAAAATTGATTGGCGATGTGACAGCTCAAGATGCCGAGCCACGCAAACTCGCGTTCGCGTCTGATCTGCGTTGGCTAATCAACGAAGGTTTCGTGATCGAGTTCAATGATGGCTCGCTCGATCTTGCACGAGGAAAAACCAAGCCGCGGGATGGTGTAGCGCCGGACGCTCCGGCCGCAGAACCGATAAAACACAGATCAGCGGAACCGACGGACCAGATGTTCGCGTTGGCGATTTGGCGTGGACCTTACTCGCCAACGATTCTTAGCGAGGGAACGGAGTCGTCTCCTTCGTAACGAAGGACTTCATTTTTTTCATTCAAGACCGCAATCCGCGGTGCATGCAATGCCGCTTCTTCGGGTGTGTAGCGCGCAAAACTCATGATGGTGAGGCGGTCGCCAACCTTGCCGAGATGCGCCGTGGCACCGTTTAGTTCGATGATGCCCCGCCGCGCTTCGCCGAAAATCGCATACGTCTCAAATCGTTGGCCATTGTTCAAATTGCTCACGAGGATTTTTTCATACGAAATCAGGCCAACGAGTTCAGCCAGATCGGCAGAAATCGTCAAACTACCTTCATAATCCAGGCTTGCCCCGGTGACGGTGGCGCGGTGAATCTTCGATTTGAGGAGAGCGAGTTGCATCGATTCGATTTACAGGGCGCCTCTCTCAGCCCCGAAAGCCTCGGAGCTCACGGAGATGCCCAAATTCTAGATCGCGCCGGCTTTTCGAAGCGTTTTGTAGGCGCCGTTTTTGTTGATTGTTTTCAGACCGCGTGCGGTAATGCGAATGCGCACAAACTTCTTTAGCTCAGGCACCCAGATACGCTGATGCCGCAGGTTCGGCGCGAAAATGCGCGGCACATTTTTCGTGACGTGTCGCCCCACACCGCCTTTCTTTTTGGCCATACCGCGCCGGTGGATGACGCTACCGCGCATGGGTTTCGATCCCGTGATGCTGCAAACTCTAGACATGATATAACCTCAGAAGCAGGCGCGTAAGCTGCCGCGCATCAGTTCACCGGTCAAGTAGATGTTAAGGTAATAGCGAAATCCCTAACGAATGAATGACTAAATCCGAACAATGGCGTGATTCCTTACATTGTTGCCTGCCTCAGGCGGGTTTCATCGGCTTTAGCTTTAACCGTTTAACATTTTGACGGTCTACCGTGGCGAAGCCATTCATGGTTGAACGCGCAACTAGCGGAGGCGGTCAAATTTTAGCTCGCTTAAGGACCAGTCGACTCTGCAACATCAACATTTCGTATACCAGTGCACAAAAATAATAATAAACTGCGGATTGGGATTGTCGGAGCGGGCAATATCGTTCGTGCTCGTCATTTGCCTGCTTTGAAGAAACATCCGGACGTCGAGATCGTTGCCGTCTCTAATTCAACGTACGAAAGCTCGGAAAAATTCTGCCAGGAATACTACCCATCAGCCACACCGATGCGAAATTGGCCCGAGCTGCTCGCCCTGCCGGACCTCGACATTATCTGGATCGGTACGCCGCCGGTAATGCATTCGGCCGTGACTGTTTCGGCGCTTGAGGCCGGCAAACACGTCTTTTGTCAGGCGCGGATGTCGATGGACCTGGCGGAAGCTGAGGAAATGCTCGCCGCATCAAAGCGTTATCCCGAATTGGTGACCATGCTTTGTCCGCCCCCGATGGGAATGCGGGCTGATTTACTTGTGAAAAAACTCCTGGCCGAGGATTACATCGGCCGTCCGCACCACGTGCGATTGCAGAGTTTTGCCAGTAATTATTTGGATCCGGGCGCTCCGCCGCATTGGCGGCAGCGGATTGAAATTAGCGGGCTCCATGTTCTCACGCTTGGGATTTACATCGAAGTGTTGCAACGCTGGCTCGGAGACATCAATGGCGTCTTCGCGCGCGGCAAAATTATTCAGCCAACTCGTCAGGGCTACGAAGTCATCGTCCCCGATTTACTCACTGTCCTTTGCGCTTTCGATAACGGGGCCGAAGGCGTGCTCGAGTTTAGCGGGATCGATGCGCTTGCACCAAGCGATCGGGTGGAAATTTACGGCAGCAGCGGCACGCTCACTTACGATTTCGGTTCTGATGTAGTGGAAGCGGGTAAGGTTGGCGATCGCGGGCTGCACGTTGTCGAGCTTCCTTCGGAATTGGAAACCGAATGGCGTGTGGAAGAAGATTTTCTAGCCGCGGTCAAATCGAAGGGCCGCGTGCGTCCCCATCCCAATTTCGAAGATGGCGTTGGCTACATGCGCGTCGTTCAAGCCGCAGCTGATTCTCGGGCCCGTAATGAATGGGTAACGGTTAAACGCTGAGCCCAGTAAGCTTTACCCCTGGGGAGTCATCGCTTCCCCCACGAGAAATCGTCTCACCACGAGCGACCAGACCAGCAGCGTGATCAGTTGGTACCACGCGAAAAAGCGGTCGTAACCCCGCCGACGGGCAATGAGTCCAGCCCCAGCCAGCACCGCGTATTGACCGACAAAGGGAAGGTACCAGATCGGATGAAAGATATCCCCGTGAATTGCGGTTTGCGTGATATCGAGCAAACACATCGCAATGAACGTGGAATAATAGCCTGTCCGGTTTCGTTCAAAGCGACCCTTGTGTTCTTCTTCTTCCGATAGATCAGGCGGATAAAGGAAAACGGTCAGCATGTAGAGCGTGATGGTCCAAACGATTAGCAGGAGGAACTTGTCAAAGCTCCAGTTGACCTCGGTATTCCACTTAAACGTGACCCACCATTGCAAAGCCAGCAGCAACAACGTCGCGATGGTCAGGACGATGTGAACTTCGTCGAGTGGATTTTCATTTCGGCGATAAAACGCCCTGCCGGCGCCGGCAATGAGGTTGGTCACACCCAGACCGACGATGATCGACATCAGCGCGGCGATGAACTCGAAGCTGCTCATGAGATTCTGCGCATTCTGCATCGCGCTCCGAGCTTATTCGGGATCGGCTTAGAAAATCGAGTGACAAATGCAGCGGGCGAGATGCGCGCGTGCTATCGCAATAATTACAGTCCGCGAGGTGAACTCGCTTTCTTCAACAACCAGCCCAGCCCGTTATTCAAGTCTGCCAGCGCGGTGGCTTCAATTGGATCGTTGTGGTGAGCGCTTGGTAATGAGATGACCCGCATTTCTCCCGCGTAAGCGCCAACAACAAGCTTGTGGTAACCAGGGGGAACCACTTCATCTTTCTCTGCCAGCAAGAAAATTGCGGCCGAACGAGCCGCTTTCGCATTTGCAATGCTGTCGAGATCTTTCGGAATCTGCAATGCGATGGGACCGGCCAACAGCCACAAATTCCACCAGCCAAAGCGACGCAAGATCATTTCACGCAACGGCGGAGGATTTTGTAAAATCAATCCGGTGATGGGGCGATGCGCCGCGACATGTAGTGCCGCGGTTGCCCCAATACTGGTTCCGAAAGGCACGATTGGACGGTCAATTGCGTGACGTCGCAATTCATCAAATGCCGCAAGCGCGGCCGGCCCGATCTTGGAAAGGCGCGCTGGCCCGGTGCTGCCGCCGAATCCGGGATAATTTACTCCCCAGATTTCGACTGCACGGTCCCCCCAGATCTTCGCCTCTTCAATGGGCCAACGCTCGGCGCGGTCTGCGTTGCCATAAAAGCGCAAAATGTACACGTCCGCATTGCCTTTAGATCGTGCCGCCTGGGATTGCGCAATCCACAATTCCAATTGTCCATTTTCGAATGGAATAGTTTTCCTAGCCGCACCGCCTGCATTGATCGGCGCTCTTGTTGGAAACAAAATCAGATGGTCCGGCAAACGACTGAAAAACATCGCGAGTAAATATACGATCCCTATTGCCAGCAAACGCCACGGCGGTGGGAGTATTCTTGGCCTCACCTCTGCTTAGCCCACGAAACAAGCAAATGAGGCGAAAATTCCAGGTTAGCGTGACACTCCCGCAGAACCCGGCGTCCCCGCTTCCATGCTCAAAAGTGGCGTCGCGCTCACAGCGGCTAGGTCGTCCAGTAGTGACCAGCGCATTCCAAAGCGGCCTTACTGGGACAAAATTCGTATCGGTTCGCGTGTCAATTCGCGGTTACCAAGGAGGTTTAGTTCTTCTTCAAATCTGCCAGATCTTTGAGCACCTGCTCGCTGTGCTCGGCGGGCTTCACGCCAGTGTACACTTTGGCGATTTCGCCTTTGGGATTAATGATGAAGGTGTTGCGCGCGGCGAGTTTGCTTCCTTTGTAGTCCATTACCGAACCGTACTCTGTCGAGACTTTCGCGTCAGGATCAGCGAGCAATTTGAAGTTAAGTCCTTCTTTCGTGCAAAAATCCTTGTGCGATTGAGCGGTGTCCACGCTCACGCCGAGAATGACCACTCCTGACTCTTCGTACTTCGCAAGGTCGCGCTGAAAATTGCGCGCCTCCAAAGTGCAGCCGCTTGTGAAATCCTTCGGATAAAAATAAAGCACGACCCATTTTCCGCGATAATCCTTCAGACTGACTTGTGATCCGTCGCCTGTCGTGAGACCGAAATCCGGCGCGGGCTTTCCGACCTGCGGTTGCTGTTGAGTTTCTGCCGCTGCCATCGAGCCCAACGTGCCAAACCCGATGGCTACTGACAAGATCATGTTTCTAAGATTCATGTCGCAGTTTTGAGGCGCATGGGCAGATAGTCAAGAAGCGGCGGTTTCTGCAGCCCAAAGGTTTGGAGACTGGTTCTCTAAATTGAAAGCTTGCGCTCAATGGCAGGTGTGAGTCAATAAAGGCTCACTCATGGCGAGACCGATGGTTGCCGAAAGTATTCCGATTAAGCCTGCGCGGCTGATTCTTGGTTTGATCGCCTGCCTCGGACTTATCTTCACGCTCTTTACTCTTTTGTTCGGTTTCACTTCTGTCCCGGCAAACTCCGTTGGGGTGAAAACACGCTTTGGCGCCTACCACGATCTCGTCAATCCCGGGCTCGCTTATGCAATTCCGTATATCGACGAGATACACATCGTGCCGACCCAGCGTTTGTTGAAACTGGAGTTCGGTTTCACCACATCCAATTCGACAAATATTTATCAAGGCGACATGGAACCGGAGGAAACCGAAACCATGATCACAGGCGATCTCAATACCGCTCTTGTGCCGTGGGTTGTGCAGTATCGAATTACTGATCCGAAAACGTATCTTTTTGGAGCACGCGAACCAGAGAAGACATTGCGCGATCTTTCAGAGAGCGTGATGCGCGAGGTGATAGGCGATCGCACTGTTGACGAAGTGCTCACGGTTGGGCGACACGACATTGAATCATCGACTTTGAAACGTCTGGCCGACCTTTGCTCGCAATACGGTTTGGGAATTCAGATTCAACAGGTACAACTGGCAACCGTGCGTCCACCGCCCGCCGTGCAGGCTGCCTTTAATGAGGTCAACCAGGCGCAACAGGAAAAGCAAACCGCCATCAATCAAGCATGGGCCGTGTATAACGATGCTGTGCCAAACGCGCGCGGCCAGGCCAAGGAGCGCGAGAAACAGGCCGAAGCATACGCGTTTCGTCGCGTGAATGAAGCAAAGGGCGAAGTGCAAAAGTTTTCATTGTTGCTGGCTGAGTACCAGAAAGCGCCGGAGGTGACGCGGAGGCGCCTTTATCTGGAAGCGATGCAAGCGATTCTGCCCAATCTGCAGAGGAAAATCATCGTCGACGACAGCTTGAAAAACATTCTCCAGACGTTGCCGCTACTGCCGGCCGATCAACCCAAAGTGTCTCAATGAATGTGATCGATGTCACTCCACGACCCGCGGCTGTGTCGAGCATTGTGCGGTTTTTGCAGAGCCGGTTAACGTCGATCCTGGGGATTCTTGTCATTTTGACCGCCCTCAAATGGGGAACGCTGCTCTTCGTTGTCCCTCAGTACGAAACTGTGATCGTCACGCGTTTCGGGAAAATTGTTCGCACGGTCACAAACCCCGGGTTGAAAATTAAAATACCGGTCATCGATAAAGTGCACCGATTCGATAAGCGTATCCTCGCCTGGGATGGGCCACCGACCGAATGCCCGACCAAAGACAAGCTCTACATCATTGTCGATTGTTTTGCTCGGTGGCGGATCAGCGATCCGTTCCTCTACTACAACCGGCTGAATGACGAGCGCAGCGCACTCTCGCGCCTGGATGATATTCTGGGCAGCGAAACGCGAACCGCTGTCGCTGCGCACGATCTCGTAGAAATTATCCGGGTAACCAAAGGACGAAAACCGTTGCGCGATGAGGAGCTGGAAAAAAGCGGTACTGTGCTACCCAGCACGATTCCGGAAATCGAGCTCGGTCGCGGCGAGATCGAAAAACAAATCACCGAGCGGACTCGCCAGAAGATTTCCGACTTCGGTATTGAGCTATTGGACGAACGGTTCAAGCGCAGCAAATACAATCCGGCGGTCGCTGAGAAAATTATTGAACGCATGTCGAGCGAACGACATCAGATCGCTGCCCGATTTCGCTCCGAAGGACGCGGCGAGGCGGCGAATATCAGCGGCCAAAAAGAAAGCGACGTCGCCTCAATCAGTTCCACCGCAACGAAGAATGCCCTTGAAACTGAAGGGAAGGCTGACGCGGAAGCGGCTTCCATCTATGCCGCCGCATTCAGTCCTCCTGACGCGCAAGAACTTTATACGTTTCTTCGGAGCCTCGACGTGATGCGCGCCGCGTTTGAAAAAGACACCACCGCCGTCATCTCCACGAACAGCGATTTGGGCCGGATGCTCAAGTCGATGTCTGAAGCAGTAGCTCCACCCAAACCGGCACGTTAATCGCCCCGTGCCGCACGTTCCGTGAGAATCTGGACGATTGGCCACTCCACGCGCACGATTGATGTCTTCATCTCGCTCCTGGAGGGACACGGAATTAGATTGCTTGCCGATGTACGATCGCTGCCCGGGTCGAAGCGCTATCCGCAGTTTAACAAGGAGGCGCTGGCAAACTCGTTAGGCAAATCCAAAATTAATTACGAACACTTTCCCGAGCTTGGAGGACGACGAAAGGCGAAGCCCGACTCAAAAAACACCGCATGGCGAAACGCTTCATTTCGTGGTTACGCCGATTACATGGAAACAGACGAGTTCTGTAAAGGTATTAAGCGCTTTTTCGATCTTGCTGCCGATGCCGGACCAACTGCGATCATGTGCGCAGAAGCCGTCTGGTGGCGCTGCCACCGCGCGCTCATTGCCGATTACCTGAAAGCGCACGGCACCGAGATCAGGCACATCATGGATGCAAACAAAACCGAGCCGCATCCATACACATCTGCAGCGCGAATTGTGAATGGAGAGTTGAGTTACGCGGCCGAGTCGCTTCTCTAGAGCTTTCCCGTCAGTGTCGAGCGCTTCTTCGCCCTCGCGAACGTTTCTGGAAGCGGCGAAACTTGGCGGCGTTCCCGCAAACTGCCATGTCGCACCAGCGCCGACGGCCGGCTTTCGAGCTGTCAATGAAGACCCACGAACAGTTCGGCCCTTGGCAAATGTGCAGTCGCTCTGTCGGCAACGACAAGACCTGTTCGACCATCCGATAGGCGACCAATGATGCGATCAGATCGAAGTCGAGTGCATCGTTGCGGAGGTTGACGAACACACGGCCGTCGTCGAAGCGCAGCTCGTGCGCTTTTGTGCCAGCAATCCAATACTGGTGTAGAAATGCCAATGCCCGTTTCGGCGGCGCGCGCCCCGAAATGATCCGGGTTACCACCTCGAACAGCGCTTCGCGCAGAACCTTAGCGCGCGCCAGCGCCATCGCAGCCGCCTTGGGCTTCGCCTGTGCCTTCTTAGCCAGTGCGCGGAGTATTCTCTCCGGCAAAAGATGCACAAAAGCGGCCCATTCAAGCAAACGTTTGTAGCTGTCAATCCAGTCGCGAGGCGACTGGTCGCGGCCGGTCACCGTATTGACGAAATCGAGCGCGGCATTGCCGCCGATGATGTCACGGTTGCGAAACTGGTGGGATTCAATTCTAACCGGTAAAACAGATTTCATCGGTTGACACCACTCATAACTCAATCTAGTAGCGATTGCATGGACGCAATTCTTTATTTTAGACGCAGGCGCGCATTACTCGCATTACTGTTCGTGTCGGCGCTGCTCTTTGAGGCTGGTTCTGTACGCGCGGAGACAGAAATCCGTTCGCTTACCGATGTTATTGTCGGCCACAGTACAGGGGGGGTAACGGCCGACTCTCTGGGCAATATCTATGTCGCTGACTTTGGCGACGTGGTCTGGAAGATCACGCCGGACGGTCAGCGTCACGAGTTTGCGACGGGTCTGTATGGCGCATCCGGCAATGCCATCGACAAAGACGGCAACCTCTTACAATCGAACTTTTACGGCGACTCGATCACAAAGATTGATCGAAAAGGTCAAACGACGCCATTCATCACCAGCGGCCTGAGCGGCCCTGTAGGCATAGCGATCAACAAACAAACGGGCGATGTCTATGTCGCAAATTGCAGTGGTAATTCAATCGCAAAGATTGCGGTTGACGGTACCGTTTCGTCATTCGCAAAGAGCGAACTTTTCAAGTGTCCTAACGGCATATCCTTCGGTCCCGACGGAAATCTCTATGTCGTTAATTACAGGGACAACAAGATGTTGAAGATCGATCCGAAGGGCGTGGTCGCACCCTTCGCGACGGTATCTGAAAAGGGATTGGGGCATTTATGCTTCAAAGAGGACCGATTCTATGTAACCGCGTCGCAGTCGCATGCTATTTACGAGGTCACGCTGGATGGAACCGCCAAGCGCATCCTTGGCAATGGCGAGCGCGAAATTGTCGACGGCGCACGCGCGAAGGCGCGACTGTCTTTCCCTAACGGAATCACTGTCCACCCCTGGGCGCGACGGCTTTATATCAATGAGTTTGTCAACGAATCAACATCTTCATGGCCGCCTCGCGCCATCATCCGCGAAATAATTCTTGAGAAGGACAAGTAGTGATGCGCTGTGCTCAACATCAGATGTCCCGCATGACGCGACGAAAATTCACCATGATGGCCGGCGCAACGGTGCTCGCTGGTTGGCAAGCGGCTCCGTCGCAAGCGAAGCCCGGGAGCATTAGCCTCGTACTCGCGCCGAGCAATCTTGGACTACGACCGACGGAAAGCGGCGGCCAACCCGGTACGTGGCGTGCACCGCAAGTGCTGATAGATGCGGGTCTGGCTCGCGCACTGGATGCGGGGGAAATCGTCCCGCTCGAGCGACCGATCTATGAGTTCGAGGCTCAGGCCGGGACGAGAATACGCAACGGTCTGTCGATCCGTGCGTTCTCACTGCAGTTGTCGGAGAAGGTACGTGATATCCTGAAGAGGCATCGATTTCCGCTAGTCATTGGTGGCGATTGCAGCATCCTCCTTGGTAGTTTGTATGGTATGCGCCGCGCCGGTGGGCGAGGACTCGTGCACATCGACGGACACAGCGATTTTTTCCATCCTGGGAACTACGACACAGCAAAGCGCCTGGGGTCGGCGGCGGGTATGGACCTGGCTCTTGCGAGTGGCCGAGGTGAGCTGCTGCTGACCGATTGGCCGGAAATTGGCAAGCCGCTTGCCAGCGACGCTGACATCATTCAACTGGGGGAGCGTGACGCCGAAAGTCCGAGCTTCAAGGATTACTACGGCGATATCATTCGAACTGAGATTACACAGTTCACGATTCAGCGTGTCCTTGCTGATGGTGTCGACACCACGGCGCGTCGGGTGATCGCGAAACTCGCGGCGCGCGGATTGGACAAAGTCTGGTTGCATGTCGATCTCGATGTCCTCGATCAGTCCATAATGCCTGCGGTGGACTCGCCAGGAAGTCCGGGCCTCGACTATCTGCAATTGACGGAGCTGGTCGGCGCTTTGTGTGCCTCTGGACGTATCGTAGGCGCCAACTTCACCATTTACGACCCCGATAGAGATCCCCACTCGATTTATGCGCGTCCGTTAGTACGGTGCATCGCAAACGGTGTCGGTAGGTGTGCCTTCTCCCGTACGAAATGAGCTGAGGTTTGCGGAGGCAATGGGCATGCGGATCTTGACAGGCTGTACGGTTCTCTTGCTTATGAGTAGCCATACATGGGCCCAGGATAAGAGTGCACCCAGTCCAATGAAAAGTTCGAGTCTCTTGACGGATTTTCAGGTCATTGAATTTCGTCGATACACCATTCGAGATGGCGAACGCGAGCATTTTGCCCAGTACTTTGAAAGCTATTTCCCCGAAGCCTTTCAACAGTTGGGGGCCGTCGCAGTCGGCCAGTTCCTGGAGCGCGGGAACGATTCGCGATTCACCTGGTTACGTGCTTTTCACAACATGGACGATCGCGTCAAGGTGAATGCGTTGTTCTACTATGGCCCTCTTTGGAAAGAGCACGCTGCGACGCTCAACTCGCTCATGACCGACAGCGACAACGTCCTGCTGCTTCGTCCGCTAAGTCGGGAACGGGGCATCACGGTCCTACCTGCAGTTGACCCCGTTAAAGAAGAAAAAGGCGCCCGAGGCATCGCTATCGCACAGATTTTTGCCGTCAATGCAGGCAACGTCGATGCCTTTGCCCAGCAGGCTGAGTCAACATTCGGTCGGTATCGAGAGGCGGGTGCTCGCGAGGCGGCTGTGCTGGTAACTCTCGATGCACCTAATAATTTTCCACAGCTTCCGGTTCGAACCGATGGCCCGTATCTCGTCTGGCTGGGCATTGTCGAAAACGAATCGTCACTGAGGTCCTTCACTCGTTTGTTAGAGAGCGCTCAACAATCGCTTATTAGGACGGACCTGGTAAAGGCTGCACCAGAAATTGTAGTTTTGGATCCGACTAAACGATCTCGCCTACGCTGGATAACCGAACAATAAAGCATTGATTAGATTTGCCAGTGTCGAGAGGTCCACTTCAGCGAGGATCCGTCACGCGCCCGAGAAAAAGACAGAAGCCGCTCGGGACGTGCTGAATGGCGTAAATGAATGGGCGATCGACTTTCACTTGAATCGGAGGCGGCTTTGGCCGCGCAATCGCCGTCGCCCTCATCATCACTACTGCGGTAGCTGCGGCCGCTTCGGTTCCTTGTTCGTCGACGGCAATGAAGGTCTTATGAAAGACATTGGAGATGTAGAGGTAATCGTTCGGCTTACGCGGCGCCATCTTATCGAAATTCGCGCTGCCTTTCGGAATGTCGAATGCGCTCTTCATTCCAAGCGCCTGAAGTGTTTCTGCGAGTGCAATCGTCGGCGGCTCGAGCTTGAACTTGGGCAAATGCAGATCGATATCCTGCGCTTGTAGCTTTGCGCATTCTGCCAAAATGTCGGCGGTGAGCTTCGATTCCGCTGCGCTGAGACCATTCACCTCGTCTGGAAGAAGGACGAGAAATTGGAGATCGTCGCCAACATAAGGAACGCTGACTGCGCTGAACCCCTGCCGCTTGGCGTAACCAAATCGCGCCGTTTTCCGCATCATGGGAAGATTGACCGGCGCACCACCGCGGACATGGAATGATTCCGGCTGCGTTGTTTTCTCGGAAAATGCATCCGCCCATGCGGCCTTGAGGTACAGGGCGTTCGCCAGAACGAGTCGCGTCAATTTATTCAGTGCATTCTCAGGTATGAGATCGCGAATCTTGTCGCGCGTCTGATCCGCCACCCATTTGTTGATGTGCTGTGCAGCTGCCGCAGGATTCGCGGTGAAATCCATCGGCTCGAATGCGGCGCCATAATTTTGTTTTACCAGCGCCAAAAAATCCTGACGAAAATCGCAGTCTTTTTGAGCAAAGAGGCGGTTGGCGATGTTTAATGTGATCGGTTCGTTCGGGCCACCGAATTCCTTCGATTTTTTTCCGAGCTCTGCAGTCTTCACGCTCATTTCTTCCAGCGAATGCTGCAGCGAAGCGAACGAGGGAGCTACGTTGCTCGAGTCACTTGCGAAATGCAGCACGCGGGCCATCTCCGCGCGCGTGTCGCCATCGGCGCCAGCGAACGTCATGGCCAGGGCGCTCTCGATTGAGTAGGGAGAAACACAAAGATTCTCGTTGTGCGTGGCAAGCTTCCGGTGGAGATCGACAGCGAGTCCATTCGTTGCCTTTGCCGCCAGATCGAAGTTTGTTGTGGCATTCGCCATCGCAGTCACTAACGCGCCGAACAACTGCAAGATCAAAAGCCGCTTCATGGCAGCAATGAAACACCGAAATTGCAAACGTCGCGATGCTAATTTGGTCTACTCACTCGAGCATCGGCGCGTTGAAGAGAGCGCGTTCCATGAGACAATTTCCTTATGGACGAAGCGAAAATTGCAACTCGCGCTGACATCTCAGAGACCGACAAGTGGGACCTGACACATCTTTTTGCCGATGTCGGCAAATGGCAGGAGGATTTTGCCTGGCTGCAGCGGACATATCCAAAGCTTCAGAACTGGAAGGGCAGAGTCGGGGAATCGGCGCAGACGCTGGCAGAAGTGCTTGATTTCGAAAAGTCGCTCGATTTGAAGATTGAGCGCGTCTACCACTACGCGTCGCTGCAATTGGCGGAGGACAGCGCCAACAACGAATACCTTGCGCGGATTGGGCAGGTCCAGAATCTGCTCACGAAGATCGGCGAAGCAGCTGCGTTTCTTGTCCCAGAAATTCTGGCGATCGACGAAGAAATGTTTGCCAAATTCGTTACCGATCCTGCCTTCGCTGAGTGGCGAATCAAGTTGCACAAGCTTCGACGAATGAAACCGCATGTGCTGTCGATTCCCGAGGAACGCCTTCTCGCATTGGGTAGTGTCGCGTTGAGCGGTTACGACGACACCTTTTCGCAATTGACCGACGTGGACATGAAGTTCGGCGTCCTCGTCGATGAGAAGGGGCGGAAAAGACCGCTTACCCAAAGCTCGTTCAGTTCGTTTTTGGTGAAGCGAGATCATGAGCTGCGCAAGCGCGCTTTCCAGCAATTCTATGCAGAATTTAGAGATCATCAGTACACACTTGCCGCGTCCCTTGCTTACGCCGTCAAAGCTGATGTCTTCCGCGCGCGAGCAAGACATTATTCGTCTGCTCTCGAGGCAGCGCTGTTTCCAGACGATGTACCCATTGCGGTTTACGACGGATTAATTCAATCGGTTCGCGCGAACTTGAAACCGCTTTTTCGCTATTTCGATTTGCGCCGCCGTGCGCTTGGGTTGCGGGAGCTGCATTACTACGACGCGTATGTCCCGCTCGTTCCGGAAATCGAGACGCGCTTCACGTTTGATCAGGCTGCCGAGATGGTCTTAGGCGCGCTCGAACCACTGGGCAAGCAATACGTCGATATCCTGGCGGAAGGTCTGCGCAGTGGTCGCTGGTGCGATCGCTACGAAACGAAAGGCAAACGCAGCGGTGCCTTTTCATCCGGAAGCTATCAGGCGCCTCCGTACATCCTGATGAATTATAAGGAGGACGTTTTCTCCGATGTCTACACACTTGCACATGAAGCTGGTCACTCCATGCACAGCTGGTTCTCGCAAAATTCGCAGCGGTTTCAGGATTACGAGTACCCAATTTTTCTGGCTGAGGTTGCATCGACGTTCAATGAGGAACTCCTTACCCATCATTTGCTCAAAACGACGAGGGACCCGAAGATGCGCGCCTACATTATCAACCGGCAAATCGATGATCTGCGGGGCACGCTTTTCCGGCAGACCATGTTTGCTGAGTTTGAGAAGATTATTCACGCTATCGAAGAAAGCGGTGACGCGCTCACTCTGGACGGCTTCAGGTCGCAATATCGCGGGCTTCTCGAAGCTTATTTTGCTGAAAACTTTGTGCTGGATGCCGAGCTGGATTTGGAATGCCTGCGCATTCCGCATTTCTACCATGCATTTTACGTTTATAAATACGCGACGGGGATTTCCGCTGCGGTGGCGCTTTCCCAACGCGTGCTTGCCGGCGAGTCGGGGAGCGTGGGAGCGTATCTTGATTTTCTCCGTTCCGGTGGCTCGAAATTTCCACTGGAAACATTGAAAGCGGCAGGTGTGAACATGACCACTTCGGCGCCGATCGAGAGCACGTTGCGTTTGTTTGAACGGCGGCTTGACGAATTAGAAGGGCTGCTGCTTTAGAGTGTCTGTGTCAGACGCCATGGCGTTTGGCTTGGCGTTTTACAGAACGGAGCCGGCGGGCGCCGGCGACATAGACGGGAAGCCCAATAGGGTCAGCGAGCTGGCGCGAGCGAATTAAACGCCTTACAACTTCCAACATGCATCTCGATCCGGAAAGAGTTCGCGAGCGACTCAAGCTCCTATTCCTGGAGAACTTCGAAAAGTTTGGAGAGTTGGGCGCGGCGATTTCTATCTGGCAAGATGGAAAACCAGTTGTCGATCTTTACGGCGGATTTTGCGATGCTCGCCGCGAAAAACCGTGGGAAGCTAATACACTCGTTCTCGTCTGGTCGGCCACCAAGGGAATTGGCAGCGCATGCCTGCTGCATGTGTTGCAAGAGCACAAGATCGGCATCGTCAGGACCGTGGCAGAGTTTTGGTCGGAGTTCGCTCAAGCTGGCAAAGAGAAGATCACCCTGGCACAACTGCTTTCGCATCAGGCTGGACTTTGCGCGTTGGACGCTCGAGTCGATATATTCGATTACGGCTCCGTTATCACGGCACTCGAAGTGCAGAAGCCATTGTGGCTGCCGGGGACCGCACATGGTTATCACGCTCACACGTTTGGATTCCTTCTCGATGAACTCGTCCGCCGGATAGCTGGGAAAACACTCTCCCAGTATTGGCGCGAAACATTTGCGCGGCCGTTGAATCTCGATCTTTGGATTGGTTTGCCTGAAGAAGAGAATCCACGTGTGGCTCCTATTTACGCTGCAAAAAGCGGCAGGCCGCCCGAACCGAAGCAATTTTATCTTGATCTTGTGACGCGCGGAACGCTGGCGCGCAAAACATTCTCCTCACCGTATGGGTTGAAGTCTGTTAGCGGGATGAACACTCCCGCTATTCGCGCGCAACCGCTTGTTTCGTTCGGTGGAATCGGAAGCGCGTCAGCACTTGCGAAGTTCTATTCCATGCTTGCTAGTGGCGGCAAACTCGACGGGCAAACATTTTTTTCGGAAGAAACAATCGCATGGATGACCACGGCGCTGGCAGATGGCGTTGACCGCGTTTTTCAAATACCGACGGCGTTTTCAGCCGGCTTCATGAAAGATCCGCGAAACGCCGAGCGAAGAATGTTCGGTATGTCACCGAACGCATTCGGTCACCCGGGGGCTGGCGGCGCCAACGCCTTCGGCGATCCCGAAAACAGGGTCTCGTTCGCCTACGTCATGAATCAAATGGAACAGCAGGTATTGCCGAACGAAAAATCGCTGCGCTTGGTGGATGCGGTTTACGTGTAAGAACCGATCCAGTAACGCGCTTCGTTTCGGCGCGCCCGACGGTCGCGTTCTACCTATTCGCCGATGATTGCGACCAATATTTTTCGCCGGTGCGCTGCGCGGCGATGTTCGAAAAGAAAAATGCCCTGCCAGGTTCCGAGCTGCATTTTTCCATCGACAATGGGCACCGTCTCGCTGGTGCGCGTCAAGACCATGCGGATATGTGATGGCATGTCGTCGCTGCCCTCGGAGCTGTGCGTGAAATAATCGGCGTCTTCCGGCACTAGCCGGTCGAAGAATTCCTCCAGATCACGCCGCGCAGTCGGATCGGCATTTTCCATGATGATCACGCTGCAACTCGTGTGCTGGACAAAAACGGTCGCCGCCCCCGTTTGTAGACCGCACTTGTCGATCTTTGACTGTACTTCGTCCGTGATTTCGTACAGTCCCTTTCCGTTCGTGTGAACTTCAATTCGATCGTGGCAGACGCTCATCGTTTAAATCGTTCAGGCTACCATTTGAGTCGTTGCGACCGAAGCGGAGGAATCTCTGGTCTAATTTCGCCGCCGGTCAATTCAATTAGAGATGTCTCTCCACTCCACTCGACCTGACAAGAATAGGATACGCTGCGGAAATGGCATCGGTGAAAATCTTATCGAGCGTTGCTCTGTGCGGCGGCTGATGGCCTAATAGTCTGAATGCGAGGCGATCTGGAGCGCGTACTGTTTGATGAGCCGGCAATTCACCGGCGCTTGGATGATATTGCCGCGCAAGTTTCCAGCGACTATCGCGATCGTGAGCTAACCGTGATCGCGGTGTTGCACGGGAGCTTGATGTTCGTCGCTGACCTGCTTCGCCGAATTCCGCTTCCTTTGAAGCTGGATTGCGTGAGTGTGGCTAGTTACCACGGAAAGGCGCAGAGCAGTAGCGAGGTCGTCTTCAAGGAGGTCACAGTCCCGGACGTCGTGGGTCGAAATGTTTTGATCCTGGATGATATTCTGGATAGCGGTCACACGCTCGCAGCCATTCGGGAGAGGTTGGACACGGCAAAGCCGCGGAGCATCCGGGTATGCGTGCTGTTGAGCAAAAAGAAACAACGCGCCCGGGAAGTCAATGCAGATTATGTTGGATTCGAGATCGAAGACGAATTTGTTGTCGGTTACGGGCTCGATTTTAGGGAACGTTATCGCAATCTTCCTTACATTGGCGTTTTGCGGAAAGAATTACTGAAGAACGGTTGAGCCGTCATGTCGAGTGAAGCCGAAACATCTCGCGAACTCACGTCTAAACCTGTGCCACGGGATTCCTCAACTCCGCTGGGATGACATGATCAGATGAAAGTCCAGGTAGTATTCTACGCGCAACTGCGCGATCTGGTCGGAATGCGCCAATTGGATGTCGACGTAGCGAATGGGGCCACCGTCCGCGACTTGCTTGGGCAACTCTATGCGCAGCAACCGAAACTTCGGCAGCATGACAAGAGCATCTTGATTGGGGCAGGCGTGGAATTCGTCGATCGAAATTTCAAACTCTCTCCGGGAGACGAAATTTCGATCATGCCGCCCGTGCAGGGCGGGTGAGGTTTGCGGCGCGCCGAGGACTGCCCGCTTTCCAACCCGATGATTCATTGGCGGCGGCGCGTTACTCTGTGCGCGCCGGCTGATTTTAGTCCCGGAAATTTTTGAAATTTGTTGCGACACCAAAGTCTCGGTTGCGGATGAATTGAATGACTGCCTGGAGCTCGTCCTTCTTCTTTCCAGTCACTCGAATCTGCTGATCCTGCAGTTGGCTTTGCACCTTGAAATCTTGTGACTTGATCGCGTGAATAATTTCCTTTGCTTTGTTTCCTTCCAGCCCCTGTTGAATCTTTAATTCCTGCCGGGCATGGCCAACAGATGAAATTGCGGGCTCGTCCTGTTCGATATTGCGCAAGTCCACGCCGCGCTTTGAAAGTTTGCCGATAAGCATTTCGCGCAGGCCTCGAAGGTGGCCTGCATCTTGCGCGGTCAGCGTGATCTTGTCCTTCTCCAGAAGTATCTCAGTTATTATGCCCTTGAAGTCGAAGCGAGTCGCGAGCTCCTTGCGTGTCTGATTGACCGCATTATCAAGTTCTTGCTTGTCCACTTCAGAGACGATGTCGAACGAAGGCATGGAAGTCTGGATACTTGATGCTTAATGCCAAATCCGCGCAAGTCAGCTTTTACGGGTTTTCCTCCATAATCTTGATGTCGCCGTCTGCCGTACGCATCTTGATTGCGGCTTTTCCTCCACCGCGAGCCAACATGTCAATTTTCGTCGCTTGTGCAGAGGTCGGTCGTGCAAGTGCGGGATCATCAAAGTCGTTGGCGATTCTCCCGTAGGCCGTTTCGGCAACAAGGTGGAAAGCAGCCTCGCTGGGAAGAAACGCCCAGGCGTTTCCCTGCGTGATATTTGCCTGAATCGAAAACGTTCCGCGTTCCCACCACTCGTAAGAAATGGTGAGATTGCCGCGCTTAAGGGCAAGGTCCGTGTCAGTAAAGCAATTACGGACGATCATGCGCCCGTCGCTCAACTTGGCATGCATACTTCGTCCACGCATTCCGTCCACGAGAACTTCACCCGAATCAAGGCTCAGTTGCGATATGTTCGTGGTTGCAGGAACTACAATGGTGCAATCAACCGTGCCTGAGCGATCAAAAAGAGCCCAGCGGGGCTTCGGAGGAATTTTGACGTTGATTGAAACGGAGGTTGGCAGCACGGAAACGTCGATCGCAATTCCTTTCAATTGCCTGCGGCCGTAGGCTTTCTTAGTCGCCTGGACCCGAATTGCGTTGAGGTTTGAACCGTAGACCAGAACCGCGCCATCGCGGTTTTGGATGCTTAGGTCCGTGTTTGGCTGGATCGTGTAGAGCTGCTCGAAAGTCTCCTCAAGAACGCGATCGCCTTCCGGGCGACAACCGGCAAGCGACAACAGCAGTAGGACCACAATCCGCTGAACCCCAGGAGCCTTACTGAGAGGTGATCGCACGCATGAACTCTATCAGCGCGTGCAGGTTATTCATCAACGGAAGAGCTGCCGTGACAGTGATAAATGCAAAAAGCGTAGCTTCACTCCAAAAGTCGTGGCGCGCTTCATCTTTCAGGTAATTGCCGGCGATGTTCCAAAACGGTTGCGCAGGATTGCGCATGTAACGTCCGCTGAATCCTCCGAATGCGGCGGAGTGATAACTGTAATCCGTCACAAGCATTCGGCGGCATTTGCGTTCTGTAGGATCAAACAAATCGCGGCGGCCGCGATCAGGAATCGTTAAGGGCGTTGGTTTCATGTTTCAGCTTTCTTGTTTCCTTTGAGATGCACCGCCCTTCCTGATTGGATTCAAAACTGTTCGCTTTTCTCCCGATGCTAGTGCTGGCGATTGTGATTGAAGGAGCAAGCAGGCGTGCGTTCCCTCGATCGGCTACACCCAGAGCGTACGGTCGAAGGTCCGATATTGAATCGCTTCGCTCACATGCTCAGGCGAGATCTCAGCCTTACCATCGAGATCAGCGATAGTGCGCGAAACTTTCAGAATCCGATCATAAGCGCGGGCGCTCAGGTTCAACTCGTTCATGGCTACGCGAATCAGGTCCTGCGACTCCTGAGTGAGTTTGCAGTATTGCTTAAGCTGGCGGGTGGCCATGCGAGCATTGCAATTTACTTTTGCGTCACTGCGAAACCGCTCTTGCTGACGCTGACGCGCGCGAACAATGCGCTCACGGATCGCGGCAGAGGTCTCTTCAGCGCGCTCGCTGGCGACGTCCCGATACTCCACGGCCGGCACTTCAATGTGCAGATCGATACGGTCCAGCAGCGGGCCGGAGACGCGCTGTCGATAACGCTGCACCTGGGCGGGACCGCAACGGCATTCGCGTTTGAGGTCGCCAAAATAGCCGCATGGACACGGATTCATCGCGGCGACGAGCATGAACTCTGAGGGAAAAGTGACACTGCCCGCTGCACGGGAAACAGTAACTTTTCCGTCTTCGAGCGGCTGGCGCATTACTTCCAGCGCCGATCTTTTGAATTCAGGCAGCTCATCTAGGAACAGGACACCATTGTGGGCGAGACTCACTTCGCCCGGTTTTGGGAACGCACCACCGCCGAGCAGCCCAATGTCGCTGATGGTGTGATGCGGCGGGCGAAATGGTCGAGTGGAGACAAAAGATTTTTCGGTATCAAGGAGCCCGGCAATGCTGTGAATCTTTGTCGTCTCAATCGCTTCCTCGAGGGAAAGGGGCGGAATAATGGTGGGGATACGTTTGGCCAGCATCGATTTTCCCGAACCGGGCGGCCCAACCATCAACACGTTGTGACCGCCAGACACCGCGACTTCAACTGCGCGTTTGACATGTCCCTGGCCCTTAACATCTCCGAAATCAACGTCATAGCTTTGATGTCCGGCAAAAAATCGCGTCAAATCAGCACGCGTTGGAAGCAGGGAAGTTTCGCCGCGCAAGAACGCGAAGGTCTGTCGCAAATTTTGCACGCCGTAGATGTCGATGTTATCGACCATTGCAGCTTCGAGAGCGTTTGCCTCCGGCACGAATAACGCACGCTTGCCGCGGCGCCGCGCCTCCAATGCGACCGGCAAAACGCCTTTGACGGCTCGGACCGTGCCATCCAAGGCGAGCTCACCTACAAAGCTGAAGTTTTCAAACGGCGAGCTGTCCAGTTCCTCGGTCACCGCGATCATTCCAAGGGCGATTGGCAGGTCGAAGCTCGGTCCTTCTTTTTTGATGTCGGCGGGCGCGAGATTGATTGTCGTGCGACCGCGCGGCCAATAGTAGCCGCTGTTTGCGATGGCCGTGGTAACCCGATCGCGGCTTTCCCTCACAGCGGCGTCCGGCAGCCCAACAATAACAATGTTCGGGTCGCCGCCGGCGCCGTTTACTTCGATTTCAACCTCGTATGCGTCAACCCCGTAAACAGCCGCGGAGTAAATTTTTGCCAGCATCGCCGTCGCAGCGTTGCAGAAAATCGTTGCGTGGAAAAGCGTCAAATATCCCTCTAAAGTGGGAGGTCACTCATCCTGACAAATCTCGTAGAATATATGAGGAGTTATCCTAAACAGCCCTAGGAACTACAGGGCAAGTAGGAACCCTAAAAAGATTGAACAAGAGGCGTCCGATCAATGTCACTATTCAGAATATTTAACCTTGTTAAGTAGTTCCTAGGATGCTAGAACGCGTGATCGATAAGCCTGCGGCGAAAAAGATGTACGGGAGGCTGTCGATCCAACCCCCCAAAATGATTAATGAAAAAGAGTTATATGGCTGCTGAGGATAGCGATACAGGAATTAAGATTTACCTGCGCGAGATTGGGCAAATCCCGTTGTTGACTCCTGACCAGGAAATCGAGTTGGCCGCGAAGATTAAGAAAGGCGATCGCGAAGCGCGAGCGCTGATGATTCGGTCTAACTTGCGTTTGGTCGTCAAGATCGCACATGACTACGCAAATCTCGGCCTTCCGCTACTCGACCTGATTTCGGAGGGAAATATTGGTCTGATGAAGGCGGTGGAACGGTTCGATCCGGCTAAGGGCGGAAAACTTAGCACTTACGCCGCCTGGTGGATCAAACAGTCCATCAAACGGGCACTGGCCAATCAGAGCAAGACGATTCGTCTGCCTGTGCATTTGGTGGACAAAATCTCCAAGATGCGCCGGGTTTCGCTACAAATGAGCGAGGAGCTGGGCCGCGAACCCACCGATGAAGAGCTGGGAGATGAAATTGGAATTGCGAGCGGAAAAGTTTCGCAGCTAAAGACTGTGTCGATCCGCCCGGCGTCGCTCGATGCGCCCATTAGCGACGATGATTCCACCGAGTTCGGCGAGATCGTTGGCGACGAGGACGCACAAACGCCATTCGAGCTGCTGCGGGACAAAAACCTTCGCAACGAAGTCGGCGGTCTGCTTGATGTGCTGGATGATCGTGAGAAGAAGATCATTTTTCAGCGATTCGGACTAGACGGTGGTAAACCGAAAACGCTTGAGGAAGTGGGTAAGAAATTCGGCGTTACCCGCGAACGGATTCGTCAGTTGCAAAACATCGCGCTATCGAAGTTGCGCCGCGCGCTCGGCAAGAAGGAGCGTCCGGTCGATGTCGAATTGCCTGTGGAAGCTTAAGCTGGATTAATATCTTCGGTTCAGAACGCGCGGACTTGCAGTCCGCGCGTTTTGTTTTCATTTCACTTCACGCAGTTGGATTGAATTGATCAATGCCCTATCCATCCGCACGTCACTAACGATTACCATGCGGTCTCCGGGTGTAACCCACTTGTTTTTGCGCAAAAACTTCTCGGCCCCTGAAATCGTCCTGTCTGGACCTCCCGCGAAATCGATGCAAGCGGGAAACGTTCCCCAGTAAAGCGCCAGTTGCCGGTAAACTTCCTCGTTAGGAGTGAAAGCAAAGATCGGTGCACGTCGCGGCCTCAGATTTGAAGCATACCGCGCCATCCTTCCCTGCACCGTAAAGACAACCAGTTTTGAATCTTGCAGTGAGTCCGCCAGCGTGACAGCCGAAGCCACCATTTTCTGCCGAGTGTTTTCTAGCAGTGCGTTCTCTGCATAACCGGCGCCTCCGCTGCGTTCGATACGTATTGCCACGCGACGTAAGACTTCGACGCACTCGACGGGGTAACTACCAATCGTCGTTTCGCCGCTCAGCATGAGAGCGTCGGCTTGTTCGAAAACTGCGTTTGCCACATCGGTGATCTCGGCACGCGTGGGCAAAGGATTGGTGATCATCGATTCCAACAGCTGAGTCGCGACGATGACCGGCTTGCCCAGGCGAAGACAATTTTTCACAATTCGACGCTGGATGATTGGCAGGTCTTCCATTGGGCATTCAATTCCCAAATCGCCGCGCGCCACCATGATTACGTCCGTACTGTCAATGATTTTGTCGATTGATCGCACCGCCAGTTGGTCCTCGATTTTTGCCACGATCTGCGCCTTACTCTTTTTCTTCGCCAGAAGTTTTCGCAGCTGTTCGATGTCGCTCTTCTCGCGCACGAAACTCAGTCCGATGAAATCCGCTCCCATTTCAACACCGAGGGAGATATCGACCAGGTCCTTGCTCGTGAGTGAGGGAAGATTCACCCGTACGCCGGGCAGATTAATGTGACGCCGCGAACCTAGGACCGCGCGCGTCAAAACCTTGCAGCGCACACGATTTTTTCCCTTATCGAGCACGAGCAATTTGATCAGGCCGTTATCGACCAGAATTGTTTTGCCAACCGTGACATCGTCGGCAAAACCGCGGTAATTCACATCCACCGAATAGCGCTCCTTACTTTTCGCGCCACCCACGGTGAACTCCAGAATGTCGCCTGGCTTCAAATGCAGACTCGCCTTTAGATCGCCGGTCCGGATAGCGGGGCCTTGCGTATCAAGGAGAAGCGCAACCGCCCGGCCCGTTTTTTGCGCGAGCATTCGAATGCGTGGAACAATTTTGCGCACCCATTCGTGGGTGGCATGACTCATATTTACTCGGAAGACGTCGCTTCCTTTCAGTATTAGCTGGCGCAAGATCTCTGTTTTTTCTGTCGCAGGACCCAGGGTGCAGATGATCTTCGTCTTGCGCATGGACTAGAGGATCAAGTTTCGCATCGGAAAAGCCAAGGCGCTTTTAAGTCGCACAATGCTTTTAACCCAGTGCTGAACCAGAAAGATGGCAGCACAAAAAAGCGGCACGCCTTTCGAGGCGTGCCGCATCACAGCTAATGTCTTTCTTATTTCAGCTTGCTCTGAGTCTCTTTGGCCAGGTCAAGATGTTCCTGGACCATTTTGGCCGTGTCCTCCGCAAATTTTTTCACGTCAGGATCGCTACCGGTTTTTGCTTCCTCTTGAAATTCGGCCAGGTCCTTCTCGTGGTCCTTCACCATGGCGTCAATGTAGGCCTTGTCCGAACTCCATTTTCCGGTGTGCTCTTTGGTTGGAAGTTTCACACCCTTTTGCTCGGCGATCGATTTCAGCTCGTCGTTCGCCTTGCTGTGATCGGTGACCATTCGCTTGCCGAATGATTTTACATCCTCACTTTGGGCGTTTTGTTCAGCCGTTTTTCCCATGGCCACTTCCATCATCCCGCCCCTGGCGGCTTTTTTCATGAAAGTCTTGTCTTTTACGCTGACTGAAGAGTTCTTCGCGGCTGGATCATCTTGTGCCATGGCCGCCCCAGCCAGGCAGAACGATCCAACTATCAGAGGAACAACGAAAAACTTTGCGATAACTGTGATTGTCCTTTTCATATCTTTTTCCTTTGAAGCATGCCGGAACAAATCCGGCATTTAAGAATCGAAAATCGGCTTCCCCTCGGACGTGGTTAGCTTTCTGCTGGCGTTTCTCTCTATTCATGCGCTTGTGCGCATCCTTTCGTGAATGCGAAGAGTTCCCAGCACCTGTTGAGACCGGGGCTTGAGCAACAGAAAGAGTAGGAGAGGCTGGCGCGGAGTTTTTCAGGACCCGATCAGGCCTAGCACATATTCTATTCATACGAGCGTTCCACGCGGGTCGCCACATCCTTGTAGCCGTGTTCGACTTCGTAAATTTGCTTCATGCAGGCGAGCGATTTCTCCCGGTCGCCCATCTGCTCGTAAACAAGTCCTAGATTGTAGACGATCTCTTTCTTAATCGCGTCCATGGATAAAACTTCCTTCGACGCCTCTTCCAATTGCTTCGTTGCAAGATCAAGCATCCCAAGCTCGCCGTAACAACAACCGAGCAAGTTCATCGCTTTTAGGCGGGCGTGTGGATTTTGTCGCGACCGTTGCAACTCTGGCACGGCTTCGCGAAAACGTCTGGCACCCACGAGGTGCTCGCCTAATTCGAATCGAAGCTGAAGATCGGTCGGATTTCGAGCGACTCGCTCACGCGCATCCGAGATAAGGATTTCTGCGCGCTTCGCTTTGGCTGCCTTTAGTTCTTCAGACGTTTTCGCATGCAACTCATGGGCTGCGTTATGTGTTGAAAGAAATTCCTCGTGCGCGGTAATCTCGCGCTCCAGGGATTTGATTTTCAGATCGGAAACTTTCCGGACCAATCCTGTATCCGCTCCTTTGGTGAGATCGGCTGCACATTGATACCAACCGATGGCTGTCTCCCAGTCCTCCTTTTCCTCGTTGAGCGCGCCCAAGCGTCGCGCAAGGTCGACGTTCGTCGGCTCCGTCTTGTGACGCGCATGCGTTTCGGCGATCTGTTGCTCGAGCGATTCGCCGGTCAAACGTATCCGGCTTTGCTGTTCGAGCGAAACCGCCATCTCTTTGTCCTTGATCAGGTCGCGGTAACTTTCAGCTTGTGTCCATCCACCGCTTTTCATGGATGCGTGGGCCGCCGCGTCCTTGCCTCGACGGAGGGCTTCGGCATCCAACGGATTTAGCTCGTTGATTTGATTGTAGACTTCGACTTCCTGATCGTTCTCTCCCAGGTCGCGGTGGAGACGGCCGAGTTCGTGTAACACCTTGACATCGCGCGGATTTTCTTCGAGCAACGTGCGCAGCGCGAACACGCCAATCTCGGGCCAGCCTGCTGCTGTCGCCGCTTCCTTTAAAGCCAGGTTCGCTTGTCGATTATAAGGTTCGTTTTCCAGCACCTTTTCCAGCATTTCGACGGCACGTTTCGGGTCCTTCTTGATTTCTCGCTGCGCTTTCATGACAGCGATCGGCGCAGTCGAGATATTGAAAAAACTTCTCTTGGTTGACTTGTGTTGCGTGACTTCAGTGCGCCGCAGCAATTGTCGTCCGGTCAGAAATCGAGGTTCCTGTTTCAGGATTTCCTGCAAAAGCGAAATTGCATACCCGAGATTGCGTAGCTCAACAGCAGCCACCGCCTTGAGCCAAAGATTGCGCTGTTTCTCGTTCAGTTCCTTTTCCGTCTTAACCGCCATCGCGGATAGTTTACCACAAATTGCAATTCTGCTTTGGCGCACGTTTCAGCGGGGCAGGCACGGCGTGCCAATCTGGCTTCATCAAATGCGAAAATGTAGCCAGATGTGCGCGAGCGAGATCTAGTTGCCAGCACAACAGACGCGCGCCGCGAGCCGCATTCCACCGGTAACGAATCGATTTCATAATAAATCCAGCTGCGGCTTTTCCGTTTTGGCGTGTGTTTTTGCCGATCGTTTGTGCAGCTTAACCGACGGCGCTGTTACGCCATCCGGTTTCTCCAAGTGCGAAAGAATTTCTTTCGCTCGGTCGAGAATCTCCTTTGGCAAACCTGCCAGCCGGGCGACCTGAATGCCGTAGCTTTTGTCCGCGCCGCCCGGGATGATTTTGCGCAGGAAAATAATTTGGTCATTCCACTCCCGGACCGCGACGTTGAAATTGCAAACGCCTTTGCGTTCTTCGGCGAGTTTGGTCAACTCATGATAATGCGTGGCGAACAACGTGCGTGCTTTGATCGTATCATGGAGAAACTCGGCGACGCTCCAGGCGATGGAAAGGCCGTCAAATGTTGATGTGCCGCGGCCGATCTCATCCAGTATCACCAGGCTCCGTTCGGTCGCGTTATTGACGATATTTGAAGTCTCGTTCATCTCGACCATGAATGTGGATTGGCCGCGTCCTATGTCATCGTTCGCGCCGACGCGGGTGAAAATGCGATCCACCAGCCCGATCTCGGCGCTTTCCGCCGGAACAAAGCTGCCCATTTGAGCCATCAGTCCAATCAACGCCACCTGGCGAATGTAAGTGGATTTTCCCGCCATGTTTGGACCGGTCACGATCGCGAGTCGGACTGTCTCCCCATCCAGCGACGTGTCGTTAGGCACAAACTTTTCGTCCACCAGATTCTGGTCGAGTACGGGATGCCGCCCGTCTTTGATCACAAGCCGCAGCGTATTGTTTAATTGGGGCCGGCAATAACGGAACAACCGGGCCGTCTCAGCCAGCGCGCAAATGACATCGAGCACTGCGATGGCTGCGGCAGTTTGTTGAATAGACTCCAGTTCCCGCAGAGTTTCTTCGCGCAGTTTTTGAAAAAGCTGGTACTCAAGTTGCCGCGCACGCTCGTCCGCGCCCAGGATTTTCGCCTCTATCTCCTTTAACTCGGGTGTGACAAAGCGCTCGCCGCCCACGGTCGTTTGCTTGCGAGTGTATTGCGGAGGCACATTCGCAAGGTTCGATTTGGTGATCTCGATGAAATAACCAAAAACGGAGTTGTAACGCACCTTAAGTGACTTGATGCCGGTTGCAGCGATCTCGCGCTCCTGCAAATGGCTGATCCAATTCTTTCCATCGCGCGACGCCCGGCGCAGCTCGTCAAGGTCTGGATCGCAACCGTCTCGAAAAATTCCGCCTTCCTTCAACGCGAGAGGAGGATCATCAACCAGCGCTATTGCGAGCTTTTCCGTGAGCGCGGGCATTTCGTGAATACGATTTCGCAATTGTGATGATAGGGCGCGAACGGTCTGAGCCGCACTGGTATTTGGCGCGCCGTGTTCGTCTGCGATGTTCGGCGGGCTCGGCGAGCCAGCCCTACCAAACTCGGCTCGTTCGATCAGCTTTTGGAGTTGATCTTTCAGTCGCGGGATTTCCTGAAGGGAAGTTTTCAGCGCCACGAGATCGCGCGCGTTTCCCGAGGCCTGGCTCAGGCGTGACGTTGCGCGTTCGATGTCGCGAATGGGTTTCAGTTGAGCGCGGATTGCCGCAAGTAAATCTGCTTCCTGCAACAAATCGGCGATCATTTCCTGGCGTCGCTCGAGCTCATGCAGATTGCGCAGCGGCTGCAAAATCCACGAACGCAACTTCCGGCCGCCCATTGGCGTGACCGTGCGATCAAGAACCGAGAGCAAACTGGTGTTGCGTGCCCCGCGTGATTCGACCAGCTCAAGATTCGTCTGGGTCGCGGCGTCTAGCATGACGTATTCCGCCGGCGCATCGCAGTGCAACGAGGCGAGATGATCGATGTTACGCCGAAGCTGGTGCTTCAAATAATGAACGATTGCGCCAGCGGCGGCGACTGCCTGAGACATTTCTCCGCAGCCGAAACCATCCAACGATTTCGTTTTGAAATGCTCACACAAAGTGAAGCTCGCCTGCTCCGGCAGGAACGCGTAGCTGTCGTACTCGAGCGCGTGATCGATCTCACCGATCTGATCTTTTTGTTCGGAGCTGATGAGCAGTTCCGACGGCGAAACCCGCGCGAGTTCGTCAAGGAGCGATTGTCGATCTTGCAGTTGAGTGAGGCGGAACTCGCCCGTGGTGAGATCGGCGTAAGCAAAACCAAATATGCCGCCGTCGACGTAGACCGCGCCCAGATAATTCGCGCGTTTCGCTTCGAGTAAGTCGAGGTCGCTCACAGTTCCCGCGCTGATGATCTGGGTGATGTCGCGGGAAACGATCTTTCCCGGTTGCGGCTCGCTGGTCTGATCGCAAATCGCAACGCGTCGACCAGCCTTGATCAATTTTGCGATGTAGGTTGGCGCTGCATGATACGGCATACCGCACATCGGCACGCCGTTGCGCTTGGTCAGTGCGACGTTCAGCAAGACCGAGGCTTCTTTTGCGTCTTCAAAGAACAGTTCATAGAAGTCGCCAAGCCTGAACAACAGGAGCGTATCTGCCGGAATGCTGCCTCGGAGCCGCCGGTATTGCTGCATCATTGGAGTGAGCGCGTCGGCCATGATTTCAGAATTAAATCAGCCCGCGCGAATTGCGAGTTTGGAATGTGGATTGGTAAAAATTCCTTGCCTGCCGGACGTGTTCGTCTCCAATGTGGGCGCAGCCCGCATGAATTTCATCGCACATTTGCCAGGCGGCCGGCTCGGCACATCCTGTTTCCTTTTTTCTTCCGTTTTTCTTGCGGTCACGCTCGTTCAAAAGAATCCGCCGGTGCGTTCTGCAGACTCGCCGGTGCTGATTTGGGACATTGACCTAACGCTGGCCAGGGCTTTGCCGCGCAACGTCCGCACAACTGATGATCCGCTTAAGGCGAGCGATGGCAAAACCCCTTCGACCACTGGTTTGATCGATCTTCATGCCTCTGGCAGCGGAGAGTTTACCGCTGATAACCTCAGACTTTTGCTGACGCGAATGCCTGGTCCGGTCACGATTTTCGATCTACGGCAAGAAACGCACATATTTGTCAACGGCCTGCCCGTTAGTTGGTTTGCGACGCGCGATTGGGCGAATGTCGGTCGCAGCCAGACTGAAATCGAAGAAGCCGAAGCTGCATGGGCGCGATCGCTTGGACCGGGCAGCGAAATTGCCATTCGGCCAGGTGCGCCGGTCAAAAAGGGCGACGCTGACTCTGCCGTCCCGCAACAGGTGACTGTAACAGAAGCGAGCATCGAACGCGATCTTGTGTCGACCGTGGGCGTAAGTTATGTACGAGTTGCCGTTACGGATCATACGCGACCACTCGATGACACGGTCGATCGATTTATTGTTGCCGTTCGCGCGCTTCCGGAGAACGCCTGGGCGCATTTTCACTGCGAAGCGGGGCTTGGACGAACGACCACATTCATGGTGCTGTACGACATGCTGCGAAACGCGACTCGTGTATCGTTAGAGGACATTGTGGGCCGTCAGAAATTACTCTCATTCGACTACGATGTACTGCGTCCGGTTGGGCCTGGGAACTGGAAGGGCCCTTACGTAGAGGATCGGATCGCGTTTGTTCGCGTGTTTTACGAATATGCTCGCGCTAATCCAAATGGTCGGCCGCAGCTCTGGAGTGAATGGTTGAGGTCCGGGTCACACTGAGCTGGCTTGCCGAGCCGCAGCTGGCAACACAGCTATTCCATCGTCTGCGTGTCCGCCTACGCTAAATCTCTACCCTGACAGCCTTCGCTTTTCGTGCCCCAAAGCGAAGGCTGGAGGCGAGGGGAGTTGAACCCCTGTCCTCGTCGCTATCCGCGCAAACATCTACATGTTTATCCGACGATAAATTCTGAGGAGCCAAGCCATGCGCCGGCACACTACCGGCTCCCGAGCGTCCACGAAATCGATTCACGAACCGGCGCGGTCGCTCCGCCGATTCGCCAGCCTGCTGTCCACGTTTGCCGTCGTAGCAGGCGTCCCACGACAAACGTCGCGATCAATTAAGCCGCGAGAGCTAGACCTTCGTTGTCTGCGTTTGTTTTTTGGTCCGGTTTTTAACGAGGCCAACGAACCATCCTCGACATGCCGCCTGCGCTTCCAACAATGAGTCGAAGCCAGTACGCCCCCTTTTTTTGTGCTTGAACAGATACCTCTTTTTGGCGTCTTATGCAACAGGACCGCAAGGCTCGTAGAGGCGCGGCTCTAAACAGTAATTCCGGGAATGGCGATTCAAATAACAGCTCGATCCTTGGCCGACACGCAACAGGCGGACATCACCTCCGCTGAGGCGACCCAGCCCAGGGAATTTTCGGGGCTTCCCGAGAAGTCTGTCCCGCTTTCGCGCTTTTTGCGGCGCTCTCTGCGGTGGCCGCGTCGAAACTTCAGTAGTCGCGCGAAGTTACTTTCGGGCGGGGAGGTCGTCATCCTTTCAGCGCCAAAAAGCGGACGCACATGGATCCGGACATTTCTTTGCGCCTACTTATGCAGACGTCACGGCCTTGAGTTCACACTGCAGCCCGGACGGTACGATCATCCGGAATTTCCCCGGGTCATATTTTCTCACGATCGTTTTGAACACCGGACGAAGGGTAATCGCTGGGACCGAGTCCGCGGCAAATATCTCGTTCCGAGAAGAGAGCTTCGAAGGGCGAAGATTATCTTGCTTGTGCGGGATCCCAGGGATTGTTTCGTCTCTTTGTATTTACAAATGACGCGACGCGATCCCAGCGCCGAGGCAGCATTGAAGCAAAAATCCGCAAGTGAGCTCCTGCGCGACAAGAGATTTGGAATCCGCGGCATTGTGCGTGCAATGAACGACTGGCTTGACGAATTTTCAGGCCGAAAGGATTTCACGATCGTCCGATACGAGGCGGTGCGCGCGTCTCCAGCCGAACATTTTCGAGACCTGCTTGCAGTGGTCGGCGAAACAACGCTGGATATGTCGATTTTCCAGGAGGCGCTTGAGTTTTCTCGTTTCGAGAACATGCAAAAATTAGAAGCAGCCGGGGTTTTTGATTCGAAGATTCTGCATCCGGGTGACGTGCGTGACCCGGAGTCATTTAAGGTGCGTCGCGGAAAAGTAGGCGGCTATCGGGAGTATCTCTCGCCCGAGGATCTCGAGTATGCCGCGGACGCATTGAGGGACCTCGATCCTAAGTTGGGGTATAACGCCTGATCATCGAGATCAACCGTCGCAGAGATCGCCTCAGAGAAGATTTGCGCCGACACTATCCATGAAGAGAAGCTAAACCGTTCGCACCACACTCTGCTATTGGAGGCCAACCATGAAAATAAGCATGACCGCAGTTATTGGAATCCTCCTGCTTTCGGCACCGTTTATGCCTGCGCAAGAGAAAACAACGGTTCGATTCGGGCATTTTCCAAACATCACTCATGCGCAAGGCGTGATCGCACACGCGCTTTCTCGGCAAGGCAACGGCTGGTTTGAAAAACGCCTCGGACCGAACGTCGCAATTCAGTGGTTTACCTACAACGCGGGGCCATCAGCGATGGAAGCAATCTTCGCCGGATCGCTGGATGTCACCTACGTGGGTCCCAGTCCTGCGCTCAATGCGTATTTCAAATCGAACGGCGAAGAAATTCGCGTAATCTCTGGCGCAGCCAATGCCGGTGCTGCTTTGGTAGTAAAGGCTGATTCACTTATCAAAACGCCGGCGGATTTTCGCGGAAAAAAAATTGCTACGCCACAACTCGGCAACACACAGGACGTTTCCTGCCGGGCATGGTTAAAAGCCAATGGTTTCAAAATCACGCTAACGGGCGGTGACGTCTTGGTAATCCCAACGGCGAATCCGGATCAGCTCACGCTCTTTCAGCGTGGCGGAGTTGATGCTGTTTGGACAGTGGAGCCGTGGGTGACTCGTCTCCAGCGCGATGCGAAGGCACGCGTTTTTCTCGAAAACAAGGACACGATTACCACGTGGCTCGTTTCGAGTGTGAAGTTCCTGCGGGACCGGCACGAATTGGCGAAGAAGATCGCAGACGCGAACACGGAATTAACCAAATGGATTCAGCAGAATGAAGCGGAAGCACAAAAGTTATTGATCGAAGAATTGAAGGCCGAAACCCGAGCCGACTTTTCGCCAGACGCCGTCGCGCAAGCGTGGAAACGTATTCAGTTCACGAGCGAAGTATCGCGCGATTTGATTGCTAAATCGGTGCAGGATGGCAAGGACGCAGGTTTTCTAAAAGGCTCG